>Ga0247844_1004617_pt1 | contig 18491 bp, 24 predicted proteins | sample LaCtaG_FD_192421 | JGI IMG/M metagenome (GOLD analysis project Ga0247844, IMG submission 192421) | Freshwater microbial communities from meromictic Lake La Cruz, Castile-La Mancha, Spain - LaCruzMarch201714.5m_1 | ecosystem: Environmental > Aquatic > Freshwater > Lake | place: Spain: Castile-La... | reverse complement strand
TTTCTAATTCTCCTCGAACTGCGCTAAGAATTGGCCCAGATCCTCCGGTAATTGCGTTGCCTAGATATGGTGCCATATACTTACCAGCAAGACGAGCACCAAGTAAACCAGCAGCTCCGCCAAGGGCGCCACCAACTCCTGCAAGAGCTGCAGATCCTGGATCTTCACCTTGAGAAAGAGCATACCCACCTGTTGCTAAACCAGCTCCAAGGGGTATGCCTATTTTTAAACGATTACGCATTGGATTACTCCATTACAAATAGTTTATTTGCAACAGTTTGTGGTTGAGCTTGATTCAAAACACGCCAGGCATTTTGTGGATCATGCGCCATCATTTCGTTAAATCCACCCCAGAAATTTTGGGGTTGTTGTGGTGCAGAAGCATCAGGTGGTGCAGGGAAATTACCATAACCAGGTACTACTTGCTCTGTACGATAACCGGGTGTTTCCAATTCAGCCTCACTTTCATATACAGGATAAGGGCCTTCTGGACCAAAGAACTTCAAGGTGTAATCACTTAATACATCGGGATTTGTTAAAATCTCGTTATAAGCTAAATTTTCTTGATGTTCATTTACTGCGAAATTAGCATAACCTTGCAGTAAACCTTGTGCTCTATTGCCCCAAGCTACAGCACTATCAAGCATGCCTTCAACTTGAAGAGCATAATTATTTAGTATTGCTGGAGCTTCTACCCCGAACGCGTCGATTACTTGGCGGGTTGGGTTGCTTAGATCCAGGTAATCCGCTACTTCCGCCAGTGAGGGACTGGAGGAGGTTTGGGAATAGTTGGTTGAGTAGTCCTGGTTGGGATACGAGGTCTGCGTCACCAAGTTGGGCGTAGGCTGGCCGTAAGGTGTCTGGCCGTAATTGGCCGGGGCGTAAGCTTGTGTCTGAGCTGAGGGTTGACCCTGGAACGGGGATTGGACTGGTGCGCTCAGCAGTCCCACTACTCGATTGAACGCCGACTCCCATGGGTTCCCCTGTTGTGCTGGTTGGGATTGGGGGGCGTATTGAGTAGGGCTTGATTGGTAATTGATACCCGCTTGAGGTACCGCTTGTGGGTAGCTGGTTCCCACTTGGTAATTGACTGGTCCCTGGTAAGCTTGAGCTGGAGCTTGTTGAGCCGGTACTGCCACGTAGCTGCTTGGCGCTACTGATGTCGGTACTTGGCTCATCTGTGGGATCGATTGGACGGTAGCGTCCTGCATAACTCATCTCCTTTTGTAATGCTTCTAATGTTCGATACAGATAAGGTGTGAGGTCAAGTCTTGGATCAGCAGCCATCGGTAAATCCGGTGACTGCGGGTGGGGAGTCTGCATCATGCCCCCCACTAATTTCGCAAAAGCAGAGTATGCACCCTGCAGTTCGTTGACCATTCTGAACGGAAACCCCGATAACATCGAGGCCCGCTCCTCATCCGTTTTTGACGGGAAGAGGTACTTCAGTGCTTCAATACTATCAACACCTAATTCTTGGAGGTTACGTACCACGATAGAATTATTAAGTATATCCTGTGTAGAATCTTCGTATACAGGTCCTAACCACCTCCAAAGCATAGTTATATCCCCATCTGGGATCAATCCAAGAGTACCGGGGGGGATAAATTGTGTTTCTACACATGCTTTCATAATTTGTTTTATTTTTTCTTCAAATCCTTTTATTGCAACCTCATATAAATCACGATCTTCTTTAGAAGCTTCTGAGCTAGGTGCCATTGGTTTTTCAATACCCGTTGCAGCAGCTAATGTTTCACGGAATAAACGTTCTTCTTGATAAATGATTAATTCTAAACAACGACAGATACCGTAAGTATATATTGCATTTGCTTTTTTCTTTGATGTAGCAGATACACGACCAAATAATGATTTATATTCTGTTGCAGTAATACCCGCAGATATTGAAAGTTCGTCTACACCACCAAGTGCAGTACGTATTTCTTCTCGATATTGACGAGTAAAACTATTTTGATCTCCTGTTATAGCATCTGGAACAATATAACCAACTCTATCGTTTGGTTCTAAGTTAGCAATAATTCTTGGCACACGAATTTCACCATCAACACCTCTGGTAAGAGGATCTGATTTAAACCGAGATTGGCTTAAGGGTCCCATCCCAGTAAACCCAGAATTTGCTGCGATAGAGGGACGTTGTAATGTTGAATCAGACCCTGATTCTATTAGATCAGTTTTAGGTCTAGATGATAATAGTGTGGGGCTACCAAAGAATTGAATATTTTTACGCATGGTACGAACCATGCCATCATGTGTAACGATATGATTAGCTAACGAATCAAATTCACCAACTCCCTCATTGGAAAAACCTTTAGGATTATTAAAGATTTCAACACAGGGTATAAATCCGAGGGTATTTTTAAATGTTTGCGTACGACCTAACACTGTATAGTTAGGCATTTCAAATGACATCTCTCCTTCGCTATGTGTTTCTTCAATTACATCTGCTTTAATAGATAAACGAATATAACGTTTAGCTCCCTGCGTACCAGAGAATGCAGTACCTGATATATTAGCAATGTTAATCCCATCGTTAAAACCTGTACCTTGACGTACTTTATAACTATAGATAATAACAACTTCTTCTAGATCACCATCGATTCCGTAATAAGAACGATATTCTTGTTGACGAAAGAAATATAATCTATAATTGGTTTCAGTAGGACGGATATAAAATAAACCTTGCCCATCACATAAGAAATATTCCCAAATCGAATCTAGTCTCGTATCTAATCTATTATATTTTAATACGCGATCAATAAAATCTTTACGTTGATTACCAAAGTTATCTTGTCCTGGAAAAAATTCAACTCCTTGGCGGATACCAAAAAGTTTCATTTGAGCTACATGGGATGCAACAATACCTGTGTCAATATTTGAGCTACCGTCTTTCTCAAGATAGGAGTCAACAATTTCCTTAAGTCTTGCAGTTGCGTCCACGTTTTATTTAAATACTGTCATGTAGTTAAATCTTAGCATCTTTAGTGAAAGTTTAGGATATTTACCGGCGTTTATTAATATATGACTCTAAAAAGTCCTGGTCAGGATCAGACGATACTCCCCTTGGAAGAAGATGTATAGGTATATCACCAGAGAGAAATCTACCTGTGGAAGGTGGACGGGTGACTTCTGGTGGTTGCCCTGAAGGTAAAGAAGCTAGGGGTAAGCGTCCGCTGGGGAATTGTTGATTACCACCAAACGGGATATTAAAATTAATTTTACCAAATACTCCTTGTGGACGATCATAACCAACTTCAGCATCAGCAGTTTGTCCCAAAGGAAAAGCTACCTTTGCTCCTGGATTATCCTTAGTAAAATTACCACTTAAGGCACCAATTGGAGTCTGTAAACCGATTTCTTTATTTCTTGCATTTACATCTACACCAAAGCCATTTCCAAAAGACAAATTCATCCCTCCTCCCAAGGGATCAATAGTTGCCCTGCCCGTATTATTTACATCATTTAACTGTAAAGGGCCACCTGTAAAAGCACCAAATAAATTAGCTGCAGTTGAAGAATGTTTTAAATGAGTCGGAGATGGTATCACCCCAGTTAGCTGGGGTAAGGCACCAAGTATCTTAGGCGCATTTAAGGTATTTAATAATTCTTGAAACGGATTCATTACTAATAATTTCCAAGATTTCTTCCATAATTTTCAAGACTTCTTCTATCTTTTTCTCCCTGGCTATTTTGCATTGATTCAAGTAAATTAGCAAATCCTGTCAGATCATCTGGAGCTTCTCCTAGCATCCCACCAACATTACCTATACCTTGTCCTCCTGGAAAAGCCTGGGCTAAGAACATACCAGGAGCACCTCCGCCAAAAGCCATAGGTGCCTTAGGAGGATTCTTTAAGAAGTCAGGAGGATTCTTTAAGCGAATTTCACCAGGGCGGCCTGCTCCCGTGTTAAGCATATATTGTCCTGCATCAGGATAATATTTAATAGGTGAACTAGGACCCTGATTTTGTGCAAGTGACATTTCTTCCGTCCCAGGACTGAAGGCGTTACCTGCAAATAACCTGCCAATTCGATTATCTGGTGCACCGGGGATATTATCATACCCGCCTATTGGCCTTTGCATTTATTTAATATCAGTTTTGTTTATTCTACCAACCTTTACTCTTCTATCACATCATATCCAGAAGAATCGTTAAGTTTTGACAAGGTTACTCCAGGGCCTTTTAGATTCCATTCAAGGATATCTCCTTCTTCCCAACCTAGTTCTTCTATTACATCTTCTGGAAGAGTAATAAAGAAATCACCTTTGTCATCTTCTTGAATCTCGATTGTGTAATCCATGGTGTTTACTGTTTCTCAATTAGTTTATCAAGCTTACTGTTAATTAGTTTAAAATTATCTTGCATTTGCTGCATCTCTCTTAAGAAATCTACTTTTAAAACATATTCTATTGGTAGCCTGTGATACATCGAGTTGATGTTGCTATCAACGGAATCCATTTGGTTTTCTAAACGATTGATACGTTCATGAAAGCGGCTAAACAATTTATTTACTGCCCATCCTCCGCCTGTACACAAGGGCACCATAAAACCAACAATGACTAGCAGGTAATCTGGTCCCAAGAAATTAGTACCTCTTTCTGTTACCATTATAGGGGTTAGTAATCAAACTGCAGCTTACCTTTTTTCGCAAGTCCAGTAACCAACCACACCAACGCATCAACACAATCATCATGGCTACTTACACCGAAATTAGTGAGTTCCTCAAAGAGATTAGTGAAGTTCCTGTACCGATTAAAGATTATTTTACGTTCTTCAAACATCCCTATAATACCTCTAAACCGTGCCAACTTATCTGCACGGAAACCTTTGACGGGATGCCAAATCAAGTTGTGGAGACCTTCGTCATTAATACAGATCCGTTTAAAATCTGCTTCTAAGGAAGCTTGATATTGAACAGCTTCAGACCAAATATCACAATTGGAATAGGTAGGGAAATAATTATTGCTTTCATCTTTACCAATAATCGACCAATCATTAAGCAATTCTTTCATTGCATCTAATTTTTCTAGATTTCCCATGGCACGTATCCGGCGATAATCAATGATATGTATACGATCATCAATACGTCCCCCTAGTACCATTACGGTGTAATCATTCTTTTCTTTTATCCCTGCTGATAAATCAACACCAATCCCAAGGGTATCAAATTCGGTTGCAATTTCTGCTTTAACGATTAGCTCTGGTGCCAAGGAAAGTTCTCCTTGTCTTACGATTTGATTCATATATTGAAAAGAGAATGCAACTGGAGCTTGCCGTTTCTTTTCTTTTAAGTAATCTAAGGACCACATTTCAGGCCAATAAGAAAGCTCGTCACCTGTTTTTGGATCTGTATGTATTGCAGATAAAACAATCTGTTGCCAATTATTTTGTTCAGTGAATGTTGTTGCATGAATATCGTCATGTCTAAATCTAGTCCCAAGGCAGATAGCACGTCCTCCTTCAAACATAGTTGGTGCGATAACAGCATTCCAATTTTCTTGCATTGATTTACGGATATCTGCATTAGCAATATCAGATGCACTTTTTATACAGTCATCAATCAATACTAGATGTGCTCGTTTAGATGTCACTGAACCTTTTAAACCTGCCGCACATAAGGTAAACATCTCATCACCGATACCATCGATGCCAGCAAACTTATGATCTATTGACCAGTACTCATTACTGGTGACATTCTTTAGTAGACGTACGGTAGGAAAAACCTCTTGATATTTACGACTTTCAATAATACGTTTAATAGAAGCAGATTTAGGACGTGCGATTTCAACAGTATATGAAAGATAAAGAATTTGTAAAGGTTTTTTAGCCATGGTATGTATACCAATAGCCCATGCAGTAAACAAACCTAAAACCGTTGATTTTGCACTCCCGCGAGGACCTAATAGATCGATATTAGCTCCTGCTATTCGTAATAAACAATTGCTATCGATATCAGTAATGAACTGTCTGTGCCAATCTTTATGATGTGCAGCAGGTGGTTTATTTGCTACATACTCACAAAAGAATCCAAAATCTTCTCGTGCTCTTGTTACAAGCTCTAAATTATTAGTTGGTTTAAGAGTATGATTTCTTGCTGCTGCTCTTGCATTTCGCCTATAGGCTAAATGTAAATAAGAAGGCATTACAGAAAATCAACTAGATCAAATATAGCTTAAGATCCGGTCTTTTGTTGTTTATACTTACGTGCTTTTTCTAAAGCTGCTTTACGTTTTTCTTTATCGTTCATGGTAGAGCCATCTTGTTTTTTAGCTTCTTTATTTTTAAAGATTTCTAAAACTTCTGGTGGCATACGTTTTGTAGCCATTTATCTTTCGGTACGACGTAAAAGATCAGCTGCTTCTTCATCAGAAAACCGACCTGACCTTCCTGGTCCCATAGCAATTCCTCCTTTAGCAGGAGTTTTAAACTCTTGTTCTGGTACAGGTTGATTCATTACTTGCCGTCCTTGGGTACTAGGAAAGTACTCAGAAGATGGTTGTTGTTGCATCCGTTGAGATTGATTTACCATGTCATTCATTTGTTGACGTTTCATTGCTTCCAACATAGCTTCCTTCCCGGGAGTATCCCTTTTCCCTTCGGGACCAGAAGTTTGTTTATTAGGGGCTCCCATCAGTGCCTCACTTGCCCTTCCTGGCACGTAAACGATCCATCTTAGCCTTCATATCCTCTTTCTTACCAACAGGCTTCTCAGCGCCTTTAGCGGGCATTGCACCTTTAGCAGTACCTTTAGCGGGAGGCTTAGGTGGAATTGCTTTACCTGCTGCTTTAGGAGCTTCCTTTTTTGATGGGATTTTACCAGCCATGTTTGTTACCTTAGTAATAAATTTATTTTACAACATTATTCTTCTAATTGCATACGCGCCCACACACTCATTGCTGCTTCTTTCAATGGATTTTCAATAGGATCATCTTTAAAAATAAATGCTAACTCACGAATAGCGCGATCTGCCCCAGCCATAAGCAAACCTTTACGATCTTTATTAGCTGTATATTGTTCTACTTGATGGATGGTGCTACGTAATTCTTTTTCCATTGACGCAATACGTGCTACACCACTATCACGTTTTACCCCATAGCTTTCTATGTCATCTCTAAGAAGACGTATGTCTTCTTTCATATGATTAATTTCATCTAATAGCACACGTCGATGATCAGGCTTAGGATATTTAAGCTTAATCCAATCTTCACATGAAGTAATGCTACTTACATAACCAAGGAATCTTGCATAAAGAAAACATTCTATAACAGAATAGTTCTCTGCACAAAACGAAATAAATGATTCATAGGTTCCAGGGTCTAACCCATCTGCCCAGGCATCAAATACTTCAATATTTGTAAGCTCTTTGGGCCTGTCGATTATCTCGTTCTTCGTCGCTTTGACTAAATTCTTGCCTTTGCTGGGTACTAGCACGTTCTTCTTCTGCTTGTTTCCCTATTGTAGTGCGTCCTTCTCTACCTGTATCTTCTAGTTTCTTTTTAGAAAATTCGTAGGCTACCCCAGCAGCTTGACGATATTTGTCAAACAATTCATCATCAAAAGTTGTACTGGGATCAGCCATGTTCTTAGTTAGAAATTAGACATCATTTGAGCAAGACCTTGAGCATACGTATTTTTACGTGTGTCAAGTGCAGCAGAACCTGCTTGCTTTATTTTAGATGCTTCTAGTTTACCAAGAAGAGTTTCAAATTGATTTAGATCTGCTTTAGGTTGAAAATAACCTTGGCTTGATTGCTTCCGAAGCTCGTTAAAAGTAGCTTCATCAATTTTACCTTCTTGTTTTGCTTTAAGAAGCTCAGCATCACGATCTGAATACTCAGTGTAATTTTTCATAACTAATTTCAATCACTTCTGTATTATAGCAGTTTAATTTAAATTCTTATACAGAAGTTTTACGTGCCGCTAATTTTTTTAATAGCTCTTTAAATTTAGTAGCGTCAAATGTAGATGATGTAGAATCACTATCGCTTGGATTTACTGGTTGTGGCAAAGAAGGTTTCATTATAAAAATTAAAAATTAAATGCCCCAAGGAGCCCTTCAAATAATGCACTTTCTCCTCTTTGCCTTAAAAGCCTAGATTCACTATCTGTTTGTAATTTAAGTTGTTCTTTTGCAATATTACCACGTTGCTCACCTGTTTTTAATTCACGATCTGTTTGTAATCCACTTAATTCTTTCTCAAAAAGGCCGCGTTGCTCACCTGTTTTTAATTCACGATCTGTTTGTAATCCACTTAATTCTTTATCAAAGGCACCTCGTTGCGCACCTAATCTATAACTCCCCTCAATCTGTTGTGCACCTACTTGAAGTTCACGATCTGTTGCCATTTTACTTAATAAAGTATCAAAATCACCTCGTTGTTGCCCTAGTTTTAAATTTTCTGCTCCTTGTAAAACAATTCTCTGGTTAGCAAAATCACCTGCCTGTTCACCTAATCGATAATCAACATCACCTTGTAAACCAATTCTCTGGTTAGCAAAATCACCTGCCTGTTTACCTGTTGCTAAAGCAACCTCACCTTGTGCTTTAATTCTTTCTTTATCTAAGGAGGCGTCTAAAGTTTTTAATCCTGAAGTCTTGCTGAATGCGTCATTATTAGCATCTTGTGAACGTATATCATCTATTAATGTTACACTTCCTGAAGTTGTTTTTCCAGTGTAGGGAGACGTATAAGAATAGACCCCCTTATCTCCTGGTCCCAAACGAGCTTCATATCCTAACTCTGTGGGACTTCTTAATTTACTTTTATATTCTGGATATGATTGTATATCTTTTTCTAAATCTGTTGTTGTAAAACCTTTATCTAATAATCCAGCAAAATAATCTGTGTCTTTACTTTCGGGTTCACGTCCTAATAAATCACGAAATGTTGTATTAGCAATTATTTTATTTTTATCTGTGGTTGCTGCTCTTCCGGTCTCAGTAAGTTTTGCTCTTTCTTCTGGTGTAGCAGTTAAACCACTTTTTGCAAGCAGATCTTCAAATTGTTGACTAGCATCTGTTGTTGTACTTTTTCCAGATTGAATATCTTTTATTAAATTATCTAATGATGATGGACGATTAGCTGTTGTCTCATCTAATATTACTTTCTTTCTATCATCTAAAACTTTTTGTGCAGCATCTGCTGCGTCTTGTATTCTTTGTTTATCTTCTGCTGCTATTCTGTTTTGCTCCACAATCCTGTCATTATCAGCAGCCATTTGAATTGCTGCATAATAGTATTCAGCTGCTTTTGACATTACTATCTCCTATGAACTGTAAGGGTTAACTTTTCTATATGGTGCAAAAGCTTCGGCATATTTACCAGCAGTTTGCAGGTCCATATTTTTTCTAAATGCTTCATCCCTTAATCCTCTAGGAATGGCAGTTGTAGCATATTCATCAGCAAGCCGTTGTTCTTTTCTTCCTAAAGCAAATTCTTGAGGTTTAAACGTACTAAGATCATATTCTTTAGCTTTTATATCTGTACCAAGGGCTATCATTGGTTCTAATAAGGAACTAAATTTTGCACCATACATATTATCGCTACGTGTATATGCATCAGCTACATTTTGAGCAGATAGCCCTACGTATTGACCTATTTGTCTTTTGTCTGCTGCATATTGTGATGCTTTCTGTGCACTTCTTCCTGCAGCAGCAGTACCCATCCCTTGCGCAACACCACCAACTATTGATCCAACAGCACCAAGGGCTGCACCCCAAGGAAATACCATACTACCACTAGCTCCTGCTGTAGAAAATGTATCAGAACCAATACCTGTGAAACCATTCTCATTCGAGAAATCAATTCCACCTAAAAGACTAGGAAAAGGACTTGATCCAGCCATTTTATTTATGGTCCTTCATTTTATATTATACTCTATGTATTAAAATAAGATCTGCGTGTAGATGAACCATAATTACGAGGAAGAGCATTTTGCCGTGGGCCAGCACTAGTGTAACCCTCTTGATAAGCAACAGCACCCCTCTCAGGAGTTTGCGATAGGTAAGCAACCATCTCTGGACTTCCGCCACCAAATAATGTTTTAAGCCCTCCGGCTAATGCACCAATTCCTTGCCCCATCAATTCTTGATTATATTTTCTGCTAGCTACTCCCTCTGCTATCTCAGCTTGTGTTTTCATAAAGTCTTTGATTCCTTCAATATTAAAATCCTTTTTTTTAAAAAGATTTGCCATATCTCTACCCTGTAGTGCTTGAAGGTTGTATTGCCGTATGTATGCTTGGTCCTCTGGTGTTGCTTTTAGATAGTCAGGTCCCTTCAGGAAAGAGAAAGGATCTTCCTGGTAGCTTTGATTACTCAAGCCTCCTGCATATTTTAAAGTTGTTACGGGCATAGGAGCTGGATCACCATTGATTCCGTAATAAGAGCGTCCAGGGGTAAATCCAGTATAAGACATAATTAACCGAACTGAATATTAGGTGATTGACGAGTAGCCGCATTAGCATAAGGATTAGTACTTATTGCTGTTCTTGCAAATGCACCCATTTCAGCTTGCCCACCTTTAGCTAATGCTCCTTGAGTAGCTAACATACCAAGACGTGCATCTACGTTACCTTGAGTATTTAACAAGGCTTGTGAACGTACCAGGTCATCATTTTTTAATTTATCAATATAAGGCATTTGTGCCTTCATACGTTGCATATCACTTTCTAATTGGTATTGCAACATTTGACGATGAAAGGCCATATCTGTTGCATTTTGTTGTTTATACATCTCAAGATCTTGCTGACCTACAGCACCTTTTAATGCCAGCAGTCGTGCTGATTCATTTAATGGGATACCTGCTACAGAAACAGGTGGACCTCCCTTTGCAGTTTCTGGTTTCTTACCGATCTGCTCTCCTGTAATAACGTTTTTTCCGTATTCTGCTAAACCTGCTGCACCGGCACCACCGAATAATGATCCTGCAATAGGTGCCGCTGTTCTTAATATTGTGCCACCAATACCAGGCATTCCTTTTGTAAAGGCGTTTGCCAAAGCACCTATACCCATAGATCCCGCAATACTACCAGGGATAGCTGCTATAGCACCAACGGTTTGATCTTGACCTGCTTGCTGATATGCAGTTAATAACCCAGCACCCACTGCGCCTACACCGCCTACATTACGAGAAGTGAGTCCAGCATTCCTAGCATTTTTAACAGCTGCTTCGTAAGCTCCAGGGGCTTTTGCCACCATCTCGTTATATTTTCTTAATCCTGTCTCCTTTAGTTCTCTTGCATAGTCTCCCAATTGAAATTGAGCTGCTTGAGGTGGTGTAAGAGAAGATCCTCTATACACATTAAAAGCTCTTGCTGATGGCTCAGTAACTCCATACGGGCCACGCTCAAGAGCTGCTATTTGGGCTAATTGCTCTGGAGTGAAAGTTGCCATTTATCAATAGATTACTTTTTATATACTTAAATTCTATCAGATATTACCCTGTTCTGTATAATTTTGTAACGTAGGTAATCGTTGACGATTAGCAGATGCTATCTGTTCATTCATTACATTACCAACAGCTACTCCTAAAGCAGAACCAACAACACCACCTAAAGTGCCACGTTTTGCAATTGAACGTCTTTCTGCTGGTTTGATTACATTAGAACTTGCACGTTTTACTGTATTAGCAGCTACGATTGCACCTGTTGTACCAGCGGCAAATCCACCTGCTCCTGGTAAAGAAAAAGGGAATCCAGCAATACGAACTTCAGGTACACCTTGTAAATTCTCCATTGTTCCTTTAACAATTCCTATGCCTAATAACCCTTTATCATTATATAAATAATCCATATAATTACCATAGCGCCCTGGTGTTAAATCAGGAATATCTTCTTTTGCTGTGTCATATTTTAATGGTCGTCCAGTACGACCTAAGAAGAACCGTTCAAATAATTCTTGTGCTGGTTGACTTGTTTCGCGACGATCTTCTGAACCTTCTTCTGCATACGTTTGTGCATATCCTTTCTGTCTAAATAACTCTCCTGGATTAGTAATATCAAATGTCCCTGCAGATGCAATCGCAGGTGCAGCAATACCCAAACTAATCGCTGACCTACCTACGATACCTTGTGGTAATCCAGCGGCATCTAGGGCTATATCTGAGACACGTTGCGCAATAGCAGCAGGATGGTTATAACGCCAGTAATGGGTACGTGTACCATCATTTGCAACATCTACTATGGCACGTGATGCATATGCACCTAAAAATTCCATTGGTGTTTGACGTAAAGTTATATCTTGTTCACGTAATTCTTTCTTAAATCCAGGGCCTAATACACTTTGTCCATAACGTCCTGGTACAAAACCAGTGTCTTTACTATCAGGTGTTTTTTTAATTAAACCTTCTTGAATTTCAGTACCCGTCTTGTATCCCTTCTTACCTGACTGATATAAACTTTGTAATAAAGGTAACAATTCCATAATTAACCTTTTAATAAAGCAAGTTGTTTCCTGAGATATTCTTGTTGTTCATCTAATAATTCTACTCCTGGTACAGGTAGTCCAGTAACACGTTCAGGTAAGCCTTGTGTTTGATATCTAGTATTAGGTGCTAAAGATTGAATTACACCAGGATTTACATTTTGAAATTGCATCCCTTGATGATATAACTGTTGTGCCTGTGATGTATCTGTAGGTACTGGTTGTTGCATTTGAGCCGGCAATAATCTACCACCAGTTACATAATCAACAACAAAAGGTGACCCTAAAGATGCTCCAAGGTTAACACCTTGCTCAAGAGCAGAAGGAGTATAGTTATCACGCGTTATTGTTTGTTTAGGATTCTTGGGATCAGGTATTGTTAATTTACCTGTAGTGCCAGGTCTTACTTTTCTAGCTGCATAAACAAGTGGTAAGTTAGTTACAAAGTCACCTGCGCCATAACCTGCAGCAGCTATAGGACCACCAGCTATTAAACCTAAGCCTGCAGAAATACCTGATTGTATCCCAACATCTTTTGCAACACTTTTTAGCATAGGATATTTACCTGCTAATTGCAACAATCCACCTAACATTTTATTAATGGCTATAGTTCATTACTTCTATTTTATAGGCACTACATTTCCTTTGGTCCTAAAGGAAGTTTATTTTCTTTTAATTCTGTTTGGCTACCTTCCTTCTCTTCTTTTTTTATATCTTTATTAGATTTATTTGTTGTTAATAATTCAGCAACACTAGTTTTATTTTTAGCTTCATTCTCTGCACGTTGCTCAGCATTAGCCATCAAGAATCCTCGTGGGTCAGGATTTTTCATTGTAGGCATTGGATTTTTAGCCATGTCTTCTGGCTTTAATGTTGGACTTAATTTATATGCTTCCATCCATAACGGTTGGTAATCAGGTTGATCTTGTGGACGTTGCTTTGTTAAGGCACGACCATTATCAAAATCATAATCATCACGACGTTTAAATCTACCTAGCCCAGTAAATAGCTCATAACCTGGAGTGACTTTTGAATTATCATCAAAGAAGGGTTCATTAGAAAGAAAATTAAGATCTGGATTTAAATTTAACTGCCTGGTTTTTACACGATTTGTTAAATCTTCTGCAGTAAATCGTGATGGATTCCAAGGAGTTTTTGAACTTGATGCATTGGTACGAAATAAATCATTAAAAGAAAGTTGCTTCTGTTCATAACCTCCACGATTAAATGGATTTGTTATGTAACGCCCTAGATCAAGACGTGCATCTTTAGCCATCAGTTACCTTTTCCTTTTTATTTTTATTTAACTGTACCAAGGTTTTACGTAAAGTTGCCTGCTTAATTGTTTTTTCATCATACTTATCTGGCTCAGCAAGTACATTTGCTTGCAACTGAGAAGAGGTAATGCCTTTACGTTTAGCTTTAGATAGAAAAGAACTTTTTTTTGTTTGTTCTTTCTTGGTTGGTTTTTTACTTTTTTCTTTTATCATGATTAAAATACAAAGTCACCTTTTGCGTTTCTTCTTAATGTATTCCTAACTGATGTAGGTCCGGGCGGTGTGCCCCTTCTACCTTGTGGAGTTACAATCAATTTATCTAAAGCAGCTTGTCTCATTAAATCATTTCCAAATTGAGCTAAATTACGTCCTGTCATTCCATATGTTTGAATTGTTTCTCCTTCGCTTAAAGATCCTACACCAGATAGAATGGGTTCGTCACCCCTACCTAATCTTAACGCTCCTTCACGTACATATCCACCAGGAGTAAGATTAGCAGTTAAAGCAAATTGGTTAAGCTCATTAATCTGTTCGGGACTAAGCCTTCTAATGCCGGCACCTGCCAATGGCACCTGAGAAGTAGGCGCCATTTTAGGCATTAGATTTCTAGATTGATATTGATAATTTCCTTGTGATGCGCGAGATGCTGGACCTGCAGCAGCAGCAGCAACTCCAGTGTAAGGATTTTGTGTACGCGCAAAAGAACCAATATTTAATGTAGGGACGAGTGTAGAACCAGAAATAGTTCCTGTCACTGGATTACGTGTTGCAACGCGACGAACACCTTCTCCAGTGGATGGTGTCTCCATTAGTGAGCGTAGGTTTACCATATTAAAACCTACATTAGAAGGTTTTGATCTTGGAGTAGTATCAACTGGGATTGTTTGCCCATTAACTTTAATACCTATTTTTTGTGGAGTGTCTTCAATACGAGGTGAATAAAAAGCAATATTTCCTTCCAGATCCAGATCTGCTAATCCTTCTAAATCGTCAGAGTTAACTGTCATAGGATCCACACCACCAAAGCCACGTGTCTCGTAATTTTCAGGAATAGGTACGTTTTCTGTATCTAATGTTTTATATATAGGCTGATTGTAACGATCATATTTGAGAATAACAGGATCACCATTACTATCTAAAGCAAGTTGCTTACCATATAAAGGTGTTTCTGTTGTAGTTTTAAGTAAAGGTGCAATAAAAGCATGTGCTTCTTGAGGATAATATTTAGAACCATATCTTTCGTTTTCTATAAGTTTTAAAAAAGGTATATTGTAACCTTTTTTTGTTGTTATATAATCATCTAATTTAGAAATAATAAAATTATTATAGTCATAAGCATCACCAATTTCTGATAATGTTTTACCTTCTACAATTCCCTGCTTTAATTTTGCAGGATCTGTAGAATTTAAAAAGGCTGCTTTTGCTGCAGGATTATTAAGATAATCGTACTGTGCATCTTTTGCGACATTCTGCATCTCACTACGATCTAGAGATATAGGTACAACTTTTGGCTTACCAGATTTACGAGTTTCAGTATCAAAAGATACTCTTGGTTTCATTACATATGAAGGCACAGCATATGGCAATACTGTAGCCATTAAGGGTCTTTCAGCAGTTACTTGTTTTTTGGAACCAACTAAATATTTATTACCTTTTGAATCACCTGCAATATCTGTTCCTACTGCTGATCTATAGCTAGATGCTGGTTGAGTATTAATTACATTAGATATGTTTGATACAGGAACTTCATAACCGCCTAACAATTTATTAGTACCTACAGAAGGATCAATTGTTTGTAAACGACCGGTTTCCCTATAAGCATCATCTTGTAAACGTAACAATTCAGAGAATGGTACGGTTTTAGGATCTATATCAATGATATTTACACCTGGTGTTTGTATGCTTTCTGTATTACGGCGTATAGGTAAAACAACATCTGACGCACGTTCTTGACGTTCAGATTGGGGTACTAATCCTTTTGCTAATTCAATTTGACCTGGAATACGAGTAGTGCCTGTATTAGTACGTTCTCTAAATGTTTCTGTATCAATTAAAAGATTACCAACACCTTCTGTATCTCCATAATCTGTACCCAACATATTATCCCTAAGATCTGTTGAATCAATATCATTATCATCAACATATGTTTCTGTGTAATTACCTGTATTGGAATCATACGTATAACCATCAACTTCAAGTTTCTCTTTTTGTCCCAGGGCTTTTAGATTAGTTGTATCTATTAATTCATCATATTGACCAGTTGCTCTTTTACGTGACAATAATTCATTAGGAGTAAATTGCCGTCCCTTAGCTAGCATTGCTTCATTGTTAAGGAGATATTCATTTGTAAGAGGATCATACCTATATTTACTTTGTTCATATAAACCTTCTCTTCGTTCTTGAGCTTGTGCATTAATTGCATCTATTGATCCATCTCCCATTGACGCACGTGCGCCACCAGCTATCTCTAGCGTAGGATTAATACTTACAGCACCACCTCTTACCTGGGGGACTGTTCCAAGGTACTGTTTAATCTCTTTTCTAGGTACAGTAGGATCTAATAGTAAATTACTAATGTCTCTGGGGTACGTGGCAGAAGCCATTGTACGTTCCAGTAATTCGTTAGGAGTAAGCCGATTTCGTGGTAAAGAAAACGGTGTTGATACTTCTGGTTTACCAAAAAATTGTCCTAATGGTAACGTACGTCTACCAACAACCTCTATACCTTCTTTCCGTAACGTACTAGCAAGACGTGGTGATACATCTAGCTCTCCCGTTAAGTCAGGCACCGTACGTCTATTAACCCTGTCATAACGTGCTTCTCGTTCTCTTGAGTATCGCTCACCTGCTATCTCAAGTTGTTCTTCTAATTCAAATACATTCTTATATTGATTTATAGGAGATACTGTTTTACTTGCTTGTGGTAATTCTGTTGGTATTAATTTTGCTTCTTGTGCAATAACATCAGCTTCTCTACTGAATCTACTAAAACGTGATGTTGGTTCTGTATAAGAATAAGAAGTTTGATCTACTGGTGTACCATCAGTTGTATTACGTGTTACTTCAGTAATTAAATTATTATCTTCTATCGCATCAAGTTGACCAATATCTTGATCTTCATTTTGTTGTACACGATGTTTTATACGTCCTGTTTGTTGATCTTCTCCTGATTCAATTGCAGCACGTTGCTGTGCTGTAATCTGTGGTGTATTCTCTTGTTGTACTGCTGTAAGACTAGTAGGCGTAACAGATTCAGCATCAACAATATATTGTTTAGCAAATGATCCTTCCTTTCTCGTAACAGGAGCTGGTTTTTGTACAACTCTTGGTACTGTTGCTGCTCCAAAGGGGTCAGGTATACTTTCTCTTGTTCTTGTACTAGGAACAGGAGTTGCTTGTTGTACAACCTGCCGTACAGCTGCTTCTTGCTCTATTGGTAATTGTTTTGTTATCGTCCTTGGTGGACGACGACCAAATAAACGTGCTAATCCTACGCCACCTGCTAAAACACCTGCTCCTGCTGCGGTAGCCCCAATGGCTGCACCATAATCAGGTTCTGGTTCTGGTCTTTTTAATTGATTACGCCTAAATTCAATTACCTTTGGTGCTAATGCTGCACGTTCTTCTGGATCTTCTGGGTAAGGAGTACCTGTAGCACGACTATAAGCATAAAAATCAGGCGGAGAAAGTGACATTTGAGATTATAAAATTTATTTTACTCTTTTTATATTCTAATGTTGATTAATCTAGGTTATACTAAAAGAATAAAATTAGATTATACATAAATGGATCCTGCAGAACGTAAAAAACGCATACAAGGATTAGAGAGTATTAAAAAAAGAGCTTTAAACTTAGCTTCTGAAGGACTTGATGCTTTTCAGGTACGTGATTTTATTACTGAAAGTAAAAAAGGATTAGCTTATACCTTTCCAGAAGAAGATCAATATAAAAAAGCAAAGATATCAGCAATGGAATATAAAAGACGACAAGCAACAGATCCCATAGTAGATCAACCTTAACTAAAACATAATCGCCGGGTTTAATCACCCGGCTTTTTTGTGTCAAATTTAGGGCTAAGTAGAGTTTTTCTATACATAAATAAACTTAAAAAGCTAATTAGGGTAAAAATTTAATCACCCTTCTAATGACCCCCGTGGGTAACAGAATGTGGGTAGAAAAAAAGAATAGGCGGTAGGGGTATAAATAATAGCGGGGGATGCGCATCCGTAAAACACGCATAATACCACTGCAAGGTTATTTTAATGACAATGACACCAACCGCACCAGCGACAGCAACAGTAAGAGCAGCACAAGTAGGAGTAGTGCCAGCGGCGTTTACGCCAAGCTGGCGCATCAAGCCTACAGCTGCGATATGGGTATATGGCCCATGCGTATATATCCGTTGGTCACCAAAGCTAGGTCTAGAGTTACGTTGTAAATCATCAGCTCATGCTGTGAAGATGCGTAATGCAATAAGAGCTAAGGGCGTAATACGTCCTGATCTATGGCATAAGACCTTCTTTCCTACAAACCAATGGGGTACTGTTACCTTAATGGACTAATAACCCTATATAATCCTATCATTCCCTAATCTATTACCTATATTCCTAGGTTAGGGTGTGTTAGACTGGATAGCTTTATTTGCAGATAACAAGGTAGGGGAACGTAGGGGTTAGTAACAACTGATCTGTATAAGCAGGTTCCAGGGTGCAAACCCCTGGACAGTTATTGCCTCCAGCGGAGATAGGCACCGCACACACGAGTAACACCGTG
>Ga0247844_1004613_pt1 | contig 18500 bp, 16 predicted proteins | sample LaCtaG_FD_192421 | JGI IMG/M metagenome (GOLD analysis project Ga0247844, IMG submission 192421) | Freshwater microbial communities from meromictic Lake La Cruz, Castile-La Mancha, Spain - LaCruzMarch201714.5m_1 | ecosystem: Environmental > Aquatic > Freshwater > Lake | place: Spain: Castile-La... | reverse complement strand
CCCCACTATACAAGCGGCTAACAGTCATAATCCTTGTTCTATTGGAATATCCTTTTCAGGACCTTGTACGCAAGTTGTTGCTTTCGAGTGATTTGCGAATTAAGTTTACATTGGAGTAACATTCAATTTAGCCCTTTTAAAGGAAGACCACCACAGGTTTGTCTGCAATGTAGTGGAAATCGACTTCTTTGCCAATGACCTTCATGCCCCGTACGTTTTCGCGAAAAACCGGCACCACCATAAGACTGTCGTCGTTTTGGTAGAGTTTGTTGACATCGGAAAGCGCCGAGCAGACTTCGTCGTAGACGCGGTTTTTCAGATTGCCAAAAAAAACGCTTTTTTGAATGCGCACCAAGCCCATACGCTCTAGGAAGTCCGAGATGTATTTGCGCACCTTGTTGTCTTCTATGTCGTAGAGCACAAAGCATTGAATTCTGTTGATGGCCATCGTCTCGGTGTAGGCACTGTTAATCAATTCAATAATGGCTTCGGCCTTGCCAGCAGGGCCAATCTGCAGCTTGAGTTCCTTGGGCTGCTCGGGCAGTAAAGCCCGTTTTTCAGAGAACCGCCGTAAGCGCTCCTCCGGACTGATCGTCTTTCTGGGCATGGGTGCGAATTACATCGGTTACCAGTGCAAACATGGCATCGTTCATGGACGGGTTGTGGCCCTTTTTGCCTTGTGGCACAAGTGAAAAACCATTTTTGCCGTGGTAGATATTTAGGAATCCTTTGCTGCCATCGGGGGCCGAGAACTCCAACGAAATGCCATACTGAATGGGTTTTTGGTCGCTCAAAACAATATCGAATTCCAACAGCCGATGTTTGATGGGGGGCAGAAGGTCCAGCACCACCGCAGGCACAATAGGAGCATACTGCGGAATGGGACTTTTGCCCGGCTTGAGTCTTCGCAATATCTCTTCATAAGGCATTTCTTGCGCGGGCTTAGCAAGAGCAGGAGTCTGCGGTTCATGGAGCAAGACTTCCATTTTGGGATTGGAACCGGCATCTATGGTTTCTTCTCCGAGTACTTCCACGTCGTTTGGGGAATACCATGGCAAACCGTCATTCAAAAGGTTCAGATTGAACGGAATTACATTGTCCCTCCACAAAGCATGAGGATCGTGACTCAAGAAGCAAATTCGCGCAGGGTCGTGCGTCACAGGATCCAGAAACCCCGTCAGTCCATATCGATCGCACAACCATTCTGCTACGGCTTTATAGTACGCTTTATACACGGTCGCTTGCACGATTTCGGGCTCAATGGCCATCAAGACCTTTAAACCTTTGCCGGATGGCGACACAAAGACCAAAGCCACAGACGGTTCCTTGAACAACACTCCTGCCAGTTCGCACAAGGCTTCGGTGTCGTTGGAATAGTCGTCTATATCGAAACAAAAGGCCTCGCTCGATTCAAAATAATCCGCCTTGCGGGTGTTGTTTTGAAATCGGTTCCAGCAGAAATACGGCAATCTCGTTTTGGCTTTTTCAAAAGCCCCAGAGTCCAAGCCCCTTAATTGGCGGATTTTGTTTGTTTCCGATTGAAGCGATTCCGATCGGATAATTTCAGCGGCCAACGCTTCTAGAGAGCAATCAACCACTTGCGATGGTTCTGGGCTGGAGAGCAACCCGAGACTGAGGTTTTTCATGCGGTTAGGATGATATCGGAAAATTGATGGCAGTAGTTTTGAATATGGTTTTCGCGGCTGCGGCTCAGCCCACGCCATTCCACCGTTTGGCTGAGAAAAGAGTGCACGCTTTGGGCTACAACACGCCGAGCACTGATGTCGAGCGTACACGAATCTTCGTTGAATTCGAAGAATCCGGGATCGAACAATTCGGCCCGGGCTAGTTCAATAAGGGGATAGTCGACCCACCAGCGAAACAGCTCGATGATGTCGAACGTAAGCACCGGTTTGCCGTAGCTGTCGGCGTGGAGTACGCCCATGGAAGGGTCTAGGCCGGCTTTCAAAAGGTCGGCTTCGATGATGCCATATAGAATGCCATATCCATAATTGAGCAAGGCGTTGAAGGGGTCGACGGCGGGATGCTGGCTGCGCTTTTCGAAGCGATAGAATTCGGGCAAAAGTGCATTCAACCCTTTGAAGTAGTGAACGCTGCCGGTTCCTTCCATGCCGCGCAAACTGGCACAGCGCTGCATCAGGTTCTTTCCTTCCAATCCTTGCACTCGATTGTATGCCCGCTGTATGCCGCCCAGCGCGGCGTTGAGTTTGTCGAGTTCTACTCCTTTTTCGTTGGCAAAGGCGTGGAGCAACAGCATTTGGTTGAGCAGCTTTTGTCCTACCAATTCGGTGACCCAGTTCAAGGCACTTTCGGTGTGGTGAAACAGCGCCTGGGCCTTTCTCAGACTGCCTTTGTCTTTGTATTCCTCGGAGTAAAAGCTGCCGTAATGTTTCCCGCGTCGGTCGGCCAAAATCACTTCGATTTGGTGGCGAACGGCTGTAAAGAGCACTTCTCCGCTCAGAGTGCACCGCCGGGTAAGGTAGATGCGCTTGATGTCTTCAAATGAGAAACTCAGGTCTGCTTGATCCTTGCGCTGGACCAAGAGCAGACCGTTGCGCACGTGCAAACGGGTGCCGGGTTCGGTAAGTCTGAGGTTCATTCAGAAGCCATTGGCCCCCGAAAGATAGTTATTAACAATTGTTGATAAGCCACCCCATTGCGTAACTGTATTGTTCAATTACTCAGATTCATTCAAAGAGGGAAGGATGTTTGCTGTTGTATAATCCAACTCGACCATGCGTTCAATTCAGTACATGTAACAGGCTGGTTATCTACCATTTCAAAGAATGACTTTATACTCTCTTCAATCGAATTTTTTATTTCAGAATAGCGCTTCTCGGTTCTTTCTAATCGACGACCTTCATGAACAAATTTATTGCGAATTTCAGATGCCAATAAACCAGTTTGCTTCCCGGTTAGAACAGGAACAACCAAACCAGGACAAAATGTTAAAATCCAATCAGTGTAGGGTCCTTTACCCTCATGAATATGTATTAAAAACCCCGTTGCTAAACCTGTAGATCTGAGTGCTCCATTGAACCCCCATAATTCTAGTTGTTTTTTTATTTCTATGTTATTTCTCATTCTGTCAAGTACTCCATTGAACTCGGGATGATCATATTCAAAATCGAGAAGGCGTTCCATTGCCTGTATAAAGCTTAAGACCGCTTCTTCAAATCTGTTGCATTTTAAATGATATTGGGCATTGCCAAATAACAGAAAAGAACTCCAAATTCTCGTTTCTCTTAATGTGGGAAAAGGATATCCAATTAATTGTAATTCGTTTTTTAAAGATTGAATTTTCTTGATCCATGCCTTTTGATATTTTTCTTTCTTTTCTTTCTTTAAATTATTCCCTTCCCAAATTTTAAAAAAGTTCTCAAAGCGGTCTATATTTCCTTCATGAAGGGCTTTCGTGGCATTTAACGCGACAAATTCGATATTTCCATTCAACGAATCGATTGTCTTGTTTTGATAGTCCGCTTCGGACTCAAACAACAAGGCCGCTGCGACGTCAGGTCGTGAGATGCCGGAGTGCAACAATCGCACTGCTATAGTTTTCTTTTGCACTTCTGCTCTGATAGGTGATTCAAGAATTGCGGAAGTAGCATCTTTTAGATCGCTGCCTTGTTCTACAGTTATACGCTCAAAATTTGGAGATAAAAACTGAATAACTTCATCCATGCTCGTTTTCATTTGAGGCGTGCCACTTGAAATGAGTGCAAAAACGGAGCTCGGCTGAGTATCGTTTAGGATCTTCTTAATTTTCAAAATAAACCGAGCTACCAAGGAGTCGTAGTCCACAGAACGACATTGTAATTCTTCAATGTGAACTAATTCTTCGGGATGTCCTATTTTAACTAGTTTTCTTTTCACAATTTGGGCACTAAATATAGTGTCCTTAAAGTTCTCTCTATTATCTAAGCAGTTACTGGCGAAAAGATAAATAGCGAGTTCATTTTTATCAATTTTATTTTCTTCAATTTTTTGTATTGCATCAGGTAGAATTTTCAATTCTGTATCATTGAGCAATGACGGGTCTGTATCAATACTTTCAAGTAATTCTTTACTCCATTGTCTGAATTTTAATTCTCTAGGGTCAGGGCATGGTGAGTATTTATTATCGATGTTGCGGTTGCCTACATTGGTCAGCAGAATAGCTTTCATTTAACTTGAATTTGTTTGTTGATTTCCGTTTTTATAGAAATCAAAAGATGATTGGCTAAGGAAACATCAACCGCGCTGCGATAAACAGTCAAAGATGACAGGAGCATTGTCGGTTTTCGGATGGATTCGATTTCAGGGTTAATTCCCTTCATGCCATGTAAATAATTGTTCCTGTGATCGCGAAATCGTTCGAGCTCCTTACGAAGCAGCTTTACTGTATTTTCCTCTTGTTTTTGATATATCTTCAACGATACTCGGTAAATTTCTCTGAGTGTTTCAGATTTCTTTGCAAGAACGGTATAACCGTGTTGTTTTAAAATGGGAATGATGAGTTTTTCGTCATACGATTCCAAATGATGCAATTCCGCAATTTTCTCTCGCAGTATCAATTCGTCTAGGAGAATGGATTGATACAATACTTGTGGTAGTTTTTGAAGCCGAATGTTTTCTTCCAAGAAACCGGCAAGCCAATACGATAATTTTTGGGGAGATTTTTGAATATTTTTAATTTGTTGATCAAGAATGTTGTTGTTACTACTTAGATTCTCCGATATCGATTTCATGCAGTTTTGCATCCCTTTGACATCGAGCCGTTCGGAGAAACTGAGAAATGCGACTAAGGAATCAGCAGAGTGCTTCGAGGTTAGTAAATCTTTTAATGATTCGTAATTCCCTTTATCGAGTAAGGTCAGGGCACGTTGTTTCCAGAGGGTATGCCTGAAATATAAGGGAAACAGCTTCTCAACTACGCCCGTTTGAGATGATTCTGTGGTGGCACCGACTTCAGGGCGTTCCGGTTTTTGAAAGACACGTACTTCGATGTGCTCGTTTTCCAAGCATCGGAGTAAAAGGGCTGTGTTAATGGCGTCGATGCCCCCTTGCGGGTAAAGGTAGAGTTGGTTAATAGGTCTTTCGGGATTATTTAAATAGAAGTCCAATTTGGCCAAATGAACGTATTGTGCGTCGATATCTGATGGACTGTTCTTAATTTCAATTGTTTGAAAACGCTCAGCATCCATTCCGAAGTCGAAGCGGCATCGATAAATAATGAATTGAGCCAGAGCATAGGTATCATGCTTGTGTGGATCGATCTGATTCGTTACAATGAACCAAATCTTCTCGGGTAAGGAGGCTGTTGATTGTATATGCGTCAAAAAGGAGTGAACCATAGGATAAGAAAGCGATTCGAGCAGCAGCTTCCAGTCCTCATAACCGATAATTTCTTCCCCAAAGGTTCGAGCAGACGAGGGAACCCATGCCTGATTTTCAGAGTCCAAGTTCATCACCAACTCAGTACCTGAATCTACGCTTCTTATTTTGAGTTGATTCCCATTGAGAACAACATTATAATCATCCATTAAATTCTCCACAGCAGCCAACGGCAATTGCACTTCACGAGCTCCGAGGGTAATGAGGGCGAGGGAGGACATTGAAAATAATCGTTAGAGCTTAAATGGAATGTTCAGGTCGATACAGGTTCCAGCATCACAAAACCCAAGTATGAAGTGTAATCGGCAATTTTTCGACTTCGCGGGAAGAAAGGAAACGTATCATTACGCGATCTGGCTGTTCTAAGAAATTCAGAAGCCCATTCGTTATTTTGATTTTTAAAAGGTGAACCATGCCAATTACCTGTCATCATACTGAATCCGGCACCCATGCCTAACCGCAAGAAAATGGCATGTTTATTTTTTTCTATTTTTTCTGCAATATCTATGAGGCTGTCATTCATTATATTTATATTATCTTCTTCATTCGGATTCGTAGTGTAGTACTTTTCAATGCTTTCAAGCTCAAGATCAATCCATTCTAGATTGATACTTCGAGAAAAGGATATGATATTCTCGTTTTTCAAACCCTCCGCATGAATCTGATCGATTTCAGCTCCTTTTGAAATATTTAAACGTGACAGTAGATTCTTATTACTGTCATTGTTATTTGTAATTGAAAATTTACCATAAAACTGACATCCTTTTTTTAATGATTCCAAATAGATGCTGTACTGGTTAAAGTGAATTCCGGGATCTTCATTACCAAAGCCGGTGAGGACTTTAATATTTAGTATTGTTGAATTCTGTTCGGTGGACTTTGAATGAAAATCTGATATACGTACAAAACGAAATGGGTCGAGATTGGAGATTTCTGGTAGATCTTTATTTGATTTACCATTCAATCTTTGTCCTGTAAAAAGGGACTCTGCGAATTGGGGATGGTTACGGTCTCCAAGATGCTTGCTGAAATAAGTTTCTAACTCTTTGATTGCGGAGATGCCATATTCTTGTTTTGAAAAATAGTTGAAATATAGACTTTTCAAGGCACCTTTAATGGAACTCCCAGGTATATACAACTCGCAGTTAGACCGTATATGTTGTTTTATTTGAGTGCCTCGTCTAATTTGTACGTTTAATGGTCTAATAGCACCGAATTTTCTTTCAAATTTTGACCGAATATTGGCACCATTAATATCTAAATAAATTTCTTCAGAATGCTCATTTGTCTTTAATAGATCTTGGTGGGGGTGGTAATAAAAATTTTGTTCTCTAATTGAATAATCTAAATTTTCCAACAGGGTTTCTCCTGAACCGATGTGTACGGGAGTAAGCATCGTTAATTTATACTCTTGTGTCATGGTTTAATCGAAGTAACAGTTTAGACATCTACCATCTCTAAAAATGGGATGTTCGGTTTCTGATGCGAGTTTAAGGTCCGCCAGGGTTCCTTGAAGAGCGCCATTAGTCGTTAAGATGCTCATTGGGGCTATAGCGTTAATCTTCTTTCGGGGCGTTACCCCGCGCTGACTGTAAGAATAACCTCCGATAGAATTTATTTGATAGTGACTTTCACTCCACTGTATGTAGAGAGTATCCTGAAGAGATGGTATGAAATTTCCTAAAGTAAGAGCTACTTTTCTCCTCTGAAACATTTTATTCTGATCATGATCTAATTTATTAATTTGCACTTCGAAGTAATCAAAGAAGGCGCCACCACTACTTCGATCTGCTCCAATACCGGAATCCGCCAATAGCCGTAAGCTAGGCTTTATGGTCTCTTCTAAAAAAGAATCTTCACATTTTAAAAAGAAATGTAATCCACAACCTTCACTGAAGAAAATGCGTTCAACTTCGAAGGGGGTTGCATGGAAGGCTTGGTGATCCTGAGAATCTGGATTAGCAGGCAATTGAGTATCTGAAAAGTCTAAGCGAGTGTCCATCGATTTGGAGAATACAGACGTGTTATTATCTCTGTTTGAAACAGCGCTTTTTGAAAGAGCAAATCCATTGATGAGATAGGTACTGTTAATGGTTACACTTCGGGTTTTCAGTGCATTTTTAAAAATACCTTCATCAATCCAAGCGATTTTTTTAATTTTCTTATTCTTCGTTGCATTATCATTGCTTCCAACGAGTTCGGTAGGTAGCTGCGGCTTTGGATAAAAGAAAATTGTCTGATCATTAAAAACTGCAAAAGGGAAACAAGAGCTTAACTGAAACTGATTGAAGAAAGAAAATGAATCCTCCATAGTTAGGTCATTTAATGCATGATGCATCGTGAACAGCGCGCTTTTGAATGCGTCGCTTCCAAAAGAAACAGCGCTCTCGTCGATTGAGTCTTCAGGACTAAGGCGCAATCCTCCTTTTACTGGAAAATAAACATGATAAATAGGCATGCCGCGTTTTGAACTTATTTTTTAAATATGCCAGCTGAAGGTCTGTGACTCTTCGGGACTTTGCCCTTCTTTGTAGTAAGAAGCCGCTCTTCTTTGAATTCTCACGTTCTTAAATTCCATCTGACCATAGCCCCGTGAACCACTGCTGCCTAAGTAGTCATTTTCTAAAAGTCTCATCCCTTCCTTAATTAAATTCAGAGATTCCTCGAGATTGTCGCCTTCGAAAATATTCAACACAAACTCAGTCGAAAAGATTGCCCCCCTCGGTACTCGTTCCATTGTCCTCGGATTGGCCTGGCTCGTAACCCGATCAATCACTACTTCAACTTTGGATTCAGTATACAAGAGATCGGTATGATGGAACTTTTCTGAATTAATCAAAGGACAGTCTCGAACGATTAGACGTGAAGCAGCAGTTTCATTTTCTTCGCTATTCATGTTCACGAAGCCAAAAAGCCTTGAAATAGGTTGATCAGCCAAATCATAGGGTCCGTTTTGGATATTCGACCCTTTGCTTTTACCTATCCAGCCATTATTTTGTTCAATCAGACTACGCATTTTTCCTTTTAGAGAAGATCCAGGGATATACGGTTTTTGGTCAAGAGGGTTTCGTATAACCGTTAGATCGGGTAGCCCAATGGACATAGGCGTGGCAGAACCACCGATTCTCATTCCAGACAACAATTCAATATGCCCGGATATCAAATATTTTGCTTGAAGTTGCCTTTTCGTTATCATGATTTCGCTTGGGTGTTTGTTGAACTTTATTACCTGATTAATTGTTCTTTTTCGACGACAACGAGAACTTAAAAAAAGCGATCAATGACTCCATGTAATCAGCATAATTGCTAAAATTATCCGCACTTTCTGCGGCCAATTTCGTGGCCTCAATCATGGTCTCTTTGATGAGAGTAGCTGCCTCCACTTTGGTCGTTCTTGCAATTGCATAATGCAATTTGGGCAAAAGAAGGAGAGCGCTTCTTTTATCGAAATCTGATTGAAGTCTGATCCGATTGATTTCGCTGTACCAATTTCTCAATTGATTCATAGTCAAATCTTTCGAACATAGTTCAGCAGCCAACTGCTGACTATGTTGAATTGCATCGTTATTGATGCCTTTTTTTATCCAATCTTGATTTATCTTTTCCATTCTAATTTCCTTTGTTGTAAGCTTTAGATTTCCATTACTTCAGTGTGAGCTCGGTTAGACGAGCTGAGAGACTAAGGTAAGTTAGAAAGCTGTATGAACCTTCATGAATAACGATAGATTCACCAGAAATTCTTCTGTATTCTCCACCTTCATACATTGTTCTTTGGAGATCTAGAATCCATTCTTTGAATCTGATTGTTTGGCCATCGTTAAGTATGCGTGCTATTCTACTCATTTGATAAGCGCTGAGCCAGCGCCATGCCAGTTTTTGTTTCGGGCTTGATTCAACCGATGTAGCCATTGAATACCATCCGAAAATGTTTGTTAGTAAATTTGGTCCAATGCCGCTGCTGCCGACGAAGAGTGCTAAGTCCTCGTAAAGAGCATTGATAATTGGAAATTCGAAATCCCAGTTGAGGGGTGTGTTAAAGATGGATATAGAGTTTTTTGCATTGTCTTCACCATTAAAACTGAAAATTTTCGTCTTAGCGTTATTTTCTTCTTCGTTTGAGAGTCTAGCTGCAGCAGCAATAGGGTACGTTCCTTTCACGAGTACCAAGCCACCGCTAAGAGTGACACTGGGATGTTCACCGACAAATTCATAAAATTTTGAGCGCAGAAGAGATGCCAATACCCAAACAGCGTCCCAACTACCCAAACAAAACAAATCATCACCGCCGCTATATAGTAAAATGCATTTATCCCTGAAACGTATTTTTTCCTTTGTGGCTTCTTGGTTGCCTTGACTTTCATTCGGCTTTTCCTTTTCTTTCAATTTGAGTACATGAGTATTTAAGCGCTCATTGAAAATAGAATTGATGTATCCCCGAAAGAAATAGTCGAGTGAATAGCTAAGTGCTGATAATCGGGCGAGACTGTGTTTCTCTAGAGAAAAGCCATTTCCAAAAAGCCAACCGAGATTATCCACATCCATTCGCAGCACACCGAGTCGCTTGACACCAACACTCATATCCGCCAGTTTACTGTAATCAATCGGAATGCCTTTTTCTTCTGGTACGAAGTTGCCACCAAGGAGATAAATCGATTCTGAAGAATCCCCATCGACAAAAACAGTCATCAAAAGACTATCTATTGGTCTAGAAATGTTTGCGCGGCCAACAAGCTTCAGAGTCCAAGTACCCGATGATGTCGCAAGAAGCTCAACTGAATTTGAATCAGCTTCTAAATCAACGTCTTTTCCGTTTGAATTTTTTAACTCGAGTCCTGAAGTTTTATTTAAAAATTTCCCCAACTCGATGAGTTCGTTATCGAAAAGCTGTGATTGCCTTTTTTGAGGTCTGCCGTCCTTAGGTTCAAAAAAGTCTTGCTGATTTGAAATTAAATGAAGGAATTTTCTTTTTTTCTTATCACTCAACTTTTGGCTCAACCCCATCCAAACATCCTTTAATGTTTGAGAATTCGGATCTGAATTTGCTGCCAAATTATTCTTTGACATTTCAGTCCATTCAAGTGAAATGGAAAGTTTGCCATTAAACTTGCTGTAGAAATATGATTCTATCTCGTGACTCAATTCAATGAGCCCTTCTTTTTTTGTAGCTAGATTGCTACAAACTATATAGAAGCCACCACCGCTGGAGTAGATTGTGTGGGTTAAATCTAAGTGAAGTCTTTGTTGAATTTCTGCGAGGACCGCCTCAACCAGCATTTGTAAATAGAAAGAACGGGCTTTTAAACTTTTACCAGCTCCTTTTGTAGGTGTGTCGTAGATAAAATTTTGAATTCCGCTCAAAGCACCGCCCAATAGTAAAAAATCGTTTTTATTGAGCACTTTATCATTAGTATCCGAGAGCGCCTTTTCATACAGACTGCTCGCGAGTCCGGCTCGAATTTTAGCGAGTGTAAATATTGAGAGATCAGGCGATTCCATACCGGATAGATACAAAGAGGGTAGGTTAGAGAATTGATGTTGTAAAGCGTTCAAGATATCAACGGAAGCAGTCTCAATCTTAAAATCGCGAAGAATAGAAAGTGCTTTTGTCTGAAATTCAGTTATTAAGGAACTCCATGCATCTTTATGTGCTGAGGATTGAATCCAAGTTTGATAATCTTCAATGGACACTGGTAAGTAATCTGTTTCAATACCGAAGTTCATCGGTTTATAGTATTTCCTTTTGCGAGCTTCGTTGAGGTTTGAAAAAGAGGTGCTTAAAGGAGTTCGGGTTGTTGGTTCTATAAAGTTTAAGTTGGGCAATGCCTTATCGGTACTTATCCCATAGGCCAATAGATTGGCTTCTTCGACATGCAGTAGGAGCTCATTCTTTACGCTGACATCAATCGGTGAGAAAATTTCAGAAAGAAGCTTCGACAACGTTTGTGATGAATGGGAATCATCAACAGGCAAGTAGGCACTCAGCCATTTCCAGTCATAGAACAAGGCAGATAGTGAGACAAAGCTTCTATTTAAACTATTCATTTAGCTGTTTTTAAGACTATTGACCACCCCATACCCTAAACTCACAGATTTGCCCAGACCTATATAATTGGGCAAGAATACATTGGTGCGGAAAGAGAGATCAAAGCCTATCAATTGTCCATCGTGGACTTTTGCTTTTATAGCACGCTCCACTTCCATTACTTCAAGCTCAATTCGCTTATCCACGTCCCACTTCACACCTTTTGCTACGGTAATTATGTTCCCGATTAGAATACGGGCAAAGAGCGCTTTGATTTCGTCCTCTTTTTTTTCCTCTCTCAGCAGGTTATACTTCGCTAGATTCTCAGGATTGAGGCCCACCCAACGGCTAATTCGGTAGTCAAACATTTGAGTCCATGCCTGAAAAACGACTTCGTCCAGGAACAGGCGGTGAATCTTCATATCTAACTCTCGACCCGAAATGGTCAAACTTCGGCTCGGTCGGTCAAAAAAAGCCGACAGCGCGTCAACCCCTTCGTCTAAGCAAAAAATGGCACTCTTGCCCTGAACCCTCTTGTACTGAATGGTCGGATAGCGATATAAAAGCTTGCCACTGGGGTCGTGGTTGTGAAACGCATCGTTTTCAAACCCCACCTTGGCAGCGATCGCCCCACGCACCGCAGGAATTTCATGATTTGCAATCTCGTTGGAGAACACGATAAGGAGGGTTCTAATTTTTTTCAAATGGCATTAAATGGAGCTGTAAGATTCAGAAAAGGTTTGAAACCTGCAAAAAATGTTCGTCATATCGCAAAAAAAAGTGTGTAATAATTTATTGACCAGCGGACTGAGATTTCCCAAAAGTCTCCGTTTTCTCCTTCCCCCGCGTGATCGCCGTATACTGCCATTTGAGTGAAGGAACGCCTAAAGTATTCACAAACACCTTGTTCCACTCACCCCCTTGAGCCTTGTAGCAATTGACCCCATGAGAATGCACCGCCCGTAAAGCACCCACATACCGATCGTCTGAAGGCCATCCCGAATCGCGGAAGCGCTCATTTTTTTCCTTTCTCGCCAAAATCAACTTCTGCTCCTGCACCCAGAGTTGTTTTGGGTCCAATCCTTTAATGAGGTAATTTAAAACAACCAATAGATCGCGCTCCGGCTCTGTGTCCTCCGCAAACACCCTGCGCACCCGCGCCGCCTGAAAGTGTAAACCCTCCACCGTATCAATCTTCGGATCCGTCGAGATGACGAGCAACTGATCCCCATTGTGCAATTTCAGCGCATAGGCTTCCTCGTCAAACCACGTGTCGCCGCCCTCGGCATTGGGGGCAAACCAAGACTGCTGCGCCATCAATAAATCCCCTGGTTCCAAAGGGTTGTTGCTGAACGGAAATAACTTTTGACGAACGAGGTCATTAAAAAAGCCGGCAGCTTTGTTCGAACTATGGATAGAGATGGCCTCAGAAGGGCCATATTCCAGAAAATCCTGAGCGTAAACCTGCGCAATGCGATAGATGTCTTGGCTCCTCTTTCCTGGCCAAGGAGCCGTAGAATCGCCTCGGTCTATGGCATCTCGGATTTCTGTAGCAACAGTAATGATCTCGCTACCATCGCTTTGTCTCTTCACCTCGGTAAGCCGAAACTCCATACCGGTCAAATTGTAGGCGTTGGCTAGAAACACAGCGTCCAAGGCCTTTGAATCATCCTCAAACACGGGAGGCAATTGATAGCGATCGCCTACAAAAAGGATCTTGTTTTGCACATTGCCGCTTTTGACAAAGGCAATGAGATCGGAAAGCACATTGTTGTCTGAGTCAAACTTGGCGTTTCCCTGATCTCGCTGAGATGGCACCATAGAAGCCTCATCCACAATATGTATCGTGTAGTGTGAACTTAGATTTTCCCTGAGGTGGAACTTCAGTTTGTCCGTATTTTCGTCCTTCTCTGTCCTGTAAATCATCGAATGCAAGGTTCCGGCCGTCGCTTGGGTCTTTTGATGAACAATGCGGGCAGCCCGGCCCGTAGGCGCAGAGAGTGTAAATGGGACTTCGACCGCATCCAAATAATGGGTCAAGGCACTGAGCAAGGTCGTTTTCCCCGTTCCCGCACTCCCGCAAAGAATAAAGAAGTCGCGTTTGTCCTCTGTTTGAACAAAAGCCTCGATCTGCTTCAACGCCTCGACCTGCTCCGCAGTAGGGGTGTTAATGTGGAGAAAGTCTACTAACGATTTAACATCCTTCGCCTCTTCCATAGCAGTACGCGTATCTAATGATCAATCTTGGTGTGAGTCAAACATAGCGCGAACAATCCGAACAAACTCCGTTCGAACCGATTCCGGTCCCATCACTTCGATATCGTCCCCAAAACTCAACAGGGTTTGGTACAGCTCCTTGTTCGGAATCACTTCGATTCGAATGTTGCTCCCGTCATCGAGATCGCCAGAACCTTGTTTTTGAGAAGGATGCAGTGGCTTGGTCAGAACATAGGGCAGGCGTTGGGGCTTAAACTTCAAACGAACCGTAACAGGAGTTGCTTCTTCTTTGGTTACACCTATAATATCCTCAAAGTGTTCTGCGATGTGTACTTGACCAAAGAGTTCGTTTTTCTCCGTCATCAGTTTAAAATTCCTCAATCGATCGAGCGCATAGACCTCTATGCGGTCTTTTTCCGCTTTGTTGGCTGCGACCAAGTACCACCGCTTGTTGTATTCCTTGAATCCCAACGGAGCCGCCATTTTTTGCTCTTTGGACTTTCCAAATGGTTCATATTCAATTTCTAACCATTTCTTTTGAGGTAGAATCTCCACGATTTCTCGCATTTTCTTAAAGACCTCAGGGTGGTGGTTGGGTTCCCAATGGAGCAGCTGCGTCCGTTCGTCTGCGGGGTCACTCAAATGGGGTTTGATGCCCTTGAGCCCTTCTTCAATCAAAATGCGGAGATCTTCGTTCATCAAGGGCAATAATGAGGCAATCCCCGCTTGAATTTGGGCAATATGGTGTTGGAGCAGAGGGTGGTCGAACAATCGAGGACTGTCCTTATCTAAAGTATACCGACCCTGAGATTCAACGATGTCTTGATTAAAGTCGTGCCTTAGATGCCTGAGATCGCGATCAAAGGACGATTTACTGTAGGTCTTTCCGAATTCTGACAACCGCTCTTGAACAATCTCTATGGACTCGCGGTGGGAGGCTCCTTGTGGGCGCTTGAAGAGCTCCACTAGGATCTTATAGCGCAGTAAGGGGTCGTGGTTCTTGGGCATCGGCGGTATTTATCAATTGTATGGAGGGTTCTTTCAATCTGTATCGCAGCTAAGCTACAACACCCTGATCAAGCCGTGCAAGAAATATTTCGATGGGAAGTTGATTCAATTTCCATTGAAATAGGATCAATGTCAATAGGTGACAATGGTTGAATATAGCTTGCATTTTTCGGTATAAAAAAGACGTTTATTGAAAAAATGGGATGCAAAAAGTCATTATCAATAGGTGACAATGACCCATTCGATGTTTGCAGAGTGAATGATCATAATCCATCCTATGAACAACTACTCAACACCCCCCAATGGCGTCGGTTTCGACACCGTATTCTGCGCCGTGATCGTAACGAATGTATACGTTGCCACAGTCGGAATCGTTTGGAGGTACACCATGTGCGGTATCGGTATTACACACACCTTCGGCGCTTTGCTGTACCCTGGGATTACCCCGAAAACGAACTACTGAGTTTGTGTGCCAATTGTCACGAACAAGTGCACAGAACATCTTCGGTTCCTGTCGTTTTTATTCACCCAAATCACTCTGCCATGACCTCGAACACTTTCCTCAACCGTTTTGCCCGTATTTTCCGAAATCGTCCGACCAATTTTGCGGTCCCAGAGTCCGCTGAAACAGTCTCGCTTGATACCGCGGCACCAGGCAACCTTCCGGCCGAGCAATCCGCTGAACCGGTCCATTTGCCTTTGGAGGCGAATTCTCCAGTCACCATGGGTGCATTTCATCATGGACACTCATCAGAAGTGGGTATTTCTGATTTGCCCGCAGATCAACCCACCGGCCCAACAAGGATGTTGAGCCTCGCCCAGCGCAGGATTGCGCAACTGCAGGAACTCGCTGCTCAGTCCTATGAATCCTTGGGATATCGCGATGGACTGGATGGCATGGATCGCAGTTTGATTCCGTTGCGTACCGAAGAAATGATCAACGATTTCCATCGTGCTGCTCATTCCTTTCACGTCGAACTGTCGGGGATGATCTCGGAACTTGTTGTAGAGCGAGATATCTGCGCGCCAATGGGTATGCAGGACGAAGTTCTCCGATTGGAGACCCGGATCCGTGAAATGGAAAATGCCGCGGAAGTCATCCATGCTCAGCTCAATTTGGCGCTTAATCGCAGTGGCTGGATGGCCTCGGCTTTGTCCACCTATGACCTCGGCTACCGAAGGGGAATGGCCCAGCGTCTTGAGCGTTTGTTTCCCCGTTGAATCGACTATTTCCCACTCTCAGAACACATTCATCATGACCAACAACATCCCCACCTTTTTTCAATGGGCCTGTCACTTTTTGGGCAGAAACCCCATCACCAATTATGCCGCAGGTCCGGAGCATCGCAGAAGGATTGTGGCGCGTTTCCAAAGCGCGCTATTTCCCGCGCTGCTCTATTTGAGCGTCTTTTTCGTGTACTTCACTTTTCGTTTGCATTGGGCTGTATGGCAGGCTCTTCCGGTGGCTCTGTTCGCTTCAGGGTTCGTCCTATTCATAGACCGACAAATCCTCTTGGCCACCTCTCGAATATCTCGTTGGGCGCGGATTGTACTGACTTTGTTGATGTCTGTCATTTTTTCCCTGCTGTTGGATCCCCTCATTTTTCATTCGGAAGTCCAAGAGGAATTGAACTCCATGGAACGGGAAGAGCATCAACGAATCTTGTCAGACACGCTTTCGTCGAGTTCGCTCGTTGAGTTGAGGGCGGAACGCGACCGTGCACGAACGAATCTTGATCGAGCCGAGGCGGCTTATACTTCAGAAATCGATGGGCGGGGTGGAAGTGGTTTGCGCGGTTATGGTCCAAGCGCCCAGGCCAGAGGACAGATTCGAAGCGAAGCGCAGAATCAACTAAACTCGATCGAATCGCGCTTGAGCACCCAGCAATCGCGACTGGAAACAGAAAGGGAAGAGCGGCTTGGTGCCCTTGGTGAGGTCTACGCGACCCCTGGCGTTATGCGCGATGTCCGGGCCGTATGGCGCGCAGCGACGCGCAGTGTAGAATCGTTCATATTCTTCTTTGCCCTGACCCTGTTGTTTTTCATCATCGAAGCCATGGTTTTGTGGTCTACCGATCACCTATCCTGGCCGAACGATCCGGACCGAATGGAACAAGAGCGCATCAACGAACGGATGCTGCGCGAGCAGGAACTCTATTTGGGCCGCGACCCCCGATTGAATCAGCAAGAACGGGTTCGAGCGCTGCTCGCCAGAAACAACTAGCCTTTTTCCTTATCGGCCCCATAGCGGCCTGCCTTTGTGCGGGGCAGGCTTAGTCATGTCTTTCGTACCCCCCTTATTCCGTTCGTTATGTTCATACACTACTTTTTTCCCCGCTATCGCGTTCGCAGAACTTTGCCTCGGGATCCCTTGCACATAACGCATCCGTATACGTTGTGCCGGCGGCTGCTCTACTTCTTCTATGAACCTACCGATCAGCAGTTTCGAAACAGGGAAGATGCTAATGGTGCATGTCGAAGGATGAATTCTCTAAACCGTTAATGGCCCTGAATCGCCCTTTTTAATGGCCTCAACTACCTCTTTATGAGGGCAACCCCCCATCGAACCCATAAAAATCAGTATTACACTGTTGACAGTGCCATTTTGGATCGAAGTCGGTGGTAACACAGCCGCCCAACACCCGTGTTCCGTCAATCAGATCTTCAGCATTGGAAGTAGAAGGCAATCCATAGGAAATACGGGAAACAGGCCGATGGCCACACACGGGACATTGTTCTGGCGTAGACACAAGAAAGTGATGGGGAGGTTTTCTAGTAGGATTCAATTTTTAGACAATTGGAGTTCTTTTGTTCCCGGTGAATCACTGATCGAATGCAATGTTACTTCTAAGGAGATCAGAGATACGGCAGGCAAACGACTTTTTTACATACTCAGAGAAAATTAGCAAATCCCTCACTTCCCAATACAAAACCCCGAAAAAATACTCCCCAACAGATCCTCGGAAGTCACTTCGCCCCTAATACGGCCGAGGGGATAGAGGGAAAGGCGTAGGTCTTGGGTGAGGAATTTGTCGCTTAGAGTGGTGTCGGTGGAGAAGGCGTACTGGGCTCCGGCACTTGGAGTGGGTAGCGGTGCGGGAGTCAGCAGATTGTGGAGGCCTTTAATGAGTCTAAAATGAGACCATATTCGGTATATTTGTATCATTAATGGTGCATTATGGCCAAAAGTAGTCCCATTCTCCTGCCTCGTATGGTGGCTCTGCTCGAGGAGTTGGGCGAGAATTTGCGTTTGGCACGGTTGCGCAGGCGGTTGAGCAGTGCGCAGGTGGCAGAGCGAGCGGGGATGGGGCGTTCCACCTTGCACAAAATCGAGCAAGGACAGCCAGGCGTCGGGATGGGACAATACTTGAATGTACTCCAGGTCTATGGTTTGGAATACGATCTGTTGTTCCTGGCCAAAGACGATGTCTTGGGGCGCAAGCTGCAGGACGCGCAAATCTCGGTTCGCCGAAGAGCGCCGAAGAAAAGACCAATGCCATGGAACGAGAAGGAGTGAGAAACATGGGGTCACGGGATATTTCTGGGAGAGAAGTTTTTTCAAGCATACCAAGGCTCTCATTTCAGCAGAAAAAGCGTACAACTGATTGATTGAATTCCTGTTCTCCAATGTTTTTCTGGGTCTTCGTGCCGAAGTCTTCCGGCTACGCCGATAAGTATTCAAAGTTCGCCTGCGCTGTTCATTCCCTCTCTACGACTCTAGTGCGCACCCCGCTCCCGCGGTGGGCTTCTTTCTTTGCTGCTCCAAAGAAAGAAGGAAAGAAAGGAGCTTTTTTAGACCGGCGCAACCTCTCTTATCCACCCGCTACAGCTTTGGCCGAGGTCGCGCCGCAAGGCT
>Ga0247844_1004608_pt1 | contig 18511 bp, 18 predicted proteins | sample LaCtaG_FD_192421 | JGI IMG/M metagenome (GOLD analysis project Ga0247844, IMG submission 192421) | Freshwater microbial communities from meromictic Lake La Cruz, Castile-La Mancha, Spain - LaCruzMarch201714.5m_1 | ecosystem: Environmental > Aquatic > Freshwater > Lake | place: Spain: Castile-La... | reverse complement strand
TTTACTACGATAAATAACAAAGAACTTAAAGATTTAGATTTTAGTGAGTTGAACCATAACTACACAAGTGCTAATATTGCACTGTCTTTTAGTCATAATTGGACTGACGGGTATAAATATGTGTTGCCTTTTAGAGACCAAGCAGTTGATGTATATGAAAGTGGTGATATTGTATCTGCTCCTGGAGCAGATATTTTAAATGTTAGAAATTCAGTAAGAGGTTACTATACTAATGAATTATTTCCAGCTATTTATATAATGGAATATTGGAAAAAGATTCACGAACAAGCAGGTTTTACGTATGAATTTGTAGATTTTGATGAGTATTTAATTGGTGCAGACAAGTTATTAATTACTGATAACACAAGTACCGAAACCCTTTTAAGAGAGGTTAATGAATTTATATCAATAGAAGCTAAAATAGCTGAAGAAGATAATGTTTCAGTACTTTACTCATTACCTATAGATAATCAATTCTTTGAAGGTGATGACTATAATTTGTCTCTATATTTAAGTGACGATATACGAGATGCTAATAATAAATGGACTTCGATACTAGAAGGTGATGTAGGAGATTTATACCCTCAATTTAGAAATTCTAGCGCGTTAACTGTGACACCTTCAACGCAAAAAGGATATTCAATATGGGAATCTGAATTTATTTTAAGTCAAGCTAGACCTAAAATATCAGTAAGCTTAGATTATGCATTTAGTGTTTATAATACAAGTTCTACTGATTTCGCACGTTTTGTACAAGGTAATCCAAGTCCATATTTTAAACTTACTTTTCAAATACTTGATGTAACTGGAGCAGTAGTAGCTTCGCAACAATTACAGAACATAAATATGTCGACTACACCTATTTTACCTTTAACTGCTAATTCAATGTTTTCTACAGCTGTTCCAGTAACATTTGAATTTTTATTAACAAATGGAGATATCGGTAGTTTATATGCGTTTAGACTTTTTTTAGAACCTATAAAAGGAATCTGGCCAGTAGGTGATGGTTCAGATTTACAATTACAGTTTACCAGTGATGGATTACCTACAGGTAATCCTGTAGATGTAATCCCAACACTACTTATTAGGTCAGCTAAAATAAATATTAGTTATGAAGCTGTTCCATATAATGCTACATTTCCAATCAATAGTGTTATCCCCTCTAAAATCAAACAATCAGATTTTATTAAGTCAATTGTAACAATGTATAATCTATACTGTATAGTTGATAAAGATGAAGAAAATAAATTAATTTGGAAACGAAGAGACCAATTTTATGATGAAGGACCTACTGTTGATTGGACATACAAATTAGATAGGTCACAATTTCAAGATGTTGTGTTCTTACCTGAACTTACTGCTAAGAAATTTATCTTTACTTATAAACAAGATGATGATTTTGCTAATGAAACATACTTTAGAGCAACTCGAGAAATCTATGGTCAACAAGAAGTGGTAATGTCAAGTGAATGGGTTAAAGATATAGACACTAAAGAAATTATCTTTTCACCAACACCAATGTCTTGGACTGATTTGGGAATTCCTGGAGTAACATTAATTCAACCATACATTTCATTAAATCCTGGTGATAATGAGGTTAGAATATTATATGATGGTGGAGAACAAGAACTAGGTACTGGTAATGATATTTTTATTATTGATACTGTTGCTAAAGTAGATACTGCTGGTTACTTACTTTACATAGATGATATTCTACAAACTAATCCACCAAGTTCAGTTAATATTCTAGATATAGCTGGATATTCTAATGTTTTCTACACACAAGTTTCAACATATCCATTAACAACACATTGTAGTTCTGCGTATGGTGGTCCAGGATCTATCGATATAAACTTTGGAGTTTGCGATTTCTATCTATTTCCAGCATTCCAACCAACTCAAAATAATCTCTATAATTTGAATTGGAAACGTACACTGGACCAGTTAGATAACTCGAAACTACTTACTGCATATTTCAATCTAACTCCATTAGATATAGCTAGTCTCGACTTAAGTTGTAAAGTTAAATGTATGAATAATTATTGGTACATAAACAAGATAATAGATTACGATTGTAATTCAAAAAATTTAACTAAAGTAGAACTAATAAGTATAGATGTAGATGTTAAACTATACTAACATAATTATATCTATGTGTATACCGCTGTGATAGAAAAAAACTAACCACTTTAAAATAATATCTAAAAATAAACAAATAGAACTCTAATTATGCCAATACAAAAAGGGTGGTTCTCTTAGATAAAAATAAAAAAGACAATGGTTAAAATTGATATAGACGGTAAGTCAATTGTAGAACTAAGACAACAGTTAAAAGGTCTTAAAAATGATTTAGCAAAAGCTACTGACCCAGCTGAAATGGCTAGACTTGCTGAAGGAGCAGGTAAGGTTAAAGATAAAATGACTGATATCAACGAACAGGTAGCCATATTTTCTGCTGGTTCTAAATTTGAACAAGCTGGTATAGCATTGGGTCAAATAGGTTCTGATTTAGGTAATCTTGATTTTGAAGGTGCTGCTGAAAAAGCTCAAAAACTTACACAAATAGTTAAAACTATATCATTTTCTGATGCTACAAAAGGACTAAAAGATTTAGGTACAACATTTTTTAATTTAGGTAAAGCACTTTTAACTAATCCACTTTTCTTAATACCAGCTGCTATTATAGCTGTCTTAGGAGCTCTTGGTTTACTTGGACCTATTATTGATGGTGTTATGAATGCTTTTAAATTTTTAAGTGATTCTGTAAATGCATTTTTAGTTTCATTAGGTTTAGTTGAACCAGCAATTAAAGAAGTAAGTGAATCTGAAAAGGCGGCTGCTGAAGCTGCTGATAAACACGCTGAATCTATTGCTGAAGAGGTTACTGGTTTTAAACTTTTAGTTGCTCAACTAAAAAATACAAATGCTGGTTCAAAAGAAAGAACGACTTTAATAAAACAAATTAATGAACAATACGGAACTACATTACAGAATATAAAAGATGAGAAGAAGTTTCAAGAACAATTAAACGGTCAAGTTGAAATGTATTTAAAATACATGGATGCTAAACTTGTTAAAGAAGCTGCTTATGATTTGAATAAACAGAATATTAAAGATAGAATTAGACTTGAAGGTGAATTAGCTGATATAAGAAATCAACAAGATAAAGCTGATAAACAAAGGGTAGCTGATGGAAATAAACTTAATAATTTAAGAATAAAAGAAGCTAATTTAAGAGAGAGTATAGACGAGGCTAGTGACCGTTATGATATTAAGACAGCTCAACGTTTAGAAGCAGAAAGAAATGCTATTTATAGACAAATTGCACAATTAGAAGCAGATTTAAGAAAATCTCCATTATCTGTTGTTGATACATTTGCTCTCGAACAAGCTGAAGAAAATCTTAGATTAAACAAAGAAGAAACTAAAAGATTAGAAGAAGCTTATATTGATGCTGCTAAACAAGTAGATTTATTTAATATAGTTATTGATAAATCAGGTACAAAGACAAAAGATAATGGTAAAGAAATAGAAAAAACAACTGAGAAATTTGAGAAATTAACTTTAAAGTTAAAAGATGTTAATGGTGAATTTAAAACAGTTGAAGAACAAATGCCAATTTTAATCACTGGTTTAGGTATAATGTATTCTGAAATGTTCGCATTAGCTGAAAGAGATAAACAAGCTACTTTGAAATTAAATGCAGACACTTTACAAGGTAAATTAGCCATATTAGAAGACCAAAAACAAAAAGAATTAGCTGTTAAAGACTTAACAGAACTTGAAAAACTTGAGATTGAAAAAAGATATCAAAAACAAGCTGATGAGTTAAATAAAAAAGCAGCCGAAGAATCGAAACAAAGAGAGAGAGATTTGGTAAATGCTAAACTTCAAATAGCAACTGATGGATTTAATCTTGTTTCTAATCTTGCTGATTTATTTAATAATGGTAATGAAGAGTCAGCTAAGAAAGCTTTTAATGTTAATAAAGCTGTTGGTATAGCACAAGCAACTATTCAAACTTATCAAGCTGCTCAAGGTGCTTATTTATCACAAATGTCTATACCAACACCTGATGCTCCTGTTAGAGCTTCTATTGCTGCTGGTATAGCTGTTGCTGCTGGTATTGCTAATGTTGCTAACATTGCTAAAACCCAATATAAAAGTTCAACTCCACCAACAAATAATAATACTAATGGAAACGTACCATCACCTGCTACTCCATCATTTAATCTGTTTGGAAATAATAATAATGCAAACACTGTTAATGCTTCTAATAATCAACCAATCAATATCCAAAATGAAGTAAAAGTTAAAGCATACGTAAGTGAAACCGAGATTACTGATTCACAAAGAAGAGTTGCTCGTTATCAGAATAGTGCTACCTTGTAAAAAATTAAACCACTAAAATTAATATAGATAAATAAAATAAAAAAGAAAATGACATACACTTACATAAAATTATTACAGTTATTTGAGTCGTTCTCTTCTGCACATTTAGAAATAAGAAGATTTAAGTCAGATTTTGCAGAGCAACTACCGAATTTTGGAACAGAAGCTGATTCTTATCCTATCTTATATGCTGTGCCATCTTTAGCCAATTTTAGAGCCGATGAATTTGCAGATTTAAACGAATTTACATTTACATTCTACGCTTTAGATATTATACAAAAAGATAGGAGCAATATAAATACTATACTTAATACTAATTCATTAATACTTAATGACCTACATAAATGGTTAAAAGACGGAGAAATTCCTGGAGTTGAAGTATTATCAGCATCATCGATTACACCATTAAATAACCATGGACTTGATTATCTTGCAGGTTGGAAAATGACAATAACTTTGGAAATCGAAACTTATAGCGTTTGCGAAATACCATTTAACGATAGTCCAATTATAAGTGTTGAAGCATGTGATATAGTTTATTCACAATGGATCGGTCCACAAGGTCCTACTGGAGCAACCGGTCCTATCGGACCAACTGGAGAAACTGGTTCACAAGGAGAACAAGGTCCAACAGGAGAAACTGGTCCTCAAGGTATTCAAGGTCCCCAAGGAGTTACTGGACCAATAGGACCAACTGGAGCTCAAGGTGAAACTGGTTCACAAGGTATTCAAGGTCCAACTGGAGAAACTGGACCAACTGGTGAAACTGGACCAACTGGTGAAACTGGACCAACAGGTATTCAAGGTCCAACTGGTGAAACTGGACCAACAGGTATTCAAGGTCCAACAGGTGAAACTGGACCAACAGGTGAAACTGGACCAACAGGTATTCAAGGTCCAACAGGAGATACTGGACCAACAGGAAATACTGGAGAAACTGGTGCTACTGGTCCTCAAGGTATTCAAGGTATTCAAGGTGAAACTGGAGCATCAGGTGCTGATGGTGATGGAACAGCATATTATGGTCAAGTTTCTAAAATGGATTCTGGTACTATTAACATTGCAACAGCAGGTGTTTATCAATCTACTGGGTTAGTTGGAACATTAGATAGTGAAAATTATGGAATATCTTTAGGAACTACAAATACTTTTGCAGTAAAAAACACTTCAGGTTTAAGCCAATTATTTAAGATTTATGGTTCGACTGATATTGATGCAGGAAATAATAGAGTATTAGGAATTAAATTAGCATTAAATGGAACACCAATAGACGAAACTGAGTGTAATGCTTCAACAGGTAATGGAACATCATTTGCTAAATTAGTAACCAATTGGATGATTGAATTAGCACCAGGTGATGAGGTTGCTCTTTATGTTACAAATAAAACAAATTCTGGAAATGTTACATTTCTTAGAGGTAGATTGGTAGCTTCGACTGTAGGTAGACAAGGAGAACAAGGTCCAACAGGGCCAACGGGTCCATTAAGTCCAGAATATCAAAATCCAGTATTTACTATTGAATTAATGGATTATTTAAGTGTAGATTTTTATGCACCATTTGCTTTAGAAATAGACTCAGTTACTAATATCGTTAATGCACCAACTACAACTTTGGCTGTAAATGATTCGCCATACGTTTTAGGAAATCCTATTACGATTGGTTCAAAAGTAACAGTAACAGTTTCAACTGCTGGTGTAGTAAACTTAAATGCGACAAGATTATGACAAACTATTATATACAAGGACAAACTGATAAATGGGTAAGACCGGCAGGTTGGTTAACAATGCCAACTATAACTGCTGCTGAAAATAAATTAGCATTTTTATTCGCTGTTTATGAAAATGAAGAGAATTGCTTCACTCTAAATTATAACTCCGGTGCTTGCAATTACTTAATCAATTGGGGTGATGGAACTACATTAAATGTCACTAATACAATTGCTATACAAACAAAAAGATATGATTATGGTTCTATTTCTTCAATTGTTTTACAAGATAGTTTCGGAATCGACTATAAACAGGTGATAATTACGGTTACACTTATCTCTGGAACAATAGTTAGTTGGACGATAAGTCCAACATCTGCAGCAGCAAGAACTGGTAAATCACAAATTTTAGAAAGTGTTATAAGCCATAGTCATTCTCTTACTTTTAATGCTAGAGTGCAAACTATGATGCAAAGCTTAAAGATAGTTAAACTAATACCAACTGGTGCAACGACTAACCATTTTACTAACTTAATTGCTTTAAGAAATTTTGAGGGATTTGAGAATATAAATACTACTAATACCACAACATCTGGAACCGTTTTTTCTAATATGGGTCCAGTATGGCAAGCATTAAATTTTACTTGGAATAGTGGAGCAGGCGGTCAAACAAGTATATTAGGTGGTTGTAGAATTAAGAAATTTGGGAATATGACATTTAATGGAAGTGGTGGTGTATCATCGATAATGACACCAAATCCAAGTTTAGAAGAAATTGGTACTTTAAATACTGGAAATCATAATCTATTAGGTTCAATGTTTCTAAATAATTTTAATCTACAAAAAATTGGAACAATCACAGCTAATGGTTCATCTTTAAACATAACCGGTATGTTTCATAACTGCTATTCATTACAAGAAATAGTATTTGCGGATTGTGCAAATGTTACAACGATTACCGGTACTGCATTTGCAAACTGTTACGCATTAAGAAGATTGGTTTTACCTAATATAGTAGTACCGGTATTTATTGCAAATGCTTGTATGCAAAGAGCAGCTTTAGTAGAATTATTTACAAGTTTAGGAACACCTCTTACAACACAAACGATAACAATAACAGGTAATCCTGGAATACCAGATTTAACTGCTGCTGATTTATTAATTGCAACAAGTAAAAACTGGACAATAATAGCATAAAAGAATAGATATGGAAGATACAAGTGGATTTTACAAATGGGATGATATAAATAATGAATGGTGGTGGGCACCTACTGCTGTTTATGCTCCAACATTTACTTTAAAAAGAGAATTTAAAGGGACTTATGAATATCCGGTTGAAGGATGGACTTGGTATGATGAAAGACCAGCTGATCCTGAAATTTAAAAATCTGAAGAAAAATAAATGGTTCTAAACACTAAACTTACTTCGGCAATGAAGAACACTATTACTCAATTACGATTAATTGATACTGGTGCCTTATTAGCGAGTGCAGAGGTTTACGTAAATGATACTGGAACTTCCCTTATCTTAGAAGTAAGAAGTGAGGATTACATTAAATACCATGTTTACAGTTCACAAATTACTGAAATATTTTTGACACAAACTGGAGTAAATGATGAAATAAATGTGTTTCTTATTCCACAAATCGAAAAAGCAATTCAAAAAACTTTAGATGGTCAAGAAGCATATTTAGCACCAGAACTCTATATAACTTATAACGACGGAATATTATGAAAACTTATGAACAAATAGAACAAATGTTTAAAGCAAAAGGTTATAGATTTTTCAAAGGAGATCTAAACGTAAACCTATTTGCAATCAGAAAAAGAATCAATACCAATCTATTTGATGATAGTATTTTCTTGGTTTATGTAAAAGATGGAATTAAGTCCATTAAGGAATGGGCTTGTACTACTGATGCTGGTGTTACCTACCTTAAAAAACCAATCAACAAGAATGGTACAGCTATTATAGTCCCTGGACAATATCCTGGAGTTTATGCTATTGGTAGACACACAACTTATGAAGCGCTCAGACAACAAAAACCAATGAACTATTATAGAGATAACGATAGGGACTTACAACATGATTTATCAGGAAAGATCTATTCAGAAATTGGTTACACTAATGTTCATCATGCTGGTAAAGATTCGAATAAAATAGATAACTGGAGTGCTGGTTGTATTGTATTTAAGAAATTACAAGATTTTTACACAATGATGGGAATAATAAAAGAATCAGCTAAGAAGTATGGAAATTCATTTACATTCACATTATTTGAAGAACTATAATTATATCTATGTGTATACCGTTAAGATTTGGTTATGAACTTCATGGACATAATATTGAAAGTTAAAATTAAGGAAGTCTGAAATACGGTTTCCATTTTTGTTATGTCTTCCCCACAAAGATTCCACAATAAATTCTCCCAACTCCACTTAGATTTAGCCTTTTCTTCTAATTCTTCTTTTTGAGCTAATATCTTATCTCTTCCAGTTAATTCTAATGTATCCTGCGTGTCCTCAGATTCATTTAAATCTTGATTAAATAGATTACCATAACTTTCCATAAAAGATTCCTTAAATGTAAGATATTGGTCAATTACGTAAAGTGTATCTGTGATAGTCCAATCCAAGATTTGTTCACCTCTAACATAAACATCATAAATGTATGGTTCTTCTATAAGATTATCCCATTCATCTACTCTACTCTTTTTAAATAAAATTGCTGCTATGATATGTAGGTTCTCATCTAAGCCTTGTTCTACGAAATGTTCAACATCAATAAATTCACCAACAGTAAGCTTATTCATCGCTTTAGGTGTAAATCCTTCAATGATTGGCACTTTAGCTACTGGTTCATTAAAAACCCAACCTAGATTCTTTTTAATTGCTTCAAAATCATCGTAATCTAAATCATAGTATTTTTCATCATCTGGTGTAGTATCTTCTAAAACAGAAAGTACCTCTAAAACAAATTCGGATGACGTTAAATCACCCGAACTGTATTTATTTTTAGCTAATCTTATTTCTTGATATTGGTAGACATTTATATCATTCCAATTTTTAGGAAAATTAAATTGACTCATTAGACTCTTCTATTTTTTTAGAAAGATTTGCATTAACTTTTTTGGTTAAGTAAACAATATAAGGGTAGAAATATGCAGCATTCCAGTTTTTAACCTCGGTTTTCTTGTGTTTGATATGAGCATCTGCATAATGTTCTTTGTTGGTTAGGTCACTACGTTTAAAAATAGTAGCAACAATAGTACTAAATGTATCTTTACTTGATTTAAACGCTTTTTCAATCTTAGCCATATCAATAGCTTTTAGGACAAATTCACCACCAATTGGATATGCTTCATAGGTATAACCATCTTCGGCTTGAACAGCTTGTGGTAATGTATCGTCATATTCATAATTACCAAAGTCCTTGATAATAGCAAATAGTTCATCATCTGTGATTTGATTTATAACTTCTTCAGGTGTTCCTAAAGCCTCTAATACGTCGATGTATTTTTCAATGACAAGTTTAGTATCATCATTCATGATTTGTGATACCCTTTCAAATTCTCCAATAGTCATTTCACTTAGAGAAGTTTTTACGGCAAAATTTTGGATTGTGTACATAATTTATTTTGTTTTTATTTATTTATTTATCTACAAAAAAATGTAAATTTTTAAGGTTTGTGATAATATTATATAAAGAGATTAAAAATTTTTTACAACATTGGAATCTAACGACATTTTTAAAATTACTATTGACCCTGAATATTCTACTAATGGAGAAGATTTAGGTATCGAACAAGTAGCTTTTACGGCTAAACCTGCTGTAAAAATAAAAGGTATGGCTTTCGCTAGTCATTATACTGAGTTTTCTGTCGATGAACCAAAAATGAGAATTGCTGCTCCAGTACTTATTCCAATGGAAATCTATCGCAATGACGAAATGGGAGAATATTACGTTCAATTTACTGAAGAAGAAATTGAAAAGATTCACCAAAAATTCATGAAAAATCTAACAAATTCTGGTAAGTTTAATGTTGAACATAATACTGATATTACTGTTCCTGCTTATATTTTAGAATGTTGGTTAGTTGGAGAAAAGAGGTTAGAAGACCGTTCATACAGTGAATTTGGTATTGAAGTACCAAAAGGAACACTTATGATGGTAGCTCAAATCACAGATAAAGAATACTATACGAAATTGGTTGCAAATGACCAAACAGGTTTCTCAATTGAAGGTTTTTTAGGACTTAAATTGAGTGAAATCGAACAAATAAAAAAAGAACAATCTATGAACGAAGACTTAAAACTACCTGATGGTGAACACGAAATCGCAGGTAAAATTTATGTTGTACAAGATGGAGCTATTACTGAAATTAAAGGGAAAGTCGAAATGACTGAAGAAGTAGTTGAAGAAGTAGTTGAAGAAGTAGTTGAAGAACAAGAAATGGAAGAAGCTGTAATCGAAGAAGTTAAGCCTGAAAAAGTCGAATTACAAGTTTCTGAAGAAGAAGTTATGACTATCGTACAACCTAAATTGGATGAAATTTACGGTGTATTAGCCGATTTAAAAGCTTTGATTGAAGCACAAATCAGTCACGAACAGGAAGATGAAGTAGAGCCTGTACAAATGTCTGCTCACACAAAATTCGCGGAAGTAATTAAATTCGCAAGTAAATAAAAAAATAAATAATTATGTCAAGAAAATTAAAATTTGATTTAAACGTTGAGGCAAACGCATTGCTTTGTCCTAACCCATCAGAGTTCTACTCTAAAGCATACATCACTGAAGATGTTGTAAACAACTACAGACCTATTCCAGGTGTTAAATCTGCAACTAAAGTTGCTAATGTACTTTTTAACGATGTATTAAAAGCATCAAACTGTAACTTTTCCGCAAATGGTCAAGATTTAGATGCTATCGATATCGACGTATGTGCATTATCTGCAATGGCTGAATTATGTAGATTCGACCTTGAAGCATCATTCGTATCTTTACAAATGGTTAAAGGTTCTAATGGTTCTTTCGAAGTTTCTGCATTCATGGCTTACTACTGGGATGAAATGGCAAAAGAAATTGCTCAAGAAATTTCTATCCTTAGATGGAGAGGTGATAAACTTGTTACTCCATTAACATTCATCGACCTTTGTGATGGTTACGAGAAAAAATTCAATGCTGACGAAGATATTATCAGACCAGCTGGTGAAACTGCTATCACTTCTGCTAACGTATTGGCTGAAATGGGTAAAACATACGCTGCTTTACCAGGTAAAGTTAGAGCACAAAAAGCTGATTTGAGATTCTATATCTCTTCTAACGTTTATGCATCTTACGAATTAGCTGCTGCTTCAGGTAACACATTAACTTATGTTACTCAGACTTTAGGAGATACATTCTTAGGTATTAAAATCGTAGTTATCGATGGTGCATCTGACAATACTATGGTATTGACTAACCACAAAAACCTTATCTACGCATTTGACGGTGAAGGTGATGATAAAGCACTTAAAGCAGTAAACTTGGAAGATACAGTTGCTGAACCATTGTTAAGAACTAGAGCTAATATCAAAGTTGGTTTCTTCTATACAAATCCAACTGAGATCGTATTCTACCAAGCTTAATCTTAGTAAACATTAAAAACCCAAGGGCTATCATAAGGTAGCCCTTTAAATAAAAAAATTATAAATCATGGCATGTACTGCATTAACATCAATAGCTAAAAGTTGCGACAACACCATTGGAGGTATTAAGCAAGTTTGGTTATGGGATATGGAACAAAAAGATACTACACTATCAGTTCAAGATCAAGCTAATTGGACTTGGACAGAATACGTAATTGATGATGTTCCAGACTCATACGAATTTATCAGAAACTCTTCTAATTTCATAGAAGAAGGAGCGATAGACTTAACTGCTGGTTCTTCTTTCGTAAGAGCAACTTTGACTTTAGTATTCACAAGACGTGAAGCATCTAAATCTAAAGCAATTAAAATCCTTGGAGAAGGTCAAAGATATTTAGGAGGTCTTGTATTAGACTCAAATGGTATTTATTGGATTTTTGAAGAACTACAATTATCAAATGTAGCAGATGGTTCTGGAACAGCTAAAGCTGACGGTTCTAAATATACAGTTACTTTACTTGGTGAAGTTCCTGATTTTGCAAAAGTTATTACTACTGAGCAAGCTGCATTATTCATTGAAACAGGTTCTACTGAAGCTCCTTAATCTCAGGATTAAATTAAAATTCTAAAGGGTGGGTCAAAAGCCTACCCTTTTTTTAATAAAAAAAGAAATTAGCATGATCTACATCGAGAAAGATAATACCAATACATTTGTTTTAGAACTTTCTGCACTTATAGCAAGTAGTGAGATTTATTTCTTATTAGGTATTTTATGGGAAGGTGAGATAGACAAAGAATGGAGAGCAATACAATTATTGGACTCTTCTCTTGCGCCATGCAGATACAACAAATTTTCCATCATAGAAAGTACAATGGGTTCTCAGGATTTATGGGCAGATAACCTGGATTCCCTTTCCCAAATTAATTTAGAATTAGGTCAGTATAAATACTCTATATGGACAAGTGAAACTCTATTTGAGCAACCACTTGATTGGGATGGAATTACACCACCAGTCACAACTAAACCGATTTCAACAGGAAGATTAATAGTTGTTGGGGAAATTGAAGCTCCATACGACTCAATTATTCCAAACGTTTCACTTCCAAGTGTTTACGATTAATAAAAAAAAATAAAAGATATGAAAATATTTGGTTACGAATTATTTAAGTCACAAGCCCCTTTGACTCAGAATACAACAAGTTCTTACACGAATTTTGCATTCTCAACACCTCTTTCACCTATAGGAAAAGGTAATCTGAGTTTGCCTTATGTGAATCGTTATTACACACAAAACAATATAGTTCGTTTTGGCTCTGACAATTTATATCCGCAGGTTTTAAATCAGTTATTTTTATCGTCACCAGTACTTGGGGCTATCTTGGACTATATTGCTAATGCTACTATTGGAGGAGGTTATGAATGGGTTGATACTAAAGTTGGAGTTGCTCAAAAAGTAGATGAAATGGCTTTTGAAAAGAAAAACAAATTTAGAAAATTAACTAAAGCCATTACATTGGATTATGTTATTCACAGAAGAGTTTGTGTACTAATTCAAAAAAGAAGTGGAGCTGTTAAATACAAAAGATTAGACCCATCTACAATCAGAAATAATGCAACTAATACTGTATTCGTTTATTCTAATGACTGGTCTAGAGGGCTGGTTGATAATAAAGAATATAAAAGATGGACACCAGATTGTGGAGATGGTGAATACCTTTACGTTTATCAAGATGAAACTCCTGGACAAGATATTTATGCTATTCCGCGATACAATAGTGCATTAAACTGGGCATACATGGATGCTGAACAATCATTCTTCCATAAATCAAATATGCAAAATAGTGTATTCCCATCATTGGTTATTAGAAGACCGAAAGAATTCCAAAGTGTTGAAGAAGTTAATAAATTTAAAATTGAAATTCAAGACAAAACTGGTGCTTCAAATGCTGGTAAATTATTAGTTCTAACTGGTAATGGATTTGATGATACTCCAGAACTTACAAGCTTACCATCAAACAGTAATGATAAAATGTTTGAAGGAACTGCTAAAGAACTTAAAGAAAGCATTGCAATCTCTCTTGGTATTAACCCGGCTATTATCGGTGTTAAAGTAAGTGGTTCATTAGGAGCAACTACTGAAATTAAAGACAGTTATGCAATCTTTGAAAAGAACGTAGTTAAACCAACTCGCGAAACAATGGAAGAAATTTTAAATGATTTAATTGATATTGCAGGTATTAAAAACACAATCATAATCAAAGATTTCCAAATCATTGACGGAATCATTACAGAAACTACAGATGCTCAAGCATTCACATTTGCCCCTAAAAAATAAAATAAAAAATGATCTATTTTGTAACTCCAGAATGGCTTAAAGCCAATACAACAATCAATCAAAATGTTGATGTTGCTGATATCGTACCTCTTATTAAAACCTCTGCACAATTCAAAACACAAGGTTATATTGGTACATATTTTTTCAAGGATTTATTGCTTAAGTTCAATAACCAATCTCTTAATGCTGCTGAGGAAATCCTGGTTCAAGATTATATGAAACCTGCTATTGCATGGAGAGCAGCAAGCGAAGCTGTTATTAGCACTTCATATCAAATAAAGAATAAAGGTGCTCAAACACAATCAGGAGACTTTAGTGTCTCACCAGAATTTAAAGCTATCATGTTTTTAGTACATCACTACACAGATAAAGCTGACTACTATGATAACAGATTAATCGAATTCTTGAAATTACATAGAGAGGAATATCCTGAATTTATGAGTAAGCTAAATGAAGATGCTGCTATACTTAAACATGGTTGTGGTACTACTCCTGATGGATTTACTTCAAATACCCTTTTTATCTAAAATTACTATGCAACTGATGACTACTGCTATTCACCTTTGGACAACCATAAAATCTCTTGGTTGGAATCTAATACTTCCCGTTTTAGGATTTATTGCACCGATTAAATTCTTACTTATATTAGTGGGAATTGCTATCACAGCTGATACCGTTTCTGGTGTCTATTGGGCTGTTAAAACCCGAGGGTGGAGGTCATTCTCATCTAAGAAATTTAGGCGAGTAGCCAATAAGATACTGGTCTATAACATGGTAGTTATCTCAATGTATGCTATGGATATTTATTTGCTTAGTGAAATTATTAAACTTTTTATTGGTATTCCTCTAATCCTAACCAAATTTACAGCTATAGTGCTAATCAGTATCGAGGCATTCTCATTGGATGAAACACTTAAAGCTAACAATGATGGTCGTGGTATCTGGTACCATATCAAAAGATTATTTAATGCAGCTAAAAAGATCAAGATCGAAACCCAAGACTTAACAGAAGGTGTTGAAGAAATATCTGACATTAAGAAAAGTGATAAATAAACTAGGTCTCTTTTAAAAAGGTTTAAAAATTAATATTTTAATTCTAAGACACTTTTAAGGGTTCTCCTATATAAACCATTAACAATTCAAATAAAGTTTACTACACGTACTCAGAATACAAACAGGACGATCTACCAATGGGTTATCCAATAGAATTAGAACAATCGCGACCAACCATGAAAACTGAATTGAAAAACACTTACGAAGATTTAATCCAAGAAATGATTATTGATGGTATTAATGGTATGACACCAGAAATGAAATCACTTATTCAGAATGCACCAGTTGAAAAACGTAGGTCGATGATATTAACAGTATTGGAAGAAAATAATGTTGAACATCGTTTGCTTTGTAGTAGAATACATAAAACAGTTGATACTAACAACCATAGTGAAATGAATCATATAAAAGATGTTGTTGGTATGTTAAGAGAATATGTAAAAGTATCTGCAACTGAAGTAAAAACTATGGGTGAAGTTATGACACCAATTACACTTGTTGAAGAAATGCTTGATACACTTCCTTATGAAGTATGGACTAATCCTAATTTAAAATGGCTTGACCCTTGCAATGGTGTAGGTACATTCTTTTCAGTTGTTATCGAAAGATTAATGAAAGGGTTAATTTCATTTCAACCAGACGAAAAATTAAGATATAAACACATATTAGAGAATATGATTTATGCTTGTGAATTACAAGCAAAGAATTTGTTTCTATTTTTATATGCTTTTGACCCAAAAGATGAATATGCTTTGAATGTTTTTAATGGAAGTTATTTAACTGAAGATTTTAATAAGCAAATGGAATTTTGGGGTGTGGAAAAATTTGATGTTGTGGTTATGAATCCGCCTTACCAAGAATTAAAAGAAGGCAATAAAAAATCACAAGCACTTTGGGATAAGTTTGTAGTTAAAACAATTTCACAATTGGTTGAAGGTGGTTATCTTGTTGCTGTACACCCAGATAGTTGGAGAAGAGTTGATGGTGGTTTCAAATTAATTGGAAATTTGATGAGAAGTAAACAAATAACATATCTTGAAGTGCATAATACTGATGATGGTGTAAAAACATTTGGTGTACATACAACATATGATTTTTATTGTTTACGTAATGTACCAAATACAATGTTTACTAAAATTAAATGTATGGATGGCACTACTCAAAGAGTTGATATTTCTAAAGTGGAATTTATTCCAAATGGAATGTTTAAAGAATTTGAAAAACTTATTGCTAAAGGTAATGAAGAAAAAGTTGCTCTAATTGTTGATTCTTCATATCACACACAAAGAATTGAATTAATGTCAAAAACACAAACAACTGAACATATTTATCCCTGTATTTATTTAACTTATAAAGATGGCTCATATAAATTATGGTATTCTAATACAAAATCAAAAGGACATTTTGGTATTCCAAAAGTAGTATGGAGTAATGGTGGAGCATCAACACCTATCATTGATGAAAACGGAGAATATGGATTGACACAATTTGCTTATGCTATTGTAGATGAATCAAAAAATTTAGAGTTTATTCAAAAAGCAATGTTATCGACAAAATTTATGGAGTTGATGTCATATGCTGATGGTGGAAGACATAGATATAATAAAAAAGCAATATCTCTTTTTCGCAAAGATTTTTGGAAAGAATTTTTAAAATAATTAATAATAATATAAAACTTTAAACAATTATGAACAAAAGAATTAAAATTAAGGAAACCATTAACAATTCAAATAAAGTTTACTACACGTACTCAGAATACAAACAGGACGATCTACCAATGGGTTATCCAATAGAATTAGAACAATCGCTAAGACACACCAACTTTAAGGTCAAATCTTATCATCGAGGAGCCACATATTCAGGACTACAAATCTCACCAACTCTAGAATCAAAACCAAAAGAATTCTTTTTGAAGTAGCTACCAAATCTAAATCTAAAACCAAAACACTATTCTAATGTTAAATAATTGTTAAATGTTTCAAAAAGCCGTATAAATGTAACAAAAACTAAGGCACAATGGGATATATAATATAACCAATAAACAAAAGGTTAATGTCCAACAAACAAAAGGACACTGGGTTCCAGAGGATTGGCCTCCTCTGGTTGCTCTCCCAGTCAAAAAAGAGCTTAACATAAAAAAAGAGCAATAAAATGAAAACACAAGTTCCAGTACCTACTGTGGTTATCGAAAGAGTAACCAATCAAATCCAAAAAGATTATCCTACACTTACACAGGATCAAAAAACAAAACTATTTTCTAAATTAGTAGAATTCTGGTTTTACATCTACACTGAACACCAAAAAGAAATTCAAAAATTATCAGCATCATTTGGTAATGAGCACCTATTTAATGTTTATACCCATATTCACAGATCTAAATTAGCTAAATATAGAGTAAAAATCGGTGGCAAACTAATACAATATCCTGAATTGATTAAAGTATTACAATCTCTTCAATTGGTTGATATTAATGATACATATTCAGCAGGTAGATTCTCTAAGTCTTATAGAACAAGCCCTACATTAAGATATGAAATGGTTCAAATGATTGAATTAGACCTATCTAAATTACTAATCAATAACAAAACACGTGAACAATTACTTCAGGAGAACCCTAATCATACTAAATTAATCAATGACTTATATCTGGTTAAAGTCCACATAGACAATTTCTTTCTTCAAATAGATTTTCTAATTGGTTCAGTTTACAAATGGGAAAAAGGAGAGGCTAAAGTACTTACACCAGAACATGCATACGCACTTAAGATTAGAGCAATCAAAATTAATTTAGGAATACACTTCTTTTCAGTTGCATGTACAGGTAGAATATATTCATCTCTTGCTAACTTACCTAAATTAACACTTCCTTTTATTACATTAAATGGTAAAGTACCAATGGAAATTGATGCTGCTAATTGTCAACCCCTATTACTTGCCTCTCTTCTTAATCACTCTTCTTTTAAATCTGATTGTGAATCTGGAATCTTCTATGACAAAATGGCTGAACACTTAGGGCTAACACGTCAAGAATTTAAAATCAAATCTTATGCACAAATCTTCTTTAACAATAAAAAGATCTCTAAAGAAATGAGTGAGACTCTTGACCAAGTTTATCCAAATCTTTCTGAACAAATTAATGAATGGAAAGCTAAATCTAAAAAGGCTGCTCAAGCTATGGACAAGGTGAACTTACTATGGCATAAATTACAATCTTTAGAAGCAAGTGTCTTTGTTAAGACTGCCTTGGAACAAATGAGACCAGTATTTACAAGACATGATTCAATAGTTTGTACTCCAGAAGATTTTGATTCTATCTCTAAAGCTATCAAGAAAAGATTTAAAGAGATTGGTATTAAAGTTACACTAAAATAAGCTTGGGCTAGAGTCTCGAATAAG
>Ga0247844_1004600_pt1 | contig 18533 bp, 12 predicted proteins | sample LaCtaG_FD_192421 | JGI IMG/M metagenome (GOLD analysis project Ga0247844, IMG submission 192421) | Freshwater microbial communities from meromictic Lake La Cruz, Castile-La Mancha, Spain - LaCruzMarch201714.5m_1 | ecosystem: Environmental > Aquatic > Freshwater > Lake | place: Spain: Castile-La... | reverse complement strand
CGCCAAAATCCTTGAAGCGCATGCCCAAGATGCGAAGGTTCTCATAGCCCCCGCCGAAGCCGCTGCCGCCAGCAAGGAGCGGGGGGCGCGATTCCTCGACATCCGCACCCGCGAGGAATTCGAGGCCATTCATATTCCCGGCTCACACCTCGTCGGGCAGGAATTCCTCCAGGAGGTGATGGGCGCTTGGGAGAAGCAATCGTTGCTCATCCTCGTGGATCACACCGGCACGCGCAGCCTCGATGCCGAGGCGTATTTCACCGGCCATGGATTCACCTCTGTGCGTGCGCTTCGCGGGGGCATCGATGCCTGGAGTTGCGAGGTTGATCCGTCTTTGCCACGCTACACGACGGAATGAACACTCAGGAAAAGATCGACGAAGCCATTCGGAATCCCAAAAACCTCGGCGAGATGACGGGAGCGGATGCCGTCGGCACGGCAGGCAGCAGTGACTGTGGAGACATGCTTCGCATGTGGATCAAATTCCGCGAAGTGGACGGTCGACGCGTCATCGACAAGGCGACATTCCAATCCTTCGGCTGCCAGACCGCCATCGCGGTCGCGAGCATGGCCACGGAACTCATCAAGGGAAAGACCCCGCAGGAGGCCCTGTCGATGTCCGGCGAAGCCCTCTCTGAGCCGCTCGGGCCACTGCCACCAATGAAAATCCACTGCGCCCAACTGGTCGAAGGCGCGCTCAAGAACGCCCTCACCGGGGAGGTTGCCCCGGCCTCCGGCGCCCCGGCTCCGACTCTCTCGGACAGCCTTCGAGCCAAGGGAGCCGTGAAGATCACCTTTCGCTGAGGCGCTCCGGCGCACGCGGTCCAGTGCTACGGCTTGAAGAGGGCCGCCGTGAGCGGGGGGATTTCGATGCGGAGGTCCGGCCCCTCTTTCCGAATTGTCGCTTTACCGCCGTCGGACGTGAAAAATGCATCCACCACGTCGCGGGTCCAGCCCTCCGGAGCGGGGAGGGTGATTGTGCGATTCTGGTCGCTGCGGTTGAGGACGGTGAGAATCCGGTCCCCGTCTTTCGACCGCAGGAAGGCGAGGGTGTTTGTGGAATCCTCTGCGTGGAGCCAGCGGAAGTCTCCCGTGTTGAGGACGGGATGCGACCGGCGCATGGCGATGGCCGCTTGGTGGAAGCCGTGAAGGGCCTTGTCGAATTTCACCTCCTGGGGCTCCACGCGCTGACCCTGTGGGCCCATGAACTCCCGGTCATGGCTGAGGTCCTCCCACACCATCGGTTTGCGGCAGTCGGGGTCGTTGGCACCCCACATGCCGACCTCGCTGCCGTAGTAGACAAAAGGGGTTCCCACATAGGTCATCTGAAGCAGCACGCCCATGCGGAGCAGCTTCCACGCTCGCTCGTCGGGGCGCTGCCAGCGGTAGGCGGGGTTGTTCTGTGGCGACACCGAATCGCTCACGGCGAGGTCGAACTCCGCCGGCTTTTTGTAAGCGGCATTCGGGTCGGCATTCGCGGCCGCGGAGGCGGCGCGGGGGGTGTCGTGCGAGTCGAGGAGGTTCTGCAGGCGTGAGGCATTGAAGGCGGGCCACTCGCCGCGGGTGCGATCCAGGCGCTCGACGAATGCGGTGACCGGCATCGTGTTGTTGAAAAGCCAACCCTTCACCGGCATGGCGAACCCCTCGTAGTTCATCGTCGCATCGAACCCGCCGCCAAGGGTGACCTTTGTCGGATCCTTCCAGATCTCCGTCACCGTGTAGGCGGAGGGGTTGATCGCGCTCACGAGGGCGTTCCAGTCGCGCCAGAAGCCGTTCGGAACCATCCAAGAGACATCCAACCGCCATCCGTCGATGCCATCGGCCGGGTTCCCGTCTCCATCGGGATCCATCCACCGGCGGGTGATATCCATGAAGTATTTCTTCGGTCCGGGGGCGAGATCGCCTTCTCCCTCTTTCCACACCTCGGCGAACTCGGGCATCTGGGGGATGCCATGCCAGCCGGCGATTTGAGTTTCATTTTCGGCAGTTTTGGGATCGTCCCATCTATTGACGACGAGCCAGTCCGAGAACCTCGAAGCATGCCCGTGTTTCATGACGTCGCGGTAGGCGAAAAATTCGGTCCCGCAGTGGTTGAAGACGCCGTCCAGGATGACGCGCAACCCTCGGGCATGGGCTTCCTTGACGAGGTGGAGAAAGAGTTTGTCCCCGGATGTCCACTGCCATGTCGATGGGTCCTCGGTCTCGGACTGGATGATCTTGCGATCGCCCTCGGGATCGGGGCCGAATGTTGGCTCGATGTGGTGGAATGCGTCGGTGTCGTATTTGTGGTGTGAGCGGGAGGCGAAGACGGGGTTGAGGTAGATCGCGGTTGCCCCGAGATCCTTGACGTAATCGAGCTTGTCGATGATGCCTTGGAGGTCGCCGCCATAGCGCCTCTCGCCCACGCCGTCCCAGTAAAAGCCGGTTCCGCGCGACTGTTCCCAGGAGTCGCGCGCATACCAGTCCGACTCCCACGCCCGCACACGCCAGGAGGAGGGGGCGTATTGCGCGGCGTCGAGATCCTCGCGCTTCGGGTCGTTCGAAGGATCCCCGTTGCGGAAGCGCTCGGGGAAGATTTGATACCACACCGCCTGTTCCTGCCAGGCTTTGGGGTCCGCCTTCGCGGTGAACGCCCCGGCGGTTGCGGTGAAAAATAAGGCGCCGGAAAGTGCGGCCGAGGTGGTGGTCAGGGCAAGGCTGTTCATCTTGGAAGTCCCAGCAAAGAGTTTCGGCAATGCGGGTCAATTCAAAAACGGATTGCTGGAATGGATTGCGGAGGCGCGGAGTTTCTGGTTGAACCTGCCCGCGTGAACAATAAAGAGGAACTTTTTGAGACCCCGCCGTCCGAGGCGATGGAACATGCCCGTGCCACAAAAAACCCGCTCCGGAAGTTGTATTTCTGGACGATCCACTGGGCGGACACGAAATACGCGATCCCGGTCTTGTTTTTCATCTCGTTCATCGAGTCCTCGTTTTTTCCGATTCCACCGGATGTGTTGTTGATGGCAATATGCTTTTCGACGCCCAAGAAGTGGTTTAGGGCCGCCTTCTGGTGCACGATCGCCTCGGTTCTTGGTGGTGTGTTCGGCTGGTATATCGGCTGGGGGCTCTGGGAGTTCGCAGGCCAACCGATCGTGAGATTCTACCACGGCGAGGAGATCATGGCGCAGGTCAAGCAACTCTACGACACGTATGGCTTCTGGGGGGTTCTTGTCGCGGCCATTACCCCGATTCCCTACAAGGTTTTCACGATTGCATCGGGAGTTTTTCAGTTCGATCTCGTGCAATTGATCGTCGCATCGGTGCTTGGCCGGGGGTTCCGTTTCTTTCTTGTCGCGGGGCTCATCCGCCTGTTCGGCAAGAAGGTTCGCAATTTCATCGAGAGCCGTTTGGAGATTTGCCTGATCGTTGGCACGCTGCTCGGCATCGGCGGGATTGTGGCCCTGAAATTCCTGCGCTGAAGCCGCTCAACGGCGTTTGCAGGAGGTCGCTGGCATGGTAGCGTGAGGCGAACATGTCCACCACGCTCACTCCGCTCCGCTCCGAAGTTCTGGAATCCGACACATGGGATCTCAAGCCGCTGTATGCGAGTCCCGAGGCTTGGGAGTCCGACTTTTCCAAGCTGCAGCAATCTTTTGCCGGTGTATCGGAGTTCCGCGGCCGCTTGGGCGTCTCGGCAGGCGTGCTCGGCGAGTGTCTGGAGTTTGAAAAGAGCATCGACCTCCTCGTTGAGCAACTCAATCAATATGCGGCGCTCACCGTGGCGGGTGATGGCTCGGATGCCGTGGCGCTCTCTCGCGAGGCGCGGCTCGACAGCCTGATGGTGCGTGTTGGTGAAGCTTTTTCGTTTGTTTCTCCCGAGATCCAGGCGATTTCCGACGACCGCTTCGAGGCCTTTCTAGGCGATGCGGCTTTGGCGGATTGGACGATCCCGCTGCGGAAATTGCGGCGCAGGAAAAAGCACACACTCACCGCGGCGGAGGAACGTTTGCTGGCATTGGGATCTTCCGTGCTGCGCGGCCACAGCGAGACCTTCTCGCAACTCACCAACGTCGATATGCGTTTTGGCACGCTGCGCGACGGTCAAGGCAACGAGAGGGAACTGACGCAGAGTTCGTTCTCCTCCTTTTTGCAGCAGCGCGACCCTGCGGTTCGCAAGGCCGCATTCCACCAATTCTACACGGAGTTTTCCGAGCACCAGTTCACCTTGGCGTCGAGCCTCGCCAGTTCGGTGCGGGCGGATGTTTTTTATGCCAGGGCGAGGAACCATCCCTCCGCGCGGGAGGCGGCGCTCTTCGGCGACGATGTGCCTGTGGCCATCTACGACAATCTCATCTCCACGGTGCGCGGCAATCTGGATGCCCTCTTCCGGTATTTCGAGTTGCGGCGGCGCGTGCTCAAGCTCGATGAAATCCACCACTACGACACCTATGTGACCATGGTCGAAAACGTGAGGACCAGCGTGCCTTGGGATGAGGCCGTCGACCGCGTGCTTGTCTCGCTTGCGCCTCTCGGGGCGGAATACACCGAAACGCTCGCACACGGGTTGCGCGCCGGACGTTGGTGTGATCGCTACGAGAACAAGGGCAAGCGCAGCGGGGCCTTTTCCTACGGCACCTACACCAGCCCCCCTTACATCATGATGAACTATAAGGCGGATGTGTTCTCCGACGTTTACACGCTCGCCCATGAGGCCGGTCACTCGATGCACACGTGGTATGCGCGGGGCAGCCAACTTTACCAGAACTACGGCTACCCGATCTTCCTCGCGGAGGTCGCATCGACGTTCAACGAGGTTCTGCTCACCGAGCATCTGCTGAAAACGACGGATGATCCCGCGATGAGGGCGTTCATTTTAAACAGGCAGATCGACGACCTGCGCGGCACGCTGTATCGGCAAACGATGTTCGCGGAATTCGAGAGGGAGGTCCATGCGGCCGAAGAGTCCGGCGAGGCGCTCACGCTCGATCAATTTAAAAAAATCCACCACGGATTGTTGCAGGACTATTTCGGCCCGGATTTTGCGATTGATGAGGAGTTGGATTTGGAGTGCCTGAGGATTCCGCATTTCTACAACGCCTTCTATGTTTACAAATACGCCACCGGTCTCTCGGCCGCTGTGGCGCTCGCCCGGCAGGTCCTGGAGACGGGCGATGCCTCGCGCTACCTAGGCTTTCTAAAAAGTGGGGGAAGCCGGTTCCCGGTGGAGACCCTGCGCGAGGCCGGCGTGGATATGAGCACCCCCGAGCCGATCCAGGCGACGTTGGATTTATTCGCCCGAAGGGTGCGGGAGTTGGAGGCTTTGATCGGATAGCGATCCCGCCAGCGTGCATTTTCGCTGTTGATGCGGCGGCTTGTTTTTCGGATTGTGCGCGCATGCCGCTTCAACTTCTGAGCCACCCGTTGGCCGAGCACATCCTCACCCACCTGCGCGACAAGACGACCAAGCCGGTGCTTTTTCGCAATCTGAGCTATCAACTCACCCTCTTGCTGGCGCTGGAGGCGACGCGCGATTTGGAGACGGTGGAGAAACCGATCGAGACGCCGCTCATGGCTTGCACCGGCAGGGTGCTCGCTCGCCCGCTGGTGGTGGTTCCGATCCTCCGCGCGGGTCTCGGAATGCTGCAACCGTTCCAGGATGTTTTTCCAGATATCTCGGTGGGTTATATCGGTCTGGAACGGGACCACGAGACCGCTGTGGCGCGGAGTTATTATTGCAAGCTCCCGCCTGTGGAGAACGCGCGCACGATTGTGGTCGATGCCATGCTCGCAACGGGGGGATCCGCCTCCCAGGCCATCTCGGCCGTCAAGGAGCGCGGGGCAAAAGATGTCTCCCTCGTCTGCATTATCGCCGCTCCGGAAGGCGTGGAGACCGTGACCAGGGCGCATCCGGAGGTGCCCATCGTGCTGGGCGTCCTCGACAGGGGCCTTGATCCACGAAAATACATCATGCCCGGGCTGGGGGATTTCGGGGATCGGCTTTACGGCACGCACGCCTGAGCTCGAGGCTCAGCGCAGGACGGACTTGAACAAATCCAGAGTGATGTCGCGTGCGGCGGAGTGGTCCACGAGGGGAGGGGGGTAGTCTTTCGCCAATCTCAGGCCGGGAGCGGGTGGTTCGAGGAATTTTGCGGCATCGACATCGCGGAGTTCCGGAACCCAGGTTTTGATGTAAGTGCCGTCGGCATCGAATCGTTTGGTTTGGCTCCAGGGATTCTGAATCCGGAAATACGGCGCGGCGTCGGCGCCGGTCCCCGCGCTCCACTGCCAACCGCCGTTGTTGCTGGCGATCTCGCCGTCGGTGAGCATTTGCATGAAGTGGCTCTCGCCGAGGCGCCAGTCGAGGTGGAGATCTTTTGTTAAAAACATGGCAACGATCATGCGGGTGCGATTGTGCATGAACCCCGTGTCGCGAAGTTCGCGCATGGCGGCGTCGATGATCGGGAAGCCGGTCTGCCCGCTCGTCCAGCGCTCGAGATGCTCGGGTTTGCCCGGCCAGACCATACCCCGGTATTTGGGGTTGAACTCGTGGTCTTGCACACCGGGGAAATTCCAGAGAATCTGCATGTAGAATTCCCTCCAGATGAGTTCTGCAACGTATTTCATCGCGCTGCCTCGCCCCTCGGCGTCCAGGGCGTCCGCTTTTTTCAAGCACTCGCTGTGAAGCTCGCGGATCGAGAGGAGGCCGAATCGGAGGTCCTGTGAGAGGCGCGAGGTGGCGCGACCCGCGGGGACATCCCTGAGGGCTGCGTAACGGGCGAGGCCGTGGTCGAGGAACGCCGCCATGCGCATCCGCGCGGCCTTCTCCCCCGCTTCCGGAATGCCTGGAGCGGCTGCCGGGAGGTCCCAGAAACCGAGCTCCGGAAGAGGTAGTGAGGTAGGCTCCGCAGGAGTGGAGAGGTGCTGGAGACGGCCGGCAACCGGTGGCTTGGGCAACTTGGCCCACGCGCGCGAGTAGGGGGTGAAGACGCGAAAGCTATCGCCGGTTGCTGTGAGCACCTCGTCGCGTTCGTGAATGGCGATGTCTTTAAACGGGCGGATGGCGATGCCGAGGCGTCCGCCCATTTTATGGAGTTGCTCCTCGACGGCGCGGCCATAGGGATCCGGGTCGCGGCTGAAAAAAATCGCCTCGGCGCGGGTTTCGACAGCAAGTTTCTCGAGCTCGGCGACGGCGTCTCCCTGGCGCAAGACGAGGCGCGAGCCGATGGATTGGAGGTTGCCGTGCAGGGAGCGGAGGCAACCGCAGAGGAAGTGCTGGCGGTTCGGTCCAGTCCATCGATGGGATTTTTTCCAATCGGAGAGGATGTGGACCGGGGTCACCTGGGCAGCCTCTTCGGCGGCCGCGTTGAGGGCTGGGTTGTCCGTGATGCGGAGGTCCCTGCGGAACCAATGGATGACATTTTTCACTCGGCGCGCGCGGGGAGGATTTGCCTGCCGATCGTTTTTAGCGGAACGATTCTGCGGAGGATGTCGTCGCGTTCGCCGGGGAGCGATGACAGATCCGTGCGGCGGGACATCATGGCAATTCGGTGGCTCCCATGAGGTGGCGATCGACTTCGCGTGCGGCTCCCCGGCCTTCGTTGATGGCCCAGACGACGAGTGATTGTCCGCGACGGCAGTCACCAGCGGCGAAGACGTTCGGGATGTTGGTCGTATATTTTCCGTGCTCGGCCATGGCGTTGCTGCGTGCGTCGCGCGCGACTCCGAGGGCCTCCAGGAGAGGTTGCTCGGGGCCGAGGAAGCCCATGGCGAGGAGGACGAGATTTGCTGGAACAACGCGCAGGGTGCCCTCCACGTCGCGTGGAACGAAGCGGCCTTGGTCGTCTTTTCCCCAGCGGATATCGACGATCTCGATGCCTTCGAGGGTGCCGTCTGCCGCGGAAAGGAATCGTTTTGCGGTGACCTCGTATTTGCGGGGATCCTCGCCTTGGATGGCGGCGGCCTCCTCCTGGCCGTAGTCCATCTTGTAAACCTTGGGCCACTCGGGCCATGGGTTGTCTTTGGCGCGTTCGAGAGGGGGCTTGGGAAGAATCTCGAGTTGGGTGACGGAGGCGCAACCGTGGCGGAGCGAGGTGCCCACGCAATCCGTGCCGGTGTCTCCGCCGCCGATCACGACGACGTGCTTTCCCTTGGCGTCGATGGGTGGCCGGACGCCGTTCGGGGATCCGTGATCCATGAGGAAGCGGGTATTTTCCGTGAGGAGTTCCATCGCGAAGTGGACACCGGGAGTGTCCCGTCCGGGGATTGGCAGGTCGCGGGGCTTTGTGGCTCCTGTGCAGATCACGACGGCATCGAAATCCTTAAGCAATGTGGCGGCGGGCAGATTTTTTCCAACTTCGACGCCGGTTTTGAAGGCGATTCCCTCGTCCTCGAGGAGCTTGACGCGGCGGGCGACGACGTCCTCTTTTTCGAGTTTCATGTTCGGGATGCCGTATTGGAGAAGGCCACCGATGCGGTCTGCACGCTCAAACACGGTCACGTGATGGCCGGCTTTGTTGAGTTGGTCGGCGCAGGAAAGTCCGGCTGGACCGGAACCCACGACGGCGACTTTTTTATTGGTGCGAACCTCGGGGGGGTGCGGCACGATCCAGCCCTCTTCCCAGCCTTTGTCGACGATCGCACACTCGATGGTTTTGATGGCCACTGGCGGGTCGATGATGCCGAGCGTGCAGGAACCTTCGCAGGGAGCCGGGCAGACGCGGCCGGTGAACTCCGGGAAGTTGTTTGTCTTGTGCAGGCGCTCGAGCGCTTCGCGCCAGAGCCCTCGATAGACGAGGTCGTTCCACTCGGGAATGAGGTTGTTGATCGGGCATCCGCTGGCCATGCCATTGAGGATTTTCCCTGTGTGGCAAAAGGGGATTCCGCAGTCCATGCAGCGGGCTCCTTGGGTGCGGAGATTCTCCTCGGGCATGTGCTCGTGGAATTCATCCCAGTTTTTAATGCGGTTGCGTGGAGCGATGTCGGTGGCGACTTCGCGGTCGTAATCAATAAACCCAGTTGGCTTTCCCATAACTTAATTTCCTCCTGCGCGAGAGAGGTCTCGCGAATTTGCTTCGAATGCGGCATTGATGGCTTCCTCGCCTGTGAGGCCGTCGGCCTTTGCTTGGGCGAGCGCCTCAAGGACGCGTTTGTAGTCGTGAGGGATAACCTTCACGAATTTCGGGACCATGGTGGCCCAGCGGGCGAGCACGTCGCTGGCGCGGGTGCTGCCGGTGAGTTCGGCATGGCGTGAGATGATGTCGCGGAGTTGCGCGATTTCCTGATAGTCGGCGAGTTCTTCGAGGCCGACCATGGCTGTGTTGCAGCGGTTTTTGGCAAAGTCGCCCTCCTCGTCGAGGATGTAGGCGATGCCACCCGACATGCCTGCGGCGAAGTTGCGGCCAGTGCCGCCAAGCACAACGACACGCCCGCCGGTCATGTATTCGCACCCGTGGTCGCCGATGCCTTCGACCACCGCGTCAACGCCTGAATTGCGGACGCCAAAGCGCTCTCCGGCCATGCCGCGAATGAAGACCTCGCCTCTTGTCGCGCCATAGAGGGCCACGTTGCCTGCGATGATGTTGTGCTCGGCCTTGAACGTGGATTCACGCGGCGGATAGAGGATGATGCGTCCGCCGCTGAGGCCCTTGCCGAGGTAGTCGTTGGTGTCGCCCTCAAGCTCGATCGTCATGCCCGGGGGCATGAAGGCACCGAGGCTCTGGCCGGAGCTTCCCTGGAGGTGGAGGTGAATCGTGTCGTCGGGCAGGCCATCGACGCCATGCCTGCGGGTCACCTCGTTGCCGACGATCGTGCCGACGACGCGGTTGATGTTTTTCACCGGGACGGTGGCGCGCACGGTTTCCCCGTTTTCGATGGCGGGTTTGCAGAGATTCATGAGCACGGTGAGATCGAGGGATTTATCGAGTCCGTGATCCTGCTCCATCTGGCAGTAGCGGCCGACTTCCGGGCCGATGGGCGGTTGGTAGAGCATGGCCGATAGGTCGAGGCCGCTGGCTTTCCAGTGGTCGATGGCTTGTCGGGCCTCGAGTTTGTCGGTGCGGCCGACCATTTCCTCGATGGTGCGAAAGCCGAGTGTGGCCATGATTTCGCGAAGCTCGGAGGCGATGAAATACATGAAGTTGACCGTGTGGGCCGGGTCGCCGGTGAAGTTCTTGCGGAGTTCCGGATTTTGGGTGGCCACGCCGACCGGGCAGGTGTTTTTGTGGCAGACGCGCATCATGATGCAGCCGAGGGTGACGAGCGGGGCCGTGGCGAAGCCGAATTCCTCGGCACCGAGCAACGCCGCGATGGCCACGTCGCGGCCGGTCTTGAGTTGCCCGTCGGTTTCCACGGCGATGCGGCTGCGGAGGTTGTTAAGGACAAGTGTCTGGTGGGTTTCCGCCAGACCGAGTTCCCAGGGCATGCCGGCGTGCTTGATGCTGGAGAGTGGCGAGGCGCCTGTGCCTCCATCGAACCCGCTGATGAGAACCACATCCGCGTGGGCTTTTGCAACGCCTGCGGCAATGGTGCCGACGCCGACTTCGGAGACGAGCTTCACGGAGATGCGGGCCCGACGGTTGGCGTTCTTGAGATCGTGGATCAACTCGGCGAGATCCTCAATCGAGTAGATGTCGTGATGGGGCGGAGGCGAGATGAGGCCGACGCCGGGAGTGGTGCCGCGTGTCTTGGCGATGGATGGGTAGACCTTTGTTCCCGGGAGTTCCCCGCCTTCGCCGGGCTTCGCGCCTTGGGCCATTTTGATCTGAATCTCGCGGGCGTTGGAGAGGTAGTTTGAGGTCACGCCAAAACGACCGGAGGCGACCTGCTTGATGGCGGAATTTTTCGAGTCGCCATTCTCGGACCATGTGTAGCGCTCGGCGTCTTCGCCGCCTTCGCCCGTGTTGGATTTCCCGCCGATGCGGTTCATTGCAATGGCGAGGGCCTCGTGGGCCTCCTTGGAGATCGAGCCATAGCTCATGGCACCTGTCTTGAAGCGGCGGACGATTTTTTCGATGGAATCGACTTCATCGATCGGGATGGGCGCCTGATTTTTGAAATCGAGCAGTCCACGAAGCGTGAAGTGGTTTTTGTCCTGTTCGTTGACTAGGGCCGCATATTTTTTGTAGGTCGCATAGTCGCCCGTGCGGACGGCCTTCTGGAGCGAGTGGACGGTCTCGGGGTTGAAAAGGTGTTGCTCGCCCTCGCTGCGCCACTGGTATTCTCCGCCGACGTCGAGGAAGGGATTCACATTCTCGCCGATCGGAAACGCGCGTCGGTGGCGGCGGAAGAGTTCGTCCCCGATCGCGGCCAGACCAACGCCCTCGATGCGGGAAGGCGTCCAGCAGAAATACTTGTCTATGACGCTGTGGTGCAGGCCCACGGCCTCGAAGATCTGGGCGCCTCGATAGCTTTTGATCGTGGAGATGCCCATCTTGGCCATCGTCTTCACCACACCTTTCACCGAGGCCTTGATGAAATTTTTAACGGCCTTTTTGTGGTCGATGCCGGGGAGCATGTTTTGCCGGATCATGTCGTCGAGCGACTCGAAGGCGAGGTAAGGGTTGATGGCACTGATCCCGTAGCCGATGAGAAGCGCGAAGTGGTGCACCTCGCGGGGTTCCCCGGATTCCAGAATGAGGCTTGCTTTGGTGCGGCTGCCGTTGCGAATGAGGTGGTGGTGGAGGCCGGCAACGGCGAGGAGGGCGGGAATCGCAACCTGGGTGGCATCGACCCCCCGGTCGCTGAGAATGATGATGTTTTTGCCCAATGCGATGGCCTTGTCGGCATCCGCGCAGAGGGTGTCCATGGCCATCTCCAGCCCTTTGGGACCGGCCGAGGCTTCGAAGATGATGGGAATCGTGACGGGACGGAAGCCTTCGCGATCGACGTGGCGGATTTGCTCGAGTTCCGAGTTGTCGATGATCGGTCCGTCGAGCTTGATCATGCGGCAACTCTCCGGGGTTGGCTCAAGGAGGTTGGCCTCGGAGCCCAGCATCGTCGTCGTTGCTGTCACGATTTCCTCGCGGATCGGATCGATCGGCGGGTTCGTGACTTGGGCGAAGAGTTGCTTGAAGTAATTGTAGAGCAGGACGGGTTTGTCGGAGAGCACCGCCAGCGGTGTGTCGGTGCCCATGGAGCCGAGCGGTTGCACCCCGTCCCTAGCCATCGGGCCGAGAATCATGCGCTGATCCTCGAAGGTGTAGCCGAAAGCCTGTTGGCGTTGCAGGATGGTCTCGTGGTCGGGCAGGTATTCGCCGGGTGGCTTCGGAAGATCCGAGAGCAGCACATGGTTGGTGGTGAGCCAATCGTGGTAGGGGTGCTCGCGGATGATTTTATTTTTGATCTCCTTGTCGGAAACGATGCGTCCCTCTTCGGTATTGATGAGGAACATGCGGCCCGGCTGGAGGCGGCCCTTCTGCTCGATGCGTTCGGGAGCGATCGGCAGGACTCCGGTTTCCGAGGCCATGACGACGAGGCCATCCTTGGTAACCCAATAGCGAGAGGGACGGAGGCCATTGCGATCAAGGATCGCACCGATGATCGTGCCATCGGTGAATGCGATTGAGGCCGGCCCGTCCCATGGTTCCATGAGGCAGGAGTGGAATTCGTAGAATGCGCGCTTGTCCTCCGCCATGGACTCGTGCAGTTCCCACGGTTCGGGGATCATCATCATCACGGCGTGCGGAAGGGAGCGGCCGGAGAGGACGAGAAGCTCGAGGCAGTTGTCGAACATCGCGGAGTCTGACCCGTCGCTGTTGATAATCGGGAAAATCTTCTGGAGGTCGTCACCGAAGAGCTTGCTGGAAAGACGGGCCTGGCGCGCATGCATCCAATTGACGTTTCCACGCAGGGTGTTGATCTCGCCGTTGTGCGCGATGTAGCGATACGGGTGCGAGCGGTCCCAGCTTGGAAATGTGTTTGTGGAGAAGCGGGAGTGGACAAGCGCGAGGGCGGATTCGAAGTCCGGATCCTGCAAATCCTTGAAATACGCATTTACCTGCTCGGGCATGAGCATGCCTTTGTAGATGATGGTGCGGCTTGACAAACTTGCCACGAACCAGAGGCAGTCGATGCCGCCGGTGCGGATCGCATTGGTGGCGCGTTTGCGGACAATGTAGAGTTGGCGTTCGAAATCCATCGCGTCCGTGCAGGCAGGGTGGCGCTCGATGAAGACCTGGCGCATCCGGGGCTCGCTTGCAAGGGCGGTGGCACCGAGCGGGGAGTTGTCGACCGGCAATTCACGCCAACCGAGAACAGCGAGTCCCTGGTCGGCAGCAATTTTTTCAAAGGTCGATTGAGCCAATGCGGCCTCCTCATTGTCGGGCGAGGTGAAGACCACGCCGGCGCCGTAATTTCCAAACTCGGGAAGACGGATGCCTTGCTCCGAACAGACGCGGCGAAGGAACTTGTCGGGAATCTGCGTGAGGATGCCTGCACCGTCTCCCGTGTTATGCTCGGAACCCACTGCTCCACGGTGGTCCAGATTGCAAAGAATCGTCAGGGCATCGCGCACGATCTCATGGGACTTTTTGCCATGGATGTTGACGATGAAACCAACGCCGCAAGCGTCATGCTCAAAGGCCGGGTCGTAAAGTCCTTGTTTAGGCGGCGGGCCGCTCAGGCGGGTCGGTTTATTTTCCATGCGTTTAATTCTACGTTTGCCGGATCATTTTGAGTCACTCGGAATCCCGGCTCGCTCCTGTGACGGGCGGAGGTTTTTATCCGCGCGGTGCGCATTCGCACAACAATTTTGTGAAAGGAATTTCACATGCGGGAAAATACGGGAATTCCAAACCCTGCAACGACTCTTTTTCATCTGAAGGATTGCAGACCCAAAGCCAGCATGCCTATGGTCCGAACCCTCACACCGCAGATGAACATTCACGAATACCAAGCCAAAGAACTCCTCGATCAATTCGGCGTCGCCAACAGCCCGGGTGGCGTCGCCTCAAACCCCGCCGAAGCGGAAAAAGTCGCCCGCTCGCTCGGAACAAACAACCTCGTCGTCAAAGCCCAGATTCACGCCGGGGGCCGCGGCAAGGGAACCTTCACCAATGGATTTCAAGGTGGCGTCCACCTTTGCAAGACCGCCAGCCAGGCCCGCCAAATCGCGGAAAATATGCTGGGTCAGACATTGGTCACTCACCAGACAGGCCCCGACGGGCGCCTCGTCCGCAAAGTGCTTGTGTCCGAGTCCGTCGAGATCGCTCGCGAGCTTTATTTCGCCATTCTGATCGACCGCGCCATCTCCGCGCCAGTCCTCGTTGCCAGCACGGAAGGCGGTGTCGACATCGAATCCGTCGCCGAGCACACCCCGGATAAAATCATCCGCATGCCGATTGATCCGATCCTGGGTCTTCAGCCCTACCAGACCCGCAAGCTCGCCAAACTTCTCAACCTCGCGTCCGGCGAGATGCGTCAAGCTTGCAAACTCTTTACAAACCTCTACCGGCTTTTCATTGCCTGCGACTGCTCGATGGTCGAGGTCAATCCTCTCGTCATCACCAAGGGGGGGGAGGTTCTCGCGCTCGATGCCAAATTCAACTTCGACGACAACGCCCTCTATCGCCAACCGGCTATCCAGAAATACAGTGACATCGAGGAGGAGGATCCCCGCGAGGTCGAAGCCTCGCGGCACAACCTCAGCTACATCGGCCTCGACGGCAATATTGCCTGCCTTGTCAACGGCGCCGGTCTTGCCATGGCCACGATGGATATCATCAAACACCACGGCGGCGAGCCCGCAAACTTCCTTGACGTCGGAGGTGGAGCCAGCGAGCAGCAGGTCACCGAGGCCTTCAAAATCCTCGTCTCCGACAGCCGGGTGAAAGCGATTCTCGTAAATATTTTCGGCGGCATCATGAAATGCGATGTGATCGCTCAGGGCATCATCAATGCCGTAAAGGCCGTCAACCTCCCCGTGCCCCTTGTCGTGCGGCTCGAGGGCACAAACGTCGACGCCGGCCGCAAGCTCCTCGCCGAGTCCGGACTCAAACTCACCACAGCAACCGATATCGCCGACGCCGCACAAAAAGCCGTCGCCGCCGCAGCCTGATTTCTCACCTCACACCATGTCCATCCTCGTTGATAAAAACACACGCCTGCTCGTGCAGGGAATCACAGGCAAGTCGGGCGCTTACCACGCCATGTCCTGCATGGAATACGGAACCAACGTCGTCGCCGGAGTCACTCCCGCCCGCGGCGGAGAGGTTTTCGAAAACAAAGTCCCCGTCTTCGACACGGTCCACGAAGCCCGCCGGGAGACCGGTTGCAATGCCTCGATGATCTTCGTTCCAGCCGAGTTTGCCGCCGACTCGATCCTCGAGGCCGTCGATGCAGGCGTCGAACTTGTCATCTGCATCACCGAAGGCATTCCCGTGCTCGATATGATGAAGGTCAAGGCCGCCATGCAGGCCAGTTCCTCACGGCTCATCGGCCCAAACTGCCCCGGCATCATCACTCCAGGCCAATGCAAGATCGGCATTATGCCCGGCTACATCCACAAACCCGGCAACGTCGGAGTTGTCTCCCGCTCCGGCACCCTCACCTACGAGGCCGTTTGGCAGCTCTCGAGCCGCGGCCATGGCCAGTCCACCTGCGTCGGCATCGGCGGGGATCCCATCAATGGCACATCCCACATGGACGTCATTAAAATGTTCAACGACGATCCCGGCACCGAGGCAATCATCATGATTGGCGAGATCGGTGGAACCGCCGAGGAAGAGGCCGCCGAGTGGATCGGCGCGAACTGCAAGAAGCCCGTCGCCGCCTTCATCGCCGGAGCCACTGCGCCTCCCGGTCGCCGCATGGGTCACGCTGGTGCGATCGTCAGCGGAGGCAAAGGCACCGCCCAAGGAAAAATTGAAGCCATCCGCGCCGCAGGCATCGAAGTCGCCGAGACCCCGGCCGATATGGCCGATGCCCTCCTGCGCCGCATGGCCAGAGGCTGAGACCCAACTCCATTGAGGGACGCTCCCTGTCACTCGACAGGGAGCTTTCCAGGGTCGTTCGAGACCCCCCGTCGCTCGCGGAAACCGAGTCTAGGTCAACTCGATTCTGAATTTAAACGGGCTCCGCATCGAGCCGATAGTGATCGTGTTCTCCCCCGCATGCAGATCGCATGTGAGCGTCGCAAAGTGAACGCCGATGGGAGTGCCATTCACGATCGTGCCGAGTGTGCTGCCCCGGTCGCGGACAAAAAAATGGTCGCCCTCGCGCTCGATCGAACAATGGCTGCGCGAAATCTGGAACGGCTCGACATCCGAGATCACATAGTCGTTGGACGAAAAAACCGTGTTGCGTCCCTCATCCTCGTGCGACCGCCGACCGATCCGAAAAGGGTATTTGTCGATTTGCAACCCGTCTTGTCCTTCGGAGATCTTCGAGGCACAGAGCGGGGTCATCGGGTAGAGAGCGGCTGCCTGCAGTCCGCTCGACGGTTCATTGAATGTAGCTTCCATACTGTTGTGAAAACGGGTGCGTTCCAAGTGGTGGCCACCTTGCTGCTGGCTCTCAGGAACGGAAATTCGCGGCACGAGCGGGGGCTGGGGGCTCCTGAGGGCCGCCGCGCGACTCTCCGCGCGAAGCTTCATCTCCAGATGGAGCCGGTCGTTGACCGTTCGCAACCTCTCGAAAAATGTCGCCAGATACGGCAAAAGACGATGCGGATGCTTGAGGACAGCCGTCTGGAAATCCTCCGGACTCATCACCTCACACTGCGCCGCCTCCACACACCGCGCAGTCGCCGAGCGCGGGCGCTCGTCGACCATGGCCATCTCGCCAAAAATATCTCCCGAGCCAAGCTGCGCCAGGATGATCGGCCGCGCCTTCCCGGAGATGGTGATCTCCACCCGCCCACCAAGAATCCGGTAGGCCTCCTGACTCGTCTCCCCCTCGTGGAAAATGACATCCCCCGGTGAAAATGTGATCTGTTTCATCAGGGCGTCCTCAGCAAAAAAACGGGGTGCGTGTGCTTTTCAATGGAAAAAAACCTGGCGGAATATTTGAAAACCCGCCGCCGCTGTCACGAAAAATCGTTCCCCCCCCGCTCGGGCACTCGATCGCGGGCAGGCTGCGCGACGTCATACAAGTCCGGCGGGCGCGCTGAACTCAAGGGCTTCGCTTGCTCCGCCGCAGGCAGGATGTCCGATGCCAGTGGCTGCCGGTTGAGGTCGAGTGACTCGAGAGGGAGAACCCATGTGGCGCAAAAATCGGATTGCACGGGGCATGGCGATGCGGGTTCTGTGGTGGAGATATGGAACCAATTATTTTTCGTCCGATTCCGATGGAGCGTGTTTGGGGTGGCAGGCATCTGGAGACCTTGCATGGAAAAATGCTTCCCCCCGGGGTTCCGGTCGGGGAGTTGTGGGAGGTCGTGGACCGGGCGGACGCGCAGAGCATCGTGGCCACAGGTGCGCTTGAGGGGGTCTCGCTCCATGAGCTCTGGGCATCGCACCGTGTGGACATCTTCGGCAAGGATTATGTGGCCTCGCCCGCTGTGCGGTTTCCGCTTTTGGTGAAGCTTCTGGACGCCACCGACAAGCTCTCCGTGCAGGTGCATCCGCCGCAGGGCAAGGCCGTCGAGTTGGGGGGAGAGCCGAAAACCGAGGCATGGTATTTTTTGGAGTGTCTGCCCGAGGCCAGTATCTATGCGGGTCTGAAGCGGGGAGTGACACGTCCGGAGTTCGAGGCCTTGCTTGGGAGCGGCGGGGTGGAGGGTGCCCTCCACGAGATTCCGGTCGCCACGGGTGAGAGTATTTTCATTCCAAGCGGTCGCCTTCATGCGATTGGAGCGGGCAATGTGATCATTGAAATCCAGCAGAACAGCGACACGACCTATCGTGTTTTTGACTGGAACAGGAAGGGGTTGGACGGGAAACCGCGGGATCTCCACATTCGCGAGTCGATGGCATCGATTGATTTCGAGGATTTCGAACCCGAGGTGGCGCGTGCTTCGGAGCCTGTGGTGGCGGATTGTGAATTCTTCCGCGTGGAGAAAGCGCTTTTGGACGCTTCGCGGGAGGTGCGGCCCGCAGGACGTTTCGCGCTCTGCGTCTCAACAGATTTCGAGGTTGGCTGCGGGTCACGTGTTTTTGCCCGCGGACAATTCTTCCTCATCCCCGCAGGCGCGGAGGGCTTGCAGGTCCGCCCGGCGGGTCGCCCTGCGACGGTGCTTGTCTGCACACTTCCCCAGTGCAGAATCATAAAATCTGAACAAGTTATGATACCAACGTTCCCGAGTATCTAATGTTCCGGCGCGTGAATGAATAGACGTTACGCCGTAGCCTTCCGGCAGCGCCTCGGCGCGGTGCAACCGGGGCTGACTTGTTCCAGGCGCTTCCGGCATTTTTCATATTTGGCGAGGAGTTCCGCCGCCGTGGCTTTCCACACAAAGGGCTTGCCCTCCTCGTTGCTCGCCTCGATGAACTCGAAAATGGCCTCGATCAGATCTGGCACGTTGGCAAAACTGCCCCGGCGCACTGCCTTGTTGGTCAGTTCGGCAAACCAGCGCTCAACGAGGTTGAGCCAACTCGAACTGGTCGGGATGAAGTGCA
>Ga0247844_1004598_pt1 | contig 18546 bp, 23 predicted proteins | sample LaCtaG_FD_192421 | JGI IMG/M metagenome (GOLD analysis project Ga0247844, IMG submission 192421) | Freshwater microbial communities from meromictic Lake La Cruz, Castile-La Mancha, Spain - LaCruzMarch201714.5m_1 | ecosystem: Environmental > Aquatic > Freshwater > Lake | place: Spain: Castile-La... | reverse complement strand
GGCCAGCAGCAGGGAGGAGGAGGCGGCCCGGATGCCGGGAATGTCGATCAGGATCCAGCCGGCCGCCACCAGGATGCAGGCCAGGTCGATCAGCCGGTGGCTCACCCGCAGCAGGCTGCGGTGCCGCTGCTCCCGGCGGGCCTGCTCCTCCACCGGCACCCTGGCGCCGTCGGCCCACTGGTGCAGCAGGAAGGTGGCCAGGGAGCGCGCCAGCAGGGCGGCCAGCTCCACCATCAGCACCTTGAGCAGGGAATGAACCGGCTGGAGCAGCAACTGCAGCCCCAGGGGCACCTTGCTCGGGACGGCCATCACCCCCAGGGCCAGGATGACCATCAGCTGCAGCAGCACCAGCAGCAGCAGCACCAGCCCGAAGACCTGGTGGAGCTGCAGGCGTTGCCCCAGGGCCCGATCCGGGGTGGGGCTGCGGCGGCTGATGAGCCCGGCGCAGCGCACCCGGTTCCAGCGCCACAGCCAGAGGGTGGCGGCGGTGAGCAGGGCCAGCGCCAGCTGCACCGTGAGGGTGAACTGCCAGCGGCGGCGCAGATCGGCCGGCTGCATCACTTTGCGGGCATGGCGCAGACGGCTCTGCAGCCGCTGCTGCCAGCGTTCCCCCAGGGCCATCGCGCTGACGCCGTTGAGGCTGGCATCGGCCCGGGTGACCGTGAGCAGGGGCAGGGGTTCGGAGCGTTCTGGCACCTTCGCCTCCAGCACCACATCGCCACCTGGCAGCTGCCGGCGTTCCACCACCAGTCGCCCGGGGGCGCTGCCGCTCACCCCCTGCAGCGGCGACGGCTCGCAGGCCCCCCCGCTCCCCCCCAGCACCCGGATCAGGACCCACTCGGCGATCTGTTCGCTCTCGCTGCAGAGCTGCTCGGGGTCGTAGAGCAGGCGCAGGTTGCCTTCGATCACCGCGGCGCGGCGCCGGGCGTCGGGAGCATTGTCCTGATGGCCCACCACCGGAGAGGCCACGGTGATGGCGGGGACGCCGAGGATCCTCACCTTGGCCAACTCGAAACTGCCGGCGGCCACCACGCCACCGGGGTCGGCCGGGCCGGTCCCGGGCCCACGGCCCCCGCTGCCATCGGCCGTGGTGGCGGCAATCGCCCCAGCCGGCGGCAGCCACCAGAGGCCGATGGTGAGCAGCAGGGCGAGGGCCCCCAGCCACCAGGGGCGGGTCCGCCGCCGCAGGACACAGGGCCGCATCAGCTTTCCGTGAGCCGCGGCAGCAGCTGCACCAGGTTGCAGGGGCGGGTGGTGGCATCGAGCTGGGCGCGGATCAGCCGGTCCCAGGCGGTGGACACCGCATCGAGGGAGCCGGGCAGCACGAACACCACCGTGCCGTTGGCCACCCCGGCCAGGGCGCGGCTCTGCAGCGTGCTGGTGCCGATCGTCTCGAAGGAGAGCACCCGGAACAGCTCACCGAAGCCCTCGATCGTCTTGTCGAACAGGGGCGCGACGGCCTCGGGGGTGCCGTCGCGGCCGGTGAGGCCGGTGCCGCCGCAGCTGATCACCACCTGCACAGCGGGGTCGGCGATCCAGCGGCTGAGCTCGGCGCGGATGCGGTAGCGGTCGTCGGGCACCAGGGTGCGTTCCAGCAGCCGGTGGCCGGCCGCCTCCAGCCGCTGCTGCAGGGCGTCGCCCGAGGCGTCGTCAGCGAGGCTGCGGCTGTCGGAGACCGTGAGCAGGGCGATGGAAAGGCTCACGGATCCTGGGGCTGGGCAGGCCCCGACGCTAGGGCGTGGAGCGCCTCAGGCAAACGGCCTGTCGAGGAACGCAGGCCAAGCGGAGAGCCCGGAGATGCGCTGGAAACGGCTGGGGCGGGGGCTGCTGTTCGGCCTGGCGGGCTTCCTGCTCAGCACCGGCCTCAGCCATGTGCTGGTGCTGCAGCTCTACACCCGCCACGACCGCTCAGGCCGCCACCGCTTCCACCACCGCCACCGGTGACGGAGTCGGGTGGATCCCCGCCAGCCGCAGGCCGGTGCGCTCCAGCAGTTCGGCGTAGGCCGCGGGGGTGCGTTCCCGGCCGCCCTCGGTCTCGACGCGTGAGAAGTCGGTCATGGCGCCGTCGAAGATGGCGCCGCGCTCGGGGTTGTGGCCGTACCAGTCAAAGACGGGTTCGCCGTAGTGGTGGCGGAAGGCGCTCTGGCCGCTGCGGACGCTGTGGAGCAGGTCGGCCCAGGCGTCGTAGTGCTCGCCGCCGAGCATGCGCACGAACTGGCGCAGGGAGCCGGGGTGGTCGCTGCGCAGCAGTTCGGCCAGGGGAGTCAGCACGAAGCCTCGTGGCTGGCCCTCGCTCTCGGCGAACACGCCCAGGCTGGCCAGGCCCCGCAGCAGCCGGAACAGGGACTCGCCGTCGGCGCCGCAGCGGCCGGCCAGTTCCTCGGCCGTCAGGCCTTCGGGGCCGGCGGCGGCCAGATGGTCGGCGATCGCCAGTTCGGCGGCCACGTTGAGCATCTGGGTCACCCAGTTGCCGCAGGCGAGCTGCAGGAGGTGGCCAGAGAGATCCGCGCTGGGGTCCATGGGGGTCGGGCAGGCGCCAGCCGTTCTAAAGCGTGATGCCGGCCCCGCGGTAGGGCCGCCATTCCCCTTGGGCCTTCTCCGCCACCAGCGGTACGAGCGTGAGTTTCAGGGGGGTGCCGGCCGCCACCTCCACCCGCAGGGCGGAGTAGGCGCGGCGCAGGGCGGAGCCCCGGCCGCTGCGGCCGAGGAAGAGGCGGGAGCGGGCCACGACCCGCTCGGCACCGGCTGGACCCTCCAGCAGCTCGGGCCCCTCCGGCCGCTGGCGGCGCAGGCTGTAGCCGCTGCCGCCGCAGATCGCCCAGGGAATGCATGCGTCGCCGTGGCCGGTGTCACCGGTGTCGAGCAGCTCCAGGCAGTGGGCATGGCCGCTGAAGGCCAGATCGAGCAGGGGCCGGCCGGCCGGCAGATCGCCGAGGGCGGCCGCCACCCGGTCCAGCACGCGGCGCAGCTGGGCGCGCACCGCCAGGGTCTGGCCCTGATCCCATTTGCTGACCTCGGTGACGTAGGGGGGATGATGCAGCACCAGCAGCCGGCCCCGCACGGCCGGGTTGTGCCAGGAGGCGATCAGGGCGTCGGCGAACCAGTCGAGCTGGGTCTCATCCACGGCCATGGGCCCGCCGCTCAGCTGCTTTTCGATGTCGCGGATCTGCTCGTCGAGCTGCTCGGCCTTGGTGGCCCGATCGTCACGGGCGTCCTCGTCGCCGCTGAGGGGGCCGAGGGACAGGAGCATGGCGGCGCGCTCGGCGTCGAGCCGTTGACGACGCTCGCGCAACTCCCTGTCGTCGCTGCCGGCTGGCAGGGGTTGGTTGAAGGTGTTGGAGTCGAGGGCGAACACATCGACGCCGGCCCAGCGGAAGGTGTAGTGGCGGTGGGGCAGGCGGGTGAAGCGGCCGGGTCGGTAGAGCAGGCAGCGGGCCCCGTCGACCGTGGCGGTGCGGGTGCTCTCAAGGTGCTCGCCCAGGTCGGCCTCCGGCACGGCGCCAATCCCATCAAGGAAGGCGCGGGCCCAGGCCTGACCCACGTAGGAGCCGTGCCAGCCCACATCCAGATCCAGCCAGGCCCGCAGCAGGCGCCTTGGTGGCGCGGTCAGGCCGGCCAGCAGCCCCAGCGGCAGCGGCAGGTCGTAGTAGTCGTGGTTGCCGAGCACCGGCAGGAACGGCACCCGGAAGACGAGGCGGTCGTAGCGCAGCCGGCGCCAGTCCTCGCCGCCCACGAGCCACTCCCGGTAGGGACGGATGAAGTTGTCCGGGTACTGCTCACTGGAGCCCACCTGGTAGACGACATCACCGGTGTGGAGCAGGAAGCGGGCGTCTGTGCCATGGGCGAGCAGCTGCTCGGCCACCCGTCGCTGGGGGGTGTCGCGGCGATGCAGCCCGGTGCCGCTGTCCCCCAGCACGAGGAAGGAGAAGGCCTCGGGCGACTCCGGATCCCCCTCGATGGCCAGGCGGCAGGGATCGATGCCGTGGCGGGCGAAGGCGGGATGGCCCCAGCGCACCCGGTCGGCCATGCGGCGGATCTTGGTGGCGACGCCCGCCTCGGAGGCGAGGTTCATGGGGGCCAGTTCACGGTGGCGGCAGGGGGGCGAACACGGTGAGGGCGCCGGGCAGGCAGGTGAAGGTGACCGGATCGGCCTCGAGCATTTCGCCGTCGATCACCAGCCGCTGGGGCGGGTCGGTGGTGATGGTGATGTGGCTGGCCCGCAGACACAGCAGATCGGGGTGGTTGGCGGGCGACTGCACCACGGCGGAGGTGAGCAGGGAGGCGAGGGCATTGAGGCCCTGCAGGCGGGTGCTGGGTGAGGCGATCGTGACCTCGAGGAGGCCGTCGTCGGGAATCACCCGCCCGAAGCCCTGGGCCAGCACGGAGGTGGCGGGGGCCACGTTGGCCACGGTGATGGCGGCGGCCTGCACCTCTGTGATGGTGCCGTCGATCTCGACCCGGGCCCGGAACGGCTGCTGGGAGGCCAGCTGCTGGGCGCCGGCGAGCACGTAGGCGAGCGGGCCGAGCATGGTTTTCAGTTCGCGGGTGGCCCGATCCACCATCCCGGCCTCAAAGCCGACCCCGGCCAGCAGGGTCATCGGCACGTCGTTGCAGCGGGCGGCGTCCACCACGTGGGTGTGGCCAGCCAGGATCGTCTCGCAGGCGGCCACCAGGTCGGTGGGGATGTCGAGCGCCGCGGCAAAGGCATTGGCGGTGCCCCGGGGGATCACGCCGAGGGGAATGCCCGTGCCGGCCACCGCCCCCGCCACCGCCGAGACGGTGCCGTCGCCGCCGCAGGCCACGATCATCACGTTGCCCACCTCACCGGCCGGCCGGGCCTGCAGCAGCTCGACCAGTTCCCGGCACTGGTCGCCCGGATCGGTCCCGGCACTGGTGAGCAGCACCGTCACCAGGAGCTGGGGCTCGAGGATCGAGCGGATCAGGGCCAGATCGGCGTTGGCCTCCCCCTGGCCGGCGACGGGATTGAACAGCAGGTAGGACGAGCGGCCATGGGCCAGGCCGCGCAGGGCCAGCTCGGCGGTGGCGGCATTGAGGGCCAGGGGCACGGCGGCCAGATCGCAGGCGCGGATCAGCAGCCGGCTGTCGGGCGGCGCTCCCGCCGCTGCCTCTGGATCCAGGAAGGCGATCACCGCCGCCACCTCCCCGGCCAGCAGACGGGCGGCCACCTGGATGTCTCCCCCTGCCGCGAGTGCATCGAGCGCCATCACCGGCAGCTGGGCGGTGCGGGGGTCGCTGCGGAGCCGCTCGGCCAGCTCGGCGGTGGCGAGCAGCGGAAAACCAGCGACGGCCAGGGCCTGTCGGTCGAGCCAGTCGATCAGCGCCTCGCGGCGCGTCTCACTCGCCAGCAGCACCAGGGTGTGGGCCATCGACGCCAGGCTAGGGGGGAGTCGTCGCCGCTCCTCCCGGCCCTCTGACTGATGGTGGACTGGCCGGGGAACTCTGAAGCAGGCTCCGCCTTGTTCCCATGGCTCCGACTCCCGGCCCGAGGCTGATGGATCGTTACCGGGAGGAACTGATGGTGCGGCACTACGCGCGCCGCACCATCAGCACCTATGCCCAGTGGGTGAGACGCTTTCTGCGCTTTCACGGGATGAGGCATCCCAGGGAAATGGGCGAGCGGGAGATCAATGCCTTCCTGTCGCATCTGGCCACGGTGGGGAGGGTGACTGCCTCCACGCAGAACCAGGCGTTATCCGCCCTGCTCTTTCTCTACAGGCAGGTGCTCGGGGGAGACGTGGGCAACCCAGGGCTCATTAGAAGTCCTGATTAGGTAGCTAGCTCCGCACGCCTCAAGATGCGTTCCGGCCGAGCGTCGCAGCTGCAGATGGCATGAACCACTCGCTCAGTCATTGTTGCCAAGTTGTAGCGCCGGTTGAAGCGGTAATTGAAGGCACCCAGGTAGCGATCAGCGTACTTATCGAATTTCAGGGCATGGAAGGTGCCGCTGAAGCTCGTTTTCAAGTTGCCCAGCACCGTGTTGATCCAGCGGAATACCGGGAGTTCATTGGGATGGCGTCCTTTCACGACCACAGCTTGATGCAGGCAACCGACTTCTGTCACGGCGCGAAAGCAGGCCAGCCCATCTGAGATCACTTCACATCCTATGGCCAGTGAATCCTGTGCCCAGTCAGCGATGGCGGCAAAGGAGAACGTGGCCACGGTGGCAAGCTTCACGTAACGAGGGTGGCCCGCATCATCGAGAGAGATGGCCGCCACGATCGGTACCTTGTTCTCTGATCCACGACCAGGCTTTCCACCACAGCGTTCTCCGCCAAGGTAGGCATCATCCACCTGGACCTTTCCCCGCAGGACATAGGCCCCATCCCGCTCCTTCATCGCCTGCATGATCTTGTTGTGAACCAGCCATGCCGTGCGGTAGTTCACGCCCAGATGGCGCCGCAGAGCGAGTGAGGAGATGCCCGTCCACCGCTGCGCGGAAGCCTTGCGGCTAGGGCCTGGCCCACCAGGTAGAACGCGAGGAACCAGGTGGTCAGCGGCAACTTGGTCGCCTCCAGGATGGTGCCGGCCGTGAGGGTGGCCTGATGACGGCAGCTCCGGCATTGATAGCGCTTGTGGCGCCTGCCATGGATCAACCCGTATTCCTTGCACTCACAGCGGGGACAACGGAAACTTTCAGGCCAGCGCGCCTGCTCAAGGGCGGCCTCGCAATTCTCCTCGGTGCCGTAGAGCTGGATGAATTCGGGAAGCGACAGGCCTGCCTGAAACTGGATTCGATTCATGGCCATGGCGGGCACCTCTGGTACAGGCGTACCAGCTTAGGTGGGAAAGGCCTGCGGACGGAGCTTGCTACCTAATCAGGTTAGAAGTTACCCAGAAGCCTGTGGCTGAGCAAGTTCTCGCCAATCCAGCAATGCCAGTAGACCCCTGATGTCATGGGCCAGTGCGGCCAGGCCTTCGGTGATCGACCAGAACCCATCGAGCCGCAGCGCGTTCATGGCCAGGCTCCGGAGCCTGGCCATGATCTGGACGCGGTTGACCTCGCGGTAGCGGTGGACGTCTTCCCGCAGCTGGGTGTCGCGAGGCCAGTGCCAGGAGTCCTCAATGCTCCAGCGGTCACGCACGTGCTGCAGCAGAGCATTGGCGCTGGTGCGCAGACTCGTGTCGCACCGATAGGTGCGCTCAGCAAAGACGTAGTAACGGGTCTCGTCGGTTGGCTTGCCATCGTGGATGCCCTTGCCGCGCACGGCGATCACCGTGGCGCTGCCAGGCCAGTTCTCCACCACCCACTCCGGAGCCGGCATCGCCCTCAGCGTCCAGGTGATGTCTTGCCTGTGTTTGCGCTCGCGCTTGCTGGCCTGCAGCGGTGCCTTTCTGCCGTAGGTCAAGCGATCCTTGATCACCTGAAAGCCCTTGTGGCGGCTGTGTTTGACGGCATACCGCTACGCGGAAGACTGGCGTCTACAGGAAGTCGGCGCCCCGCTGTTTGAGGTAGAGGAAAAAGGGCGGTTGGCATGCAACGCGTCCGCCTGGACCAGCAGCCCCTCGAGCTCCACGCGATCCAGCAGCAGGCGCAGCGCTGAGATCTCACCACCGGCATCGGTGGCGTAGGTGCTCTGGGCGTAGCCGCCAGGCTTCTGCGAAGCAGTTGGCCACACCCAGGCTGTTCGAGTAGAGGCTCACCTGGGCGATAAAACGCGCTGCGCCGGAGGCGGTTTCATCGATCGAGCCCCGCAGGGTTTTGTCATCGCAGACCAGAGTGTCGACGGTCTCTGTGACGCCGGGCTGGGCCGCCATTCACTGCTGCAGCAGGCACTCAAATCCCTCCACATCCAGCTGAGCCAGCAGCAGCCGAAACGTGGAATCCGACGACGGCTTGGCGACATGAGTGCCGAGAAGCTCATTGAGGGTCTTGCGGTGGCGTTTGGCAAAACGCTCCATGCCCATCAGTGAACCCTGGCCGCTCAAGATCGAAAGGATCGCCACCAGCAGCATCCAACACTGCGGAAAGCGGATCCCCCGGCGCATCCGGCAATGCCTTGAGGAAGCTGATCAGATCGCTTGCAGCAGCAGGGTTCTGGAGCGGCGAGGCCAACGGACGGGAGCGAGTCCTGCGCACCAAACCGGAGCTGGCAGCGGCGCGCCAGCGCTACTGGGACAGACTACTAATGGGCCCTGGTGGGCAACATGGAAGGGGTGGTGCGCCCCCGTCAGCCCAAGCGGTTGCCGGTGGTGTTCACGGTGGGGGAGACGAGGGAGGTGCTGCAACGGCTCTGCGCCTGATCCAGTCGTTGCTTGGCCACAGCAACAGCAACACCACCAGCCGCTACGCCCACATCACCCAGGTGGTGCGGGATCAGAGCGGTGATCGCATCGAGATGCTGCTCAACGGATTCCAGCTGCGCTGGGAGGAGGAAGGCTGATGATCCTCCTCTTTGATGTGGTGGAGCGCCACCAGGGTGAGATCGAGCGGCGCCACGGCGATCAGTTGCTGCCCAGTCATCGCCAGGCCCTGCAGGCGATGCGGCGTTATCGCCGCCAGGGCAGCGACCTGATGGTGCTGCAGTGCAGCAACTGCCTGCATCGTGTCAAGGTTCCCCATTCCTGTGGTCATCGGAGTTGCCCCCACTGCCAGCATCACGAAAGCCAGCGCTGGATTGAACGGCAACAGGCCAAGCTGTTGCCAGTAGAGTATTTCCTGATCACGTTTACGGTACCGGCTCAGTTGCGGGCACTGTTCTGGAGCCGGCAACGAACAACCCATGACCTGTTGCTGAAAACAGCTTGGCAAACGGTTGATTCATTTGCCCGCCGGGATCCAAAGCTGAAAGGGGTGAGCGGAGCCCATGCGATCCTGCATACACATCATCGCCGGCTTGACTACCATCCCCATGTGCACCTGATTGTGCCTGCTGGTGTCATCCATCAACAGAGACAAGGGCAAGCAAACGGAAAAGAGTGGCGCTAGAAGGCCAGGGGATATCTCTTTCCAGAGGCCAATCTTGCCAAGGTGTTCCGTGCTAAGTGGTTGGAGGGAATGCGGAGAGCGGGCTTGAGCGTAAACGCACCAATCCCAAGGGAATGGATTGTGCACTGCAAGTCTGTCGGCCATGGTGAGAAGGGACTGGTTTGTCTGGGGAGTTATCTCTACCGTGGCGTGCTGCCGGAGAAGAACATCCTTTCCGATCGCGATGGCATGGTGACGTTTCGGACGCAGGACAACACGGGGCAGGAGATGATCCAGAGCGCCACCGGGGCAGAGTTCCTGTGGATGCTGCTGCGGCATGTGCTGCCCAAGCGGTTTCGTCGTGCCCGTGACTACGGCCTTCTGCATGGCAACAGCAAGGGCCTGCTACAGGTGGTGCAACTGCTGTTGAGAGTGGTGCTGCCAGAACCATGGCGGCCAAAACCCAAGCCTCCGATCTGCTGTCCGCAGTGCGGAGGGGTGATGGAGGTTGTTGCCGTGAGGGTGAGTGAGGTCGGACCAGAGTTGAGTTGAATCAGGCACACAAGCTAAGGAGATACAGCGTACTGATCAGAAAGTGGAAATGATGATGGTTACTTCTAAGTGAGAACTGTCCTGCTGAGCTGTCTGCGCCGCTAAGCTGCTGTGGTCAAAAGACAGATGGGGCCATGACCTCAGCGGTAAGTCATTTCACCTAGGGCAGAAGCTAAAGCAACCATAAAATGCGGCCTGATGTTTCTGCAGGAAGACTGGAGCTCCAGATCTGCCGGCTTGTTCAACTTCGGATAGATCGTGCGCAGCCACGATCTATCCATAATCGTTGGAAAGATGCAAAATGCAGTCTTGCCAAGCTATCTTCCTTGGCATGTGAGGGTTGATTTTGAACCTGTTTGCTCTCCCAAGGTGGGAACCAAGGCTATGCTGAACATCAAATAGAAGGGGGTGCCGCTTGTCACTAACCGTCTTCCGGGAAGGCGAGTTTCGTTTTTTCTTCTTCTCACGATAGGAAAGCCGTATGCACATCCATGTGAGTCACCCAGATGGTGAGGCTAAATTCTGGCTGGAACCAACCATTGAGCTCGCCCGCAATATTGGGCTAAGCTCAACAAAGATGAAAGAGGCAGAACGCCTCGTGGAGTCCCGCAAAAAGGAGATCTCGGATGCCTGGAACAACCACTTTGGGGGCTGAAGTCACGAATGTTTCCGGCCATTGCGTCTGGATGCTTATCGACGATGAGGAGCTTGCACTTCCATATTCCGAATTTCCCTGGTTCAAGGCAGCCACAATTCAGCAAATCCTCAACGTCTTGCGACCTAGCCCCGACCACCTGTATTGGCCTGATCTAGATATTGACTTGTCTGTTGAGTCGATACGCCATCCTGAAAGGTTTCCACTGAGGGCGAAGAGCACTTTCCAACCATGCCATTCACCTGATCCGCCACCGTTCATTCACTGATGCCAATGAGCAGCTACCGGCCATGCTCTCTGCGGCCAGGTGATGGCAAGCGTTGGGAACATATCAAAGCCCACTGCACTATTACTACCTTTCTCTTCGAGAGGCTCAACCCTGCATGGATCACCCTGCCCTTCCATGGGAAGAGGCGATCGCCGACCGTCCTTGCTCCGATGGGATGTCTGCTGGCATCCTGAGGGCAATGAACTGCCCGCCCCGTTGACCTACGCCGCTGAGAACCCACTGAGCGACGCCGGCAGCAACGACGACCTTGCCGACGAGTTGCTCGGTGCGCTGACTGCCCTGGGTGGATCAGCGGGCAACGGCCGCCTGCGGGAAACCCTGGAGTGGGACGAAGCCAGTTACGAAGCGGTAAAGGCGGACCTGCTCAGCCGCCGGCTGATCGTGTCCGGCCGTGGCCGCGGTGGTTCGGTGGCCCTAGCGGATGGGTCGGAGCGGGAAGCCTCCGGCAACGGCCAGGCCCCAAGCCCTGCCCCCCGCAGCCGCGCCCCCAACGGCTCCCGCGCCGCCACCTCCAGCAGCACCACCCCCAGCTCCTTCGAGCAGGCGTTCCGCGCCATCGACGATTGCCTGCGCAAGGAGGCCGGCTGCGGCACCGAACTCGACTACACCGAGCAGACCTCCTGGCTGCTGTTCCTCAAGTACCTCGACGGGCTCGAAGACGACCGGGCCGCCGTGGCCGCCCTGGAGGGCCGCAGCTATAGCCCCATCCTGGAGGAGCCCTACCGCTGGAGCCGCTGGGCGGCACCAAAGAACGCCAGCGGCCAGCTGGATCACCACGCCGCTCTCACCGGCGACGACCTGCGCGACTTCGTGAATGCGAAGTTGTTCCCCTACCTGGAGCGCTTCAAACAGAGCGCCAGCGGGCCGAACACGATCGAGTACAAGATCGGCGAGATCTTCGGCGAACTGCGCAACAAGATCAGCAGCGGCTACAACCTGCGCGAAATCATCGATGGGCTCGATGGCCTGCGCCTGCGCTCCCAGGCGGAGAAGCACGAGCTCTCGATGCTCTATGAGGAAAAGATCAAGCGCATGGGCAATGCCGGCCGCAACGGCGGTGAGTACTACACGCCCCGGCCCCTGATCCGCGCCATCGTGCAGGTGGTGAACCCGCAGATCGGTGAGTCGGTCTACGACCCGGCCGTGGGTTCCGCTGGCTTCCTGTGCGAAGCCTTCGAATTCATGCGCAAAGGCGGATCCACCGGGGCAGAACTCAGCACCGCCGATCTCGACACCCTCCATACCCGCACCTTCACCGGCAAGGAGAAGAAGAGCCTCGCCTATGTGATCGCGATCATGAACATGATCCTCCATGGCATCGAGGCGCCCAAGGTGTTGCACACCAACACCCTCACTGAAAACCTCAGCGATGTGCAGGAGCGCGACCGCTTCGATGTGATCCTCGCCAACCCGCCGTTCGGTGGCAGCGAACGCAAAGAGGTGCAGCAGAACTTCGAGATCCGCACCGGTGAAACCGCCTTTTTGTTTCTGCAGCACTTCATCCGCCTGTTGCGGGCCGGCGGCCGCGCCGGCGTGGTGATCAAGAACACGTTTCTATCCAACACCGACAACGCCTCGGTGGCCCTGCGCCAGAAGTTGCTGACGGATTGCAACCTGCACACGGTGCTCGACTGCCCCGGCGGCACCTTCCAGGGGGCGGGGGTGAAAACGGTGGTCTTGTTTTTCGAAAAAGGAGCCCCGACCCGGAGGGTCTGGTTCTACCAGCTCGAGCCCGGCCGCAACCTGGGCAAGACCAACCCGCTCAACGACCGCGACCTGGCCGAGTTCGTGGCGCTGCAGAAAACCTTTTCGGATTCGCCCAAGAGTTGGAGTGTGGCGGTGGACTCGATTGATCCAGTGAGCTGGGATCTCTCGGTGAAGAACCCCCATGGGGGTGAGGCCGCTGTGCTGCGGAGCCCACAGGAGATCATGGCGGAGATTGCGGCGTTGGATGCGGAGAGTGCGGAGGTGCTGGGGAGGATAGGGGTGTTGGTATGAGAGAGGGCTGGCAAATAAAGAAGCTAGGCGATGTTGCTGATGTCTATGACGGGCCTCATGCAACGCCGACTACTGTTGACTCTGGACCTATTTTTCTAGGCATAGGTGCACTTCAAGATGGAGAAATCAATCTTGGCGAGACGCGCCATGTCACGCATCAGGATTTCATCCAATGGACACGACGAGTCCGCCCTCAGGCAAACGATGTCGTGTTTTCATATGAAACAAGGCTTGGCCAGGCTGCCATCATTCCAGATGGGCTAGTATGCTGTTTAGGTCGCCGAATGGGTCTTATCCGTTTTAACAACGGAACTGTTTTCCCACGCTACTTCCTCTACCAGTATCTTTCTCCGCAGTTTCGCGAGTTTCTCGAATCAAAGACGATAAGAGGCGCAACTGTTGACCGTCTATCGATTAAAGACATTCCATCATTTCCAATCTTACTTCCACCACTCTCTGAGCAGGAGCGAATCGTCGCCCTGCTCGATGAAGCGTTTGCGGGCCTCGCCACCGCCAAAGCCAACGCCGAACGGAACCTCCAGAACGCCCGTGCGCTCTTTGAGAGTCATCTTCAATCCGTCTTCAGTCAGCGGGGGGAGGGGTGGTTGATTAAGTCTTTGGTGGATCTTTGTATTGTCGATTGGGGCAACACAGACTTGACTAAGCGGGCCTACGTTGAGGATGGAAAGTTTCTCGCAGTATCTGCAGCTGGTTGCGATGGCAGAATCGGGCATAGGGAGCACGAGAGGAACACTCCTGTGCTTTCAGCCATTGGTGCGCAGTGCGGGCGTATGTTCCTGCCAGAAGAGGATTTTACCGCCATTAAGAACACAATTACTCTCACTTCCCGGCAAGGGCAGTGTACTGGCGGGTTCTTGTATCGCCTCCTTACCCATGTTGATCTGCCCAAGCGTGGTGCAGCTCAGCCGTTCATTTCGAAGGGGGACATTCAGGAGTTTCAAGTCGTCGTACCCGAATCTCTGTCCGTACAGCAGGAGATTGAAGAGTCGCTTGCTTGTCTTGAGGCAGAAACCCACCGCCTCACCCACCTCTACGAACGCAAACTCGCCGCCCTGGAGGAACTGAAGAAGTCCCTCCTGCACCAGGCGTTCAACGGCGAGCTCTGAGGGCGCAGGCCTTGGGGCTCACCGTCGGCCCGCCTACACTGAAACCCTCAGCCCAGCGAACCCATGTCCGCCCCTGCGGTCACCCCCTGCGCCAGCCGCTCTGAGGTGCTGGCGAGGCTGCGTCAACACTATCCGGATCTGGCCTCCCAGTTCAAGGTCAGCAACCTGGCCCTGTTTGGATCCTTCGCGCGCGAGGAGCAAACTCCTGCCAGTGATGTGGATCTGCTGGTGAGTTTCGCCGAGCCCATTGGCTTCGGTTTCATGCACTTGGGCGATCGCCTGGAAGATCTCCTCGGCCGCAGGGTCGACCTGGTGGCCTCCGATGGGATCAAGGAGAACCGTCGCCCCTCCATCATGAGCAGCCTTATTCATGTCGCGCCGTGACTGGGCCCTATTTGTCGCCGACATTCAGCAGGCATGCGACAAGATCAGTGGCTATGTCAGTGGGATGAGTTTTGAAGACTTCTGCGCAGATTCGTGAACTGTCGATGCCGTGGTTCGCAACCTTGAAATCATTGGTGAAGCCTCCAGGGGCATTCCTGATGACAAGAAGCTCCTGAAGCCTGAGATCGACTGGGCAGCCATCAGAGGGCTGCGCAACCGCATCGTTCACGAGTATTTCGGCCTCAGCCTCTCCGTGATCTGGACCATCGTGCAGACCGATTTGCCGGTTCTTGCTCAGCAGCTCAGCTCCTGGTCGAACGAATCTCGATAGGGAACCAGAGGCCTTGGCCATGCACGCCTGTCCCGGACCGCGCGCGTCCCTGCGAACGAGAGTTGATGCAGCAGGGAATCTGCTGCTTCGAAACCTTCCCCCATGCCATCACCCGCCATCTGCGGAATGGGGAGGCGAAGGCTCGCCAGAAGCGGCCGCAGCGCACGGCCCTGCTTGCCCAGGCCAGCATCACCACCGCACCGCTCACCAGCATCGACCTGATCGATGCTGCGCTCTGCGCTCTCACCGCCCACCAATTTGCCAGTGGCGCTGCCTGCCGTGCCTACGGCGAGCCGGAGTCCGGGCTGATCGTGGTGCCCGAGCATGCAAGCCCCTCGGGCGAGTGGGGCCTGGATCGGCCAAACTTATCCGTATGACTGCCTCGGTCCGCCCATCCAGCTATCACTACGTGGTGGGTAAGCAGCTGTTGCACACCATCCCGGCCGAGCTGATCCCATGAACGAGGCCGAAACCCGCGCTGAGTTGATCGATCCGCTGCTGGTGGCGGCCGGTTGGGGCGTGGTGGAGGGCAGCCGCATCCGCCGCGAGTTTCCGATTGCCCCCGGGCGCATTGAAGGGGGCGGTCGCCGCGGCAAGTCCCTCAGCGCCGACTACGTGCTCAGCTACCGCAACACCGCCCTGGCGGTGGTGGAGGCCAAGGCCGATTCCCTGCCGCTCACCGAGGGGGTGGGCCAAGCCAAGGACTACGCCGCCAAGCTCCAGCTGCGCTTCATCTACGCCAGCAACGGCAAGGGCATCTACGCCATTGACAGGGAAACGGGCGAGGAGGGGGAGGCCGAAGCCTTCCCTAGCCCCCAGGAGCTGTGGCAGCGCACCTTCGCCGAAGAGAACGCCTGGCGCGATCGCTTCGCCGCCATCCCCTACCCCGACAAGGGCGGCAGCTGGCAGATCCGCTTTTACCAGGAGATCGCCGTGACCCGCGTTCTCGAGGCCATCGCCTCCGGCCAGAACCGCATCCTGTTGACGCTGGCCACCGGCACCGGCAAAACCTCGATCGCCTTCCAGATCCTCTGGAAGCTGTTTGCCGCCCGCTGGAACCTCAGTGGCGAGCCCACGCGCCGGCCTCGCATCCTGTTTCTGGCCGACCGCAACAACCTCGCCGATCAGGCCTTCAACGACTTCACCGCCTTTGCCGCCTTCGAGGAGAACGCCCTGGCGCGGATCGAACCCGTTGACCTGCGCAAAAAGGGTCGGGTGCCCACCAACGCCAGCGTCTTCCTCACCATCTTCCAGACCTTCATGAGCGGCCCGCCGGTGGACGGCAAGCCCTCCCCCTGGTTTGGCCAGTACCCGGCCGATTTCTTCGACTTCATCGTGATCGATGAATGCCATCGGGGCGGAGCCAACAACGAATCCACTTGGCGCGGCATCCTCGAGTACTTCGCCCCTGCCGTGCAGCTGGGCCTCACCGCCACCCCCCGCCGCGCCGGCAACACCGACACCTACGCCTACTTCGGCGATCCGGTGTTCACTTACTCCCTCAAAGAGGGCATCAACGACGGCTTCCTCACCCCCTTCCGCGTCAAGCAGATCACCACCACTCTCGATGAATACGTCTACACGCCCGACGACACGGTGGTGGAAGGGGAGATCGAAGCCGGCAAGCTCTACAAGGAAGCCGACTTCAACAAAATCATCGAGATCAAACAGCGCGAACAGCAGCGGGTGGAGATCTTTCTGGGCCAGATCGATCAACGCCAGAAAACCCTGGTGTTCTGTGCCACCCAGGACCATGCCCTGGCGATCCGTGACCTAATCAACCAGCTCAAGACCAGCACCGATCCCAACTACTGCCAGCGGGTCACCGCTAACGACGGTGAACTGGGCAACACCTGGCTGCGGGCCTTCCAGGACAATGAAAAGACGATCCCCACCATCCTCACCACGTCGCAAAAACTCTCCACGGGGGTGGATGCCCGCAACGTGCGCAACATCGTGCTGCTGCGGCCGGTGAACTCGATGATCGAGTTCAAGCAGATCATCGGCCGTGGCACCCGCCTGTTCGACGGCAAGGAGTACTTCACCATCTACGACTTCGTGAAGGCCCACCATCACTTCAGTGATCCTGAGTGGGATGGCGAACCCCAGGAACCCGAACCCGTTGGCCCCGGGCAAGCTCTGCCCCCACCTGAACCCCCGGAACCCAAGGGCCCCGACGATGACGACACCAGCGGCCAGCCCCAACGCCAAAAGGCTCGCATCAAGCTGGGCGACGGCAAGGAACGCTCCATCCAGCACATGATGGTGACCAGCTTCTGGCACCCAGACGGCACACCGATGAGTTCCCAGCAGTTCCTGGAACTGCTCTATGGAAAACTGCCGGAGTTCGTGACAGACGAAGCCGAGCTGCGGGAACTCTGGAGTTCCCCAGACACCCGCCGCAAGCTGCTGCAGGGCCTTGAGGAGAGGGGGCTTGGTGCAGCCCAGCTGGCCGAGATGCAAATGATCATCAATGCCGCGAACAGTGATCTTTTCGACGTGCTGGCCCATGTGGCCTATGCCCTGCAGCCCATCCCCCGTGAGGAGCGCGCTGCGCATGCACGCCTTTACATCCATTCAAAATGCACGAGCAAGCAGCAGCTCTTCCTGAATTTTGTTCTCCAGCACTACGTGACGCTGGGTGTGCAGGAGCTGGCTCTGGAAAAGCTCACGCCATTGCTACAACTCCGCTACCAGAACTCCATCGCTGATGCCGTCGCCGATCTGGGCAGACCAGAAGACATCGGCCAGCTCTTTTCAGGCTTCCAGCGGTATCTCTATGAGTCATCTGCCTGACTCCTGCTTCGTTCATTAAGGCCTGTAACCGCGAAAAGACAGTGACTCACAATCCAGTACACCTGACCCGACCGCCTAAGACTTGCTGGCACACCCACCAGCTCATGGCGGGCAGGTGATTGGAAGCGTTCCGCACTCCCCAAGGCTGAATTGCAGTAGAGTCGCATTGAAGACATCTGATCTCAGGTTCATGTCATCATCACTTCACCAAATCGAAGAGCAGGCTCGGTCACTCTCAGCAGAAGATCGGGCAAAGCTTGCGCAATTCATGCTTGAATCAATCCATAGTTCGATCGAAGAAATAGAAGCTGAATGGTCTGAGGAGATTGCCCTGCGGATTGACGCATTTGAAAATGGAGATATTTCTTCGTATTCGGCGGCGCAAGTATTTGCAGAAGCCCGTCAGATCTTGCAGTGAATCGTGCTCGGTTTGTTGAGCCTGCAAGGCTTGAGGTTCTTGCTGAAGTCAGCTACTACCATCGAGTTGAAGCAGGGCTTTGAACTAAATTTCTTGAAGCTGTTGAGGATGCTACCGCTCGTGCTCTCGCATATCCATTGGCAGGCTCACCAGCTGAACATAGAACGCGGCGTGTTTTCCTCAGGGATTTTCCATTCGCACTGGTCTATCGCTCGGACGAACAGGGAATCACAATCTATGCACTGGCTCATCATGCACGCAGACCAGGTTATTGGCGGATTCGCACAGATGACCGCTAACATCAAGATACAGAAGACGGGTGCGGAGGTTGCCTCCTATGCCGAAGCCGTGGCCCGCTTCTGATCTGGTGCGTCAGGTGATCGGAGGTCTTTGAAAGTGGAGCGCGATTTCGACCCACTTCTGCGGCGTTCTCAGTGGGTCCTGCTGATGGTCCACGAGCTGCACAAGCTCGGCTATCAAAGGCTGTGGTTCGTCCCAGGCATGTCACCGTCTGGGATGCACTGGCGGTGCTCAGTCACCCACGTCGGAAACATCAAGCGTACGCACGGGGCAATGATGTGCGACTTCGACGATGCGGCCCACTACGCAACGGGGTAGGACAACAACTATTTCGGGTGGGAAGATGCGCAGAAGGACACGGCAAGACAGCTCGCTTCAAAGTTCTTCGACAGCTTCCCCGCCATCACCAAACTGGGCCAAGGTGCGGACTGGCCGTATGCCGGCTGGTACATCCAGATGCTCGGCTTGGCCGAGCGTGGGGTACTACCTGTCGCCTATTCCGACTGGTGCGGCGAGCCAGACCCAGGATGGCTGCCGACTACAGCCGGCTTGAATAGCGGGCTTCCTATGCCGCCCCGCGTGGTGGGCACTCAAGACGCCGGACCTGGCACATCGGATGACGGCTGAGGTGGATCAACCGGTCAAAGGATGTGATGGCGAGCATCGAAGCGCTTGCTCAGATCTTCAACCGCGAAACCGACATCCCACGTTGATCCGCCACGACGACCACCCCTTCTGATCGCCCCCGGCCCCCCCCCCCCCCCCCCATG
>Ga0247844_1004593_pt1 | contig 18558 bp, 21 predicted proteins | sample LaCtaG_FD_192421 | JGI IMG/M metagenome (GOLD analysis project Ga0247844, IMG submission 192421) | Freshwater microbial communities from meromictic Lake La Cruz, Castile-La Mancha, Spain - LaCruzMarch201714.5m_1 | ecosystem: Environmental > Aquatic > Freshwater > Lake | place: Spain: Castile-La... | reverse complement strand
TCTTGTATTACTCGACCCATTCTATCTTTAATTACACGTTTTTGCCCATTAATCCCCTCTAACCATGGTTGATAAGCAAGTTCAAGACCTTCAATGCCTTTGTCATCAATATTGGTAAAGCCAATAATTTGCGCCATGCTTTCACTTTCTGGGTAATATCTTTTAAACTCTTGCTGACTATACAAGCCCTGAATTTTCAAATCCAGGATTTGATCGGAAAGCATAGGTGTTATTTGTCGTTTAAGATAAAAAAATCCTTTATTATTTAACAGTTTTATTTTCTTATCTAATTTATGCGAGTCCAACTCCAGCAAATCTACCAACTTTTGTTGTTGGGCTGGTGAGGCTTGGTAATTTTTAGGATTAATCCAAATCGATTGTACTGGGGTGCTAATGGCCAATGGCTGACCATTTCTATCGATGATCATACCTCGAAAAGTTGGGATGGTGATGGTGCGAAGACTTCTGGCATCGCCTTGATGTTGTAAAAATGCTCTATCTAATACGGTCAACGCGTATAAACGGCCTAATAATACCAAGCCAAACAAACAAAAAAAAACGATTAAAACAATTAATCTTATACGGTGTTCAGCCCATTTCATTTTAAATGCACAATGACAGTTTGTTTGGAGCTTGGCATAGTCATTTTAAGCTCTTCTTCAGCTTGTACTTCAATCATTGATGGTGCAGACAAGGAGGCCTGTTCCAGCAATAACTGTCCCCATTGCAACTCCAGATGACTGGACTCAGCTTTTAAGTGCTCAAGTTGACTCAGATTAATGCGGTACTGGTTGGTGCAATAAACCACAGTCAGTGCACTCGCTAATACCAATGCAAATAACATAAATTGCAAACATTGAGAAAAAGAAAACCGAATCTGACTCAAATGACCATGGAAAAAATCGCTTTCATGTAATGCTTTAGCCGCGGCGTTCATGATACTTTCTCTCCTATTCGTAAGATAGCACTTCGTGCTCTGGGATTTAGATGAATTTCCTCTGGACTGGCTTGTATCGCCTTGCTTTTTCTAACAAACTTAGGCTTATGAATCAAATAAGTTGGAATAGGCAAATGCGAAGGTAATTCTGGTCCTTTTTCCTCATGCTGTAAAAACAATTTCACAATTCTATCTTCCAAAGAATGGAAACTAATGACGACCAAACGGCCGCCAATTTCCAAAGCGTCTACAGAAGCTGTCAATGCTGATTTTAAAGCGGCCAGTTCTTGATTAATTTCTATTCTTAAAGCTTGAAATACCCGTGTTGCAGGATGTTTATGCATGTCTTTTTTAGGCTGCGCTAGACGAACGACATCAGCAAGTTCTGTAGTGGTCACAAAGGGTTTATTTTCTCGAGCCTTCACAATAGCACTGGCAATGCGCCGTGAAAAACGTTCTTCACCATAATTAAAAAATACATTAGACATTTCTTCAGCACTTACTGTATTGACATAATCGGCAGCAGTGATACCAACGGTGGTATTCATTCGCATATCTAGGGGACCTTCACGCATAAAACTAAACCCACGTTCAGCTTCATCCAATTGCGGCGAAGAAACACCCAAATCCATCAAAATACCTGACAGGCGACCTCTGATCTGGAAAGCATCTATCCATTTTGCCAAATCTGCGAATGATCCATGGGCAATGGTAAACCGCGGATCTGTAATATTTTTTTGAGCGTATTCTACTGCTTGCAAATCTTGATCTAAGGCATATAACTGGCCCTGGGGGCCAAGAGCGGATAAAATCGTTCGGCTATGTCCTCCACGTCCGAAGGTGGCGTCCAAATAAACACCATTTGGTTTGATATTCAAACCTATCATGACTTCCGAAAGCATGACTGGCAAATGTTCATTCATTTTATACCCGTTATAAAGAGAAAGTTTTCATTTCATCTGGCAATTCATCACTATGGGAGGATTCTTCCTCTAACCATTTTTGACGTCTTACCTGCCACTGAATTTCATCCCAAATTTCAAATTTATTCCCTTGACCGATCAATACGGTTTGTTTTTGCAATTGAGCATATTGGCGCAACTCTAAAGGTAAAAGTATTCTGCCCTGGGCATCAAGATCAACATCTGTTGCGTGACCAATTAATAAACGTTGAATCCGTCTCGCTGCTGGATTAAAGCTTGGTAACTTTTGCAAACTCATTTCAATTTTTTGCCATTCGGCTTCTGGATATAAAAGTAAACACGTTTCTTCAGTATCAATGGTGACAACCATACTTTCAGACAATAACTCTCGGTAACGAGATGGCAACGCCATCCTTCCTTTAGTATCGATAGTGATCGAGTTAATGCCTCTAAACATAATCCCTCAACTTTTATAAGTCGCCCCCACAATTCACCACTTTCATATTCTTTTTCTCCACTTTTTTACACTATAGAGTGAATTTTTAATAAGCGTCAAGCTTATTGACGCACTTTTGCTGCTTTTTTTTCACAAGAAACAAAAAAACCCTCTTAAAAAAATAAAAATGAACCAGAGAGGTAAAATAAAGAACAGCAAAGGTTTGTAGGTGGAAAATATACTAATTTAATCCTATTGACTAAATTAATGATCATGCTACGATGTTGATGTTATCATTTGTGGAGATAATTTATGAAAAAATTGATCTTAAGTTTAGTTGCAATTCTTATCTGTAATGTTTCCTTTTCTTCTAAGGAAATCACTCATACTCACCCCGGACTGATTAAGGACTCAGCGCCTTCCGTACTTCAATCGATACCCACGTGCTTAATCAAAATCACTAATGATAGTCACTATGACATCATAGTATCTGGACAGTTTGACGATGGGACATATATGCAACCATTTTTAATCGAACCCTACGAAGCGCCACATTATATCTCATTGTTTTATTACAATATTTGTCACGGTGTCATGGACATGCAAATTGAAACCACTTATGGTTTGAAACTTTATGCCCAACCAACGTATGTGAATTCAAAAATCCTCATCAAGTCTGGATGGCTAAACCCTTATACCATTTTAGAAAAATGGTCTCCTGAAATGAAAAAATAGAACAATAAAAAAACAAGTCATTGTTGTAATGGAGTTTGTTGTGCGTAAAATTGGTATCATGATATTGTGCATCACGCCGCTATTATTTGGGTGTGGTGCATCTGTAGTACAAGAAAGTACTGGGGAGTACTTAGACAGTACTGCCGTCACCACCAAGGTGAAAGGACGATTATTCGATATGCTCGGCACAGATGCTTTTTCAATTAAAGTTAAAACCTACAAAGATACTGTGCAACTGAGTGGTTTTGTAAACTCAAACATGACCAAGCAAAGGGCTGGATATATCGCCGACAATACCGTTGGTGTTGTTCGAACTCAAAATGACTTGATTGTAAAAAATTAATATTGGCAATTAAAAATCCTTGTGAGAACCTAATATGATACATGAGCCTCAATCATTAGAAACTTTTGATCCTTCTTTTTCAAAGTTTTTGGATTTAGAAAAGAATCGTCAAGAAGTACATTTGGAGTTAATTGCTTCTGAAAACTATGCAAGCCCACGAGTACTTGCTGCTCAAGGCTCAATTTTAACCAATAAATATGCTGAAGGCTACCCTCAAAAACGATATTATGGTGGCTGTGAATTTGTTGATGAAATTGAACAGCTTGCTATTGATAGAGCTAAAACACTATTTGGCGCTGGATATGCAAATGTACAACCTCACTCGGGTTCACAAGCCAATTCATCAGTCATGCTCGCATTACTGCAACCTAATGACTTAATCCTTGGCATGTCTCTTTCGGATGGCGGTCATCTCACACATGGTTCAAAGGTTAATTATTCGGGAAAAATATACCATGCAGAAGTTTATGGGTTAAACCCATCGACCGGTCAAATTGATTACGATCAAGTAAGGGAAAAGGCAAAAGCATTTCGTCCAAAAATGATCATTGCAGGTTTTTCTGCATATTCTCAAATTCTTGATTGGAAAATTTTCCGCGAAATTTGTGATGAAGTAGGTGCCTATCTTTTAGCAGATATCGCCCATGTCGCAGGCCTTGTCGCTGTAGGACTGTATCCCTCACCAATGCCCTATGCAGATGTCATTACCACGACCACACATAAAACCTTGCGAGGCGCTCGAGGTGGAATGATACTTGCCCCCGAAGGCTCAGATCTTCCATCAAAACTACAATCCGCTTTATTCCCTGGAACGCAGGGTGGTCCTCTTCTTCACTCTATAGGAGCCAAAGCCGTGGCTTTCAAAGAGGCATTACAACCTTCTTTCAAGAAATATCAACAACGCGTTATCGATAATGCCAAGGCGATGGCAGAAACCTTAATGAAACGAAATTTTAACATTGTTTCAGGTGGTACCCAGAATCATATGATGTTGGTCGACTTAAGTAAACAAAATATTACTGGAAAACATGCGGATGCATTGCTTGGACAAAACCACATCACAGTCAATAAAAACAGTGTCCCAAACGACCCACAATCACCTTTCATCACCAGTGGGATCCGTCTAGGAACGCCGGCTATTACCACCCGCGGCATGGGTAGCACAGAAGTTATACAGATTTCAAATTGGATAGCCGATATTTTATCTCAACCAGAACATCTTGCAACACATCAAAAAATAAAAGAAAAAATTATTGAACTATGCCGTCAATTTCCAGTGTATAATAGTGGCGATCATTGGCTAAATTAATGGCTAATCTGAAGGGATTCTGAACATGCATTGCCCATTTTGTTATGCTGAAGACACAAAAGTTGTAGACTCAAGATTGGTCGCCCAAGGTGAGCAAGTTCGAAGAAGACGTGAATGTTTAGAATGTCAGCAACGTTTTACAACCTTTGAAACCGTTGAATTAATGCTACCATTGATCATCAAGCGTGATGGACGCAGGGAAACATTTATACTAGAAAAACTTCGAGCAGGTATGCAACAGGCTTTGCAAAAACGCCCAATCAGTATTGATATACTCGATGAAGCACAGACGCATGTTCTTCAAAAAATTCGTCGTTATGGCGAACGAGAAATTGAGTCTCGACAAATTGGTGAATGGGTCATGCAAGAACTTTTTGAAATTGATCATGTGGCTTATGTTCGTTTTGCATCAGTGTATAAAAGATTCAAAGATATTAGTGAATTTAGAATGGCACTCGATCAAATGAAAGACAATTAAATTATACCCAAGAGGTTTTGTTTTGGAAAATCGTGAAATCATACGTCGTCGACAAAAAGCGCGTAAAATATTAGTACAAGCCTTATACCAATGGCAACTCAATAAAACCGATGTTGCAGAAATTCAAGCGCAATATTTAGCTGAGCACAATCCAGAGAAATTAGATATTTCTTATTTTTCAGAATTATTGCGAGGTATCACGCAAAACACACAAGAACTTGACGAACATATTATTCCATTATTAGACAGACCTGCTGAAATGATTAACCCTGTTGAGTTTGCAATCTTACGCTTAAGTACCTATGAATTTATCTACTGTTTAGACATCCCTTTCCGTGTCATTATTGATGAGGCTGTTTCTCTTTGCAAAACCTACGGAACTGTTGAGGGTCATCGCTATGTCAATGGCGTTTTACATCACCTGTCTATTAAACTTCGTCCCATTGAAACTGCCGCAAGGAAGTCTTAATGAAAATCCATAAGTCGGAACTCACCAAACTGGTTTTTTCTGACTGGCGCTACTTTATTGGTTTTGGATTTGGCAGCGGTCTTTTGCCTTATATCCCTGGAACGTGGGGGACGCTTATCACCATACCCCTTGCAATTTTAATGTCTCATCTCCCCATGGTATTCTATATTGGGATCTTGCTTATATTGTTCATATTAGGTGTCACGCTTAGCCAAGTATTAAGCGACAAGCTTGGCGAACATGATTATGGTGGTGTCAATATTGATGAAGTGGTAGGCTTTTTATGTGTCATGCTTCCTTTTTCTTGTACTTGGCATCATTTATTGTTGGGGTTTATTTTATTTCGTTTTTTTGACATTCTTAAACCATTCCCTATCGGCTGGTTAGATAAAAATATTCATGGGGGTTTTGGAATGATGATTGATGACATTGCCGCTGCATGCATGTCTATTTTAACAATGTATGCTATTACCACCTGGGTTAACTGATGAACAGCAATCATAAAGAGTTATTGGGCATTCTTGTCACTACATGTATTCTGGGGCTGACTCTCCTTATCATGCAACGATTTTTAAGCTGCATGGCTTGGGCCAGTGTTTTAGGTATCACCACTTACCCTCTGTATAAAAAATGGAAACAACTATTTGGGTCCTGCCAAGGCACTTCGGCTTTCATTTTTACCACTATTTTATTTCTTCTACTGCTGATTCCATTAAGTTGGATCGTAAGCATACTCATTACCGAAACCCAATTATTTATTAATTACTTACAAAATATGAATGTACATGGCCAAGTCACTCCGCAATGGATAATAAAACTTCCATTTGTTGGTGATTGGCTTAAAACCTATTGGGGAGAAAGTTTGGGACACCCTGGGGACCTCACCAGTCTTTTAACCAACCTTCATCTCTCATTAACACATACCAGCTATGTTGCTAAGCAGGTAGGGGCAGTTTTTGCTCACACTAGCCTAAAAATAGGCTTTACCTTTTTGACATTATTTTTTGTCTATCGGGACGGTGGGAAACTGTTCACACAAATTGAACGCGTAGGCTCTAATTGCTTCGGTGAACGGTGGTCCAGATATGCCGACCAATTACCTTCCGCACTAAGAGCTACCGTCAATGGGACGATTCTGGTGGGTCTGGGTGTGGGTTTATTAATGGGTATTTGTTATAAGCTTTTAGACATTACAGCGCCTACACTGCTTGGTTTTATTACTGCCTTTGGTGCAATGATCCCATTTGTGGTTCCCGTAATACTCTTTTTCATTTCTATCACACTTCTTGCGAATGGCGCAATGTGGTCAGCCATTATCGTCATCGTTTGGGGCACACTCGTCATGTTTGTGGCCGATCACGTTGTAAAACCTGTCATGATTGGTGGTGCAATTGAACTACCCTTTCTTGCTGTATTATTTGGGATTTTAGGCGGGGTAGAGACGATGGGTGTTCTGGGTCTATTTTTGGGACCAATTATTATGGTTTTGTTTGTGACCTTATGGAATGAATCTCAAGGTAAATGAGTGTTTATGATGAAAGAATGGCCAACTAAAAATAAAGATTTAAAGCTCGCGAAATTTTTTATTGAGAAATTTGCCTTATCAAAAGGTGAGAAAAGTCATATCGGAATGTTTGAGATGTTCACCAACATTGAAAATAAATCTATTGATTTTCAACTGTCTCCTTGGGTGGTGGCTATGACTTTGCAGTTTCAAAAACAATATGGCATCGATCAAGGTGAATGGGTCGCAAGAAAAATATTAACCCTGTGTTTTACCCAACACGAACAAATTCATTAATTTTCTATTCCCCCCCCTAATCAACTATTATGCGTAAATTTATAACAGTTTCAAAAATAACTGCTATACTCATATTGAAAACTTGAAAAGGAGATCACAATGAAAACACGTATAATGGCGTTTTCTTTTGCAAGCCTACTCGCATTAGCCGTAGGTGGGTCCGCATGGAGTTGCGGTTGTGTAAAAACAGTATGTCATACTGTCAAACCTGTTTGCCATACACATGTGGTTAAAGTTGTTAAACCTGTCAGCACCTGCGGATGCCATTCTGGATCCATGATGTTTTGGTAGGATTGCTATTTTAACAATGTGTTAACATGGAGGAACGATCAAGGTTTTTACCTTGGTCGTTTTAATCTCTTATAAAACCAGGCTAAAATAAATCCTTCTACTTTATGAACTTAGAAACCAACGAATAGCTATTTATTGCCATTAACAGGACGTTTTAATGCTGCATTTTTATTATCGAGTTAAAAAATGACTATGAATATCGATGATTCATTTATTTCTAGAGTATTAAAAGGTGATTTTCCTAAACCTTATAGTCAAACTTCATTAAACGAAGTAGGCCTCGATAGAAAAATAGCTTTTGGTTTATTTGACTCTCAAATAAAATCGAGACACCTTGATTTACATGCTAAGATTCTGAAAGAAAAAGGTTTGGGTTTTTATACTATAGGTAGTAGTGGCCATGAGGGAAATGCAGTTTTAGCTTATGTGTTTCGTAAAACCGATATGGCTTTTTTACACTATCGCTCTTGCGCATTTTATATCGAAAGAGCCAAAAAAGATTCCAGAATTGATGGTGTTAAAGATATTCTACTTTCATTGATGAGCAAATCCTGTGATCCTATTTCAGCTGGTCGTCATAAAGTCTTTGGCAGCGTGCCTTTGTATATACCACCTCAAACTTCTACAATAGCCTCACATTTGCCAAAGTCTGTCGGTATGGCTTTTTCTTTGCATAGAGCTAAGGAATTACAATTACCTACTCATATCCCCCTTGACTCCGTGATTTTATGCTCCTTTGGAGATGCCTCTGTGAATCATGCCAGCGCCCAAACAAGTTTTAACCTAGCGAGTTATTTATCCTATCAAGGCTATCCTTTGCCAATTGTTTTTATATGTGAAGATAATGGTCTGGGTATTTCTGTACCAACCCCAAAAGATTGGATAAAACATTCTTTTAGTTATAGAACAGGTATCCATTATTTAGCATGTGATGGATTAAATGTGGCGGATGTTTTTGAGAAAGCACTAATGGCAGAACAAATCAGTCGGCTACAAAAAAAACCAGTTTTTTTGCATATTAGAACCGTTCGTCTAATGGGCCATGCTGGTGCTGATATTGAAACAACCTATAGAACCACAGAAGAAATTGCTAAAACTGAAGGGGATGACCCATTATTACATACTGCTCGTATACTCGTTGAACAAGGGGGATTTGAACCCCAGGCACTTGTCGCATATTACCAAAAAATTGGTGATGATATCGTAAAAATGGTTGATAAATTGCGTGATGAACCCTTTCTAGAAACTAAACAACAAGTTATGTCATCTATTTTTCCAAGAACCAATCGACCCGCTAAACCTTTGGTTTTGGATTCAGTGCGTCAATTTGTATTGGGTGATGCCTACTCACAATTGCAACAAAAACGTATCATGAGTTCCTTGATTAATTTAGGACTAAGCGATTTGATGTTGCAATACCCAGAAATGGTATTGATGGGTGAAGATGTTGGTAAAAAAGGCGGGGTTTATAATGTCACTAATGCGTTACAAAAACGATTTGGCGTGCGGCGGGTATTTGACTCTCCTTTAGATGAAACATCCATATTGGGAACTGCAATTGGAATGGCTCAAAATGGATTTATTCCTATTCCTGAAATTCAATTTTTAGCATATGTACATAATGCGGAAGATCAAATTCGAGGTGAAGCTGCCACTTTATCTTTTTTTTCAGATGGCCAATATCAAAATCCAATGGTCATACGTGTTGCTAGTTTTGCTTATCAAAAAGGTTTTGGTGGGCACTTTCATAATGATAATTCAATTGCTGTTTTTAGAGATATTCCGGGTCTCACAGTCGCTTGTCCTTCTAACGGTGAAGATGCGGTTAAAATACTTAGAACCTTAGTTGCGATGGCTTACCAATCGGGCAAAATTTCTATTTTATTAGAACCCATTGCTCTTTACGGTACTAAAGATTTACATGAAGCAGGTGATGGCTTATGGATGGACCAATATCCACCTTTAGAACAAAGTATACCATTGGGTGAGGTAGGTAGTGTCGGGCAAGGTGATATTCATGTGATTAGCTATGGAAATGGCTATTATTTATCAAGACAAGCTCAAGTACTATTGGAAAAACAATTTAATATCGCTGTTAAAGTCATAGACTTAAGATGGTTGGTTCCCTTACCTATAAAATCTTTAATTAAGGAATTAGCTGGCGCTAAAAATATTTTAATTGTAGATGAAGGACGTCGTTCTGCTTCAGTTTCAGAAGGGTTATTGAGCTTATTGGTAGAGCATTCAGTAAGTTGCTCTATACAAAGATTAACGGGGGAAGATAGTTTTATTCCCTTGGGGCAAGCCATGCCATTGATGTTACCCTCCAAGCAAAAAATAATTGAAGCGATTTTAAAGCTATCGCATTAAGAGGCGTTTTGTTGTTTAATTTCATTTGGGGTAAAACCAATTCCCTCAAGTTCATCTTGTGAATAATGGTAGTGATTGACCAATACGTCGATGGTTTTTGGCATAAATCCTTGTTGTTTAAATCCCATATCATCTAAGTCATTTACGGATAAACCTTCCGCAACAATAAGATTGGCTACATTATTGATGATGTATTGATCTTTTAAACCCAAATTTTGAAGCTCAGAAACAGTAGGAACGGGAAAACGTGAGGAAATCAGCTCTTGAAATCCGCTTATGACATCTTTCTCTGAATAACCTATATTTATTAATTGTTTAAATGTTTTACCTTGATTAATTAAATAGGCAATATGCTCATCTAGAAATGAAAGGGCTGTGTATGGATGTTTTTCAACCGTTGCCAATCCTTTATCATGCGTTTGATTAAGATGAATATAGGCTATTACAGGTATTGTGACTAGACTAAGCCATATCAGTCCTTTAAATATATGTTTATTGCTAAAGTGCGCATGGTCAACATGCATTTTCAATGCTTTTGTCATATTCATAAAATAGTCTTTTGATATCTCTTTTTTTTAGTATAGGCTATTTTTTTTATTTTTCTTTCGAACGCCATTCAATGCCTAAATCTCTTTTACTAGACTCATTATTATTGGAAGCTGAATGATTTCTACATAACTCAAATTCATGCCTATAATTACACATGAATATTGGTTGAGGTAAGCCTATGTCTACAAACAAAAAAGAAACTTTTAATGCATTTAACAGGCATCTCAGTTCTAGCGACTTTCTGAATTGGGGCCCACCTTCAAAATGAAGAGATTTTATATTTTAGATGTCATTAAACTGCTGTGTTGTTTCCTTATTCTTTTACATCATTGGGCTAACTATATTTACCCAACAAGCAATCACAGCATTTTTATAGCTTTTTTACTCTCTTGTCGCAGTCTCACTGGGATTTTTTTTAGCCTCTCAGGCTTTCTTTTTTACCAGAAATGGTTAACTGTTATTGGTAAAAATCAAATGCATTTGACCGATGAACTTAAAAAAAGTTTCCTTCAAGTTGCTCCTGCATATTACTTCGCAATATGTCTGGCCCTATTGGCAATAGGTATTATAAACCTTTATTCGCAAGAGCCTATTGATCTTCCAACATCAAAACAGATACTGCTTAATCTGCTCATGATGCAAGATATGATGCAATATTCATCCATTTCGGCAGGCCTGTGGTATATTATTATCCACCTGCAAAATATCTTTTTTAGCCTTCTGCTCCTTCAGTTATGCATGTATTTCAATGAAAAAGACGCTGAGAAAGTGATGGTATCAATATTTTTTTTACTATGGCTATCTTCCATTTTTTATTTCAATCTCCAAAAAAACTTGGATTTTCTGTTTTTATATTTTTTCTCAAGTTATGGTTTAGGCTTATTAGCCGGATACGTGCTGCAAAAAAAATGCTTGATACTTTGGTTGGGAATCGGTTTTTTAACCATTCTTACCTTATCATTGCATGATATCCCACGATTAGGCTTATCGTATTTAAGCTTATCCGGTATATTGATGTATTTTTCATATAACCAGAAGGAGCCCTTTCAACTCCCGTTGTTAATGCAAAACTGGGCAACTCAAGTTCTATATCTATTCTTATTTCACTATCCACTGATGATGGTTTTAAATCCCTTGATGTGTTCTTTACTCGGGAATGGGGTTTTATCTGCATATACGGTTTTATTTCTCACCATTGCACTCGTTCTGTTCGTGTCACATTGTTTTGATCAATTAGAGAAGAAATTTTAAGTAAACTAAATTACCAAAATACTGATTGTTTTTTGACACAACATAAATTACAATATGATTACTTAATTCACACACTAGAAGCATTTTGCTATGTATAATAACAATTTATTCAGAAAAGCATTTATTTTATTAAGCTTTATGACCCTTACCGCTCTAAGCTTTGCACTTCCCAACAATGTATTTCAGTTTTCTTATCAGACCCAAGACCATGAATTGGTCTTACAGTGGGATATCGCACCTGGCAGCTTCCTGTATAAAGATCGGATTCAATTTAAAAACATGACCAAGGGCTTGGTCTTAAATGATATAAAATGGCCAAAGACCTTGCATCATACTGATAAATTAGGCGTTCAACATGCGATTTATGAAAATCATGTGATCTTACATGTCCCCTATCAAAGTGCGCAATTGTCAACGATGCAATTTAATGTGCAATACCAAGGTTGCAGCCATCAAGGCGTTTGTTTTCCACCACAAACCGCAACAGTGCATTTTACGCCCACTGTTTCTATGCCTGAACATATTACCTCTAAAAATATTATTTTAGAACTCTTAAGCTTTTTAGGCATTGGGGTATTGCTTGCATTTACTCCCTGTGTATTGCCAATGCTGCCTATCATGACGCGTATTGTGGTTGGAGATAGGTCTCAACAATCATTTGGTCAAACCGTCGGTTTGTCCATCGCCTATGTCTTAGGTATGGCCTTAAGTTATGCTTTGGTTGGTGCCGTCATTGCCCATATTGGCAAGAACTTGTTTATCCTCATGCAACAACAGTGGATTATGCTCAGCATGGCGGGTATTTATATTTATTTTGGAATGGCGACCTTAGGTGTGGTAGAAATTAAAATGCCTGACCGATTCCAACAAAAAACCATGAATCTTCGTTCATCATTAAAGTCAGGTCGATATCTCACCGCTACGCTGATGGGCTGTCTATCATTGTTAGTACTGTCCCCCTGTGTTACAGCCCCATTATTAGGAGCACTCACTTACATTACCCAATTAGACCAAGTATGGCGAGGTAGCCTTGCATTATTTATGTTAGGTCTTGGTATGGGTATACCTCTTATGATCTTTGCTATCTCTGCAGGTCATTGGTTACCCAAAGCGGGAGTGTGGATGGAAAATATCAAGAAAATTTTAGCCATGCTATTATTTGCGATTTCAGCACTTCTGATTACACGCACCACGCATTCACATTGGTCCTTACTCAGCTGGGTGGCCTTAATCGCCATTGCTGTTTACCTTTTTAAACCTCAAGCGATGCATGGCAAAATATCGACAACGATTAGAAGCTCAATGATGGTCATTTTAGTCGGTTATGGAACCCTATTGAGTGCCGGCTTGTTTAAAAACCAATATTTACCTTGGCCGTTTGCCAGTGCCAGTGTTCATCCTGATTATGTACTCCATAACACAGGATCATTAAAAAAACTATTGGCTGAAAAATCTGACACGCCAGTGCTTTTATACTTTTCTGCCAAGTGGTGCGCCACCTGCCAACATCTCGAAAAAAATGTCTGGTCTGATAAATCCATTTCTCCATTATTAAATAAAACCACATGGGTTAAAATAGATTTAACCGACAATACTGCCCAAGAGTTAAAGCTGATGCAGCAATACCATGTGATAGCGCCACCGACAGTCATCTTATTAAATCCTTCAGCCAAAAATGATAAATGTCGTTTATTAGGCGAAGAAATCACCATTCCTCATCTCAAAAAATGGGAAAAAATACTTGGAAAGAGTTGGTCTTTAAACACCTGTAAATAATTGTTTCATGAACGAGGTTTACTCAATAGTTTGACGAATTTGAACTAAATTTAAGAATGAAATTGACTTTTTTTTAGTAAAGATGATATTGGTATTACTAGCATCTTATTTTACATCGACCAAGGATATTTCTATGAAATTTGTACCGGCAATTTTATATGTGTTGTCATGGATTTTTACTTATATTATTAGACATCATTATCAGTATTTTAGTGAAGCCCTCTTTCTTAGCACTTTACTGATAGCGGTTGGAATTCGGGAAATTTATTCATTTTATTGCAACGCATTGGTGTCAAAACAATCGGCTCAAACCCAGTTGCGCCCCCCCTCCGATTATCAAAGAGATCTGAGTTTTGTGAATTTTGGTATTGGTGTTACTGCGATATTTTCTTATTTTAATCCCATCTTTTCATTTGGTGTAGCATTGGTTGCCGTATTATTTTTCTTAGGATTAAGCATAGGACATTTACTGGACCTCCGTAACAATAAAGATGCCAACATTAAAAATATCGCACCATTGCTTGCCTCAGATCTGCTTACAGGATGCACTTTAATGTATTGCTTTTGGCACATGCACAATATCACCAAAATTTTATAGAAAATTTCAAACGTTAATGATTGATGTCTTAGTCAAAAGTCGTTAGGATAAATGAAAATACTAACGACTAGAGTCTGTAATATGTCTTCTTTTTTTAACAAAAAAAATAGCGTTGAGACACCTCTTCATGAATTAAAAAAGCAGTTTGAGACAAATCAGAATCTATTAAGCTGCTTATACAAACTAAAAACCATGGTTGCCAATGTAAGTTCCTATCATGAAAAATTAGAGCTTTTACAGTCTTTTTCGTTTAATCAATTAACGATTGAAACGCTCTTACAATACTGTCCCCAAAAAATTGATCAAAGCATACATGAGACATTGAAATATCAAAACATGATAAGCTATCAACACCACGCTTTTATGCACTTGCAGGAGCATCATGATTCTTTCCGGTTAAACCGCTAATATGAATATTCATCATCATTTTATGAAAGAGGCCATTAGAGAAGCCTTAAAAGGACTTTCCACCCAAGGTATTCCCATTGGTTCAGTTATTGTATACCAAGGCAAAATCATTGGTCGAGGACACAATCAACGCATTCAAAAAAAGAGCGCTACTCTTCACGGAGAAATGGATGCTTTAGAAAAAGCTGGACGCTTACCTGCACATATTTATCAAGAATCAGTGCTTTACACCACCCTATCCCCATGTGCGATGTGCACTGGGGCGATCCTACTGTACAAGATTCCGCATGTGGTGATAGGTGAACATCAAAGTTTTATGGGTGAAGAAACTCTACTTAAATCCAAAGGTGTGAACGTTGAGGTCTTAAATGATGCCGCGTGTATTCAAATGATGACTGATTTTATAGAAAAAAATCCAAGCTTATGGAATGAGGATATCGGCGTTTGAGGGCAAATAAACATCATAGCGGATGGTTTTGCCTTGAATTGAATGATTTGGTTTTATGGTTGGTTTTTGCTTTTGTGGCCATTTAACTACCACCTTTTTTTTACAATGCATTTGAGCCAAAGCAATCAGCTCTCCGACATCATCATTTGGCGAAAGCAACTGCTGCAGTACCTGAAGTTGTTTTTTTACCAAGGCTGATTTTTCACGCGTGGGATGCATAGGATCAATATAAATTACATCCGGGAACCTATCCTTCTCTAACTGATTCAGATAGTGATGTGCATCACACCAGAGTATTCTAATTTTGGATTTTAAATCCTCATCATCAAGACCTTGATGGGCTATAAACAACAAAGCTGCCATATAGGGGTTTTTTTCTAGCATCACAAGCTCGGACCCTGCGTTTGCCATCATTAAACCATCTTTACCCCAGCCTGCTGTTAAATCTAAAATACGCAGACCTTGAGAAGCGTGCGTCACCTTAATTAAGGGCTCATGACCGAGTGCGCCTAATGCGCGCTGTTTCCACTTCGCATCATTCCAATTCAGATGAATGGATCGTCCGGTGTTATCTAATAACACCAAACCCTCTTCCCTAAGACATAAGCGAGGCAGAATAGATTCTGAATAACAGAAATCAAATCTCCCAATGAGCGCCTCACATGCCTGCCGTAATTCAGGCTTTTGACATGATATAAAAAAGTTCATGCGCCAATCATTACCACTGAATGCAAAAGTTTTTGAACATGCCGCAAAAGGCCAATACGATTTTGGCGAAGTGCTAAATCGTCAGCCATAACAAAGACCTGCTCAAAGAAATGGGATAAAGGCAAGGCCAATTTCAACAAGGCATTAAAAGCTTCATCATAATGTTGTTGTTTGCAACTATCTAAAACCATGTCATTGATTTTACCAACCACCTGCCAGAGCTCTTTCTCACTGGTTTCGTGTAACCGTTTTTCATCAATGGTGGTATCGGATTCTTGGATCTGTAATAAAATTTGTTTTACTCTTTTTGCAGCCTGATGCAAAATTTCACTTTCATCTGTTTTGGAAAACTTTTCAAAACTCATTAAGCGCAAAGACAAATCATACCAACAATCGGGTTGGGCTTGTAATGCTGCATTTAATCGCTCTACGGATATATCTTGTTTTAAATAATAAGACTGCATGCGTTCAATGATAAACTGTTTGACGTCACTGATTAGGCTATCTTTAATGTTTAAGAATCGGTAGGATCCAGCTGCTTCTTTCAATAGCTTTTCAATATCCAACTGATTGGGTTTTTGAAGCAATAAACGCACCACCGCCAAAGCGTGTCGACGCAATTTATACGGATCTTTCTCTCCGGTAGGTTTTAAACCTATCGCAAAAATACCAACCAAGGTATCAAGCCGCTCTGCCAATGACAATACATACCCGATATCGGTGTGTGGTAAATCATCTCCAGAAAAGCGGGGAAGATACTGCTCATATAATGCATTTGCAAGCTCTAATGATTCTCCATCTGCTCGTGCATAGATTTGACCAATGACACCTTGCAACTCAGGGAACTCACTGACCATGCCTGTCATCAGATCGCATTTGCTTAATTTTGCAGCGTGCAAAATGTGTTCCTGATTTAAATCAAACTGATTTGCAATATACATTGCTAGATGGCTGACACGTTCGGTTTTATCTGCAAGTGTCCCTAGCCTATCTTCAAAAATAACTTTTTCTGTCATAGCGGCATATTGCATCAAAGGCTTTAGACGGTCTTGCTCAAAGAAAAACATCGCATCGCTTAACCTCGCACGCATCACTTTTTCATTACCTAAACGTACTGAATCAGGATTGTTACTCACTAAGTTTGCCACGGTCACAAAAAAAGGCTGTAATTGACCAGACGCATTATATACTGGCAAACATTTTTGATGTTGTTGCATCGATGTAATCAATACGGGCTCAGGAATGGTTAAAAACACCTCATCAAAGGCGCCTACCATGACCACTGGCCACTCAACAATACTGGTAATTTCATTGATTAAAGGTTCAGGAGTTGGAATCACCCACTGATGTTTTGCAGCAAGTGTTTCAATTTGTTGAATGATTTCGGAACGTCGCTCTGAAAAATCGACCAGAACATGAGCTGCTTTTAATTTTTCTGTATATTGAGCGCTATTTTCTAAATGAGTAATCTCAGGATTCATAAAACGATGACCATAAGAAAGTCTATCACTTTGAACCCCTAAAAACTCAGATTGGATACACGCATCACCGTATAACAACACAGCCCAATGCACAGGACGCGCAAAACTTACAGCACCACTTCCCCAGCGCATAGGTTTGGGAATTGTTAAAGCCTGTAATGCACGACGGATAACTTCCGGAATAAACTGTGCGGTTATCTCTCCGGGCTCTTCATAGGAATACTCCCACCAAGCGCCTTTGTCCTGAGATACGAGCTTTAATAAGGAAATATCCACACCACAAGAGCGTGCAAACCCTAATAATGCACCACTTGGTTTCCCTTCACTATCCATCCCTGCTTTCTCAGAGGGGCCTCGTCGATAAAGGTGACGTTTGGGCAATTGATCAGGTACAGATGCAATTTTGAAGGCAATGCGTCTTGGTGTGGCGTAATCATTAACTTGGCCATAACTCAGTTGAACGCCATCAAATGCTTTCAGCACATGATGCAATAATTCTTTAGCGAGCTTTGCAACCAAACCACTAGGCAACTCTTCCGTCCCCAATTCAAAAAAAACATCTTGCATTATTCTTCACTCTTTAACAAAGGAAACCCACTGGCTTCTCTCGCTTGGTAATAAGCAGATGCCACAGCTCGAGAAAGTTGACGAACTCGCAAAATATAGCGTTGGCGTTCTGTCACCGATATGGCATGTCGAGCATCTAATAAGTTAAACACATGTGATGCTTTGATGACCATTTCATAAGCAGGCAAAGACAATTGATGCGTTAATAACGTATTCGCTTGCTGTTCATAATCGTTAAAATGTCTCAATAACATATCCACATCCGCATGTTCAAAATTATACGCCGACTGTTCCTGTTCATTTTGCAAATAAATATCGCCATAAGACACAAGCTGTGAGCCTTGCTTTGCCCAAGGAATCGCATAAAGGGAGTGAACGCCAAAAACATGCATAGCCAAACGCTCCAATCCATAGGTCAATTCACCGGTAACCGGTTGGCAAGGCAATCCACCGACTTGTTGGAAATAAGTGAATTGCGAGGCTTCCATACCATTTAACCAGACCTCCCAACCCAGACCCCAGGCGCCCAAAGTTGGGGACTCCCAGTTATCTTCAACAAACCGTATATCATCGGTTTTAGGATCGATACCAATGGCTCTTAAAGACTCTAAATATAAATCTTGAATATTCAATGGCGATGGCTTAAGAACCACCTGCAATTGATAATAATGTTGTAGGCG
>Ga0247844_1004590_pt1 | contig 18569 bp, 12 predicted proteins | sample LaCtaG_FD_192421 | JGI IMG/M metagenome (GOLD analysis project Ga0247844, IMG submission 192421) | Freshwater microbial communities from meromictic Lake La Cruz, Castile-La Mancha, Spain - LaCruzMarch201714.5m_1 | ecosystem: Environmental > Aquatic > Freshwater > Lake | place: Spain: Castile-La... | reverse complement strand
GTTCGTAACAGGCTTTGTCTATCAGTATCTTGCTCATAAACAACTCCTCAATGTCAGTAATCCAATCATCAGCACAATGAATGCCGCCACGACCCACCCGAGCTGCTTGTCGGCAGGGGTGGGCTTGTCTTCTTCGGTCATTTGATAATCCTCCTGAACGCGCCACATCGGGCGCAGTGGTACAAAGGTTGGCCCTCGACAGGCTCCCATCGGTGTTTGCAGTCGGCGTACGCGCTCATTTAACCCGCCGTACGTTCACCCACACAGGTTCTTCTTTCTTCACAGGTGGTGGTGTCATCTGCTCACTTGGGGGTGTCCACCCGTACTTGCGCCAGAGTGCTTGTACGTCAGCACCGCTGGTCCATTTGTACTCGGGGTGGCCTACGGGAATTAAAGGCTTAGTCATTTCATTGTCTCCTTTATAAAGATTATTAAATGCGGATCACGGTATTCTGCTGATCTCTCTCTTCAAATACCATATCGCCTTTTCAATGTCTTGCTTTCGGTTGCCCTTGTGGTCGGCACGAGCAATGTATTTCACGGCATTACCAAGGTTGTAGTTGAGCTGCTTGGCTTCAATAAAATCAATCACCTCAATGCCGCCAACAAGGTAATGCACAGGGTTATTTACCAGGTCTGTTTTTACCGGAACACTTTCCAATATTAATTTTGGCTCAATCTGTTTTTCTTCCGTCTTCTGCATGTGGTTACGTTTGACCATGTAAACAGTCTGATAGGGATACCCCAAATCTTTTGCTACTTCAGAAATCGTCTTTTCAGGTAGTTTGGCAAAATGATTCAAAATTTCCAAAGTCTTTCTTTTCATCTCAATTCTCCAAGTTGTTAAAAATACTGTGGGCAAGTTGAATCACGCCATCTTCAACAAAGCTATTTGCTCAGTCAGAACAGCGCCCATGTCCCGGCCTCTAATGGCAACCATCTGAGCTTCTTTGCATTCGTAGACAACTTGGGACGCATCCTTGATACCCTTGTTGTATCCACTCTTGTAGGCATCACCCCCATCAAGCATGAGTAAGATGGCATCACGCACAATGCCGGATGCCTTGCGGTCCTTGGCCGCTTCCTTGATCTTTGCGTAATACTCTGGCGGCAAATACACCGAGTACGGGATCAGTTTTTTTCTCGCTTCCATGTCATAAACTCCTCGTGCAATAAATTAAAACGCTCACGCGCATTGATGTTGGTGCGCAAATCAGCGCGAGTCTGCACCCCTAGATAAGTGCGCAACCAGTCAATCGAATCCTTTTCACAAGGCACCATGATCTGCAAGCGGTCAAACAAAAAATTCCAGAAATCAGGATCCCCGCAAATCACACCTGATGTCTGCACAAGCCTGTCTCCTGCATACTCAATCTCTTTATCCATGGGCCTGTCATTCCCATCAAGCCTGACAAGAACACACTGGTACCGCGCCCCGACAAAATCTCGGAGCAGGTCTTCGGGTATCTCGTCTGGGTGCATGCGGAGGGTCAGCACATAACCCTCCTTGTCTTGTTTCATGGCCATTTTCACGGCCTCAAACTGAAGAGTCTTCATATCAGAAAAGAATGTCCGAATCGTCTTCTGGCACAGGCTTGTATGCGGGCTTTACGTATGGTTCAGCTGCCACTATGGATACGCAATCCTTGCCGTTAATAACTCGCGTCCAACCGGAGATGGTGATTTTGATCAAGTCGTCATCCGTCTTACTCATTAATAGCTTGAGTAAGGCTCGGTCTAAAAGCAAGTCGCCGCGCTTGTCTGGTTGGTTTTCAGACTTCTTGTAGTCGTTGGGCCACAAGGTGCCAGTGTTGGGTTTTGGTGTGTAGGCCATCATGCCTCCGGAAATTGTTTAAGGGCTACTGAAAGTTTGGCTGTGAGTTGCTTGAAAAAATCTACGTCTTGTTTCTTGACCTCCTCAAATAATTGTTTGTTTCTCAAAAATATCTGCTTCACATCTTTCTGAGAATGCGTTTGACCAATCAACATCTCAACCGAGTCGTTGATGATGCCAAGCCAGTCTTGTAACGACCCCTTCGGCATCAGTTCAATCTTCATTTGAAACTCACCATCTTTGCCAACAATCACAGCTGGTGGCCGAGCGGGCTGTTGCACGGGTTGGGCCTCAGCCTTCTTGGTGGCGGTATCAGATGAATCAATTGCATCGTGCTCTACGATCTCCATGGCGGTCATCCAAAGGTAGCGGCGTTGATACGATTCAACAGCACCCAGATTCTGAATGGGGTGGGCACCCTTTAAATTTGCATCTGCCATAGGCGATGTAATCACAATGACCGTGCCGTCTTCCGTGTCCGTGATGGTCAGAGTGGCGTACTCGGCGCTATACGACACCACGCCGCACAGGTCTACCTCGTGGAAGATTTTTTGTATCTCTGGTATGAAGTCACCCAGTTCAAAATAGCTATAGCCAGCAAACTTATTGAGACCTGACTTCTTCAACTCTGTTTCCAAAAAACGGACCCGAGCGCCCATTAATTTACGATGTACCGACATATATTTCCTTTACTTGGTTTGAAAGGTGCGCCACTGATCGCACCACTGATTGACTGAGCAAAAATTTGCGCAGCGCGTTCTCTCTCCAGGCCGCAGATCAAGTTCGTAGTCTTTACCCAAAGTGGATAAAGCCTCGTCTGCCTCTTCCTGTGTGCTGTGCAGGGACTTGGCCCTGACACCGCCTTTTTTCCTTACCGCAAAAACAGCGGCTTTTTCCCACATTTCCGATGGTGTGCAAGGCGGCAGCTCATCATCTGTCTCTACCGCAAAATCACAAGCCGAGTGCAGCTCAATGCGGCTGCTGATAAATGCCTTACGCTCATCCATCGTCCACAACTTGATGGGCAACTCTTTGATTGGCGCTTCGGGGTAATTTTCCCGTGTGCCAGCATCCCTACGGCTCCAGTCGCGGATGATGGCAACGATGCCAAGATCGATGACCTTTACTTTTCTGACGCTCTCAACAAGCCATGCGTAGATATTGAGCTGCTGTTCCCACTCGGCCTTTTCATTCATCACCGCCCATGCGCTAGTTGTTTTGTAATCGCGTATCTGTGTTCCGGCCTCAGAGTCGATCTGCAAATCCACCGCCCCACTGATGTTCCAGCCATCTACTTGAGCATGGAGGCGCTGCTCAATGATGTGGTTGTCGTCCTTGCCGTGCTCTAGGATGGAGTGAACAGCAGAACCAAAAATAGACCAAACCATGTCTGACACGTCCTCCTCCAAATCCCCTTGATGTTTTGCGGTCAAAGACACGATCTTGGGACTGTTGATCAATTGGGTAACGCTGAGGTTGGCCCCTCCCTTTGTGTATGTTGGTCGGCGCAATACGTTAACAAACGTTTGCGGGATGTTGAATTTGTTGGTTAGCTTCATGTCTTTTCACCTCCTGTTAGTGCGACACAATTAAATTGTGCATGAGTTTTTTGGCGGTGTCAACTGCTTGTACCTATTTAATTTCATGTGTTGCATCTTAGTGTAACAGCTGTTACCATGTACCCATGACCCAACACATACAAATTCTTTTACCGTATCCGCCAAGCGTGAATCATTACTGGATGAGCAGCGGGAACATCCGCTACATCAGCAAGCACGGGCGGGCGTTTCGTATGGCTGTGGCAGAGGAGTGTGCAGCGCAGGCCGTACAAGCCCTAGAAGGGCGATTGGCTGTGCATGTGGCACTATTCCCGCCTGATAAGAGAAAGCGGGACGTAGACAACGTGCTCAAGGCTTTGCTTGATGCCTGTGAGCACGCAGGATGTTATGAGTCAGATAGCCAGATTGATGAGCTTCACGTTACGCGCCAAGAAATTCAAAAGGGCGGCGGTTGCACGATCCTAATCCACACGCTAGACTAGGAACCGCAGTTGCCTTGATTGGTGGTTAAACAGTGTCTGCAAACACTGTCGGACTGGGGGGTTCCTGGTTGCCACCAATTTTTTTAAAGCCCAGCCTCTTCGCGCATTTCAATAATATCTTCAGTTTCTTGTTGCTTTTCTCTTTGAAGCTCAATGATCGCGGCCCTTCTCTCCTTGGGAGTCATGCCGGTATCTTTACCCTCTCCCATGTAACGTATCTCAGCGTTGATTTCTTTCAGCTTTGAATCTATCTTGTTTACTTCTTTGTAAAACTCAGCTACGTTACCGTGCTTCTCAATGTAGGCATCAGCAGCATCATCGTCACCACGTTCAATCATCTTTGAATAGGTGCCATACTTATTGTCCACCAGTTTCTTGAAGTCATAGAACAGATCTTCGTTACGGCGCGGCACATCTGCACGCAAGAACGGTCCGGTAAGCGGTGCCTGTTTGTCGGTGGGCGCAACCCGCTCACCAGCTGCGGCACCAATACTGTTGGACACCCACTGCACCATAGCGCCCGTTGTACCAAAGATGCCTCGAATGATGTGATCGGCCTCCATGGGGTCTAGGATTCTCTTTTCATCGGTCCCGGTTAAGGCCGACAACCTCTTACCCAGCTCACTGGTATCTGCCGTGTAGCGTTCAGCAGCATCAAGTTTGGCCAATGCCTCTGGAACAACAGGACGACCCGTGAAGAAGTCTCTGTTCAGTCCAATCTCAATAATTGGTTTGGCCGCAGAAGGCACCGGGGTGGGGCCAAGGAACAAGTCAATTGCAGCCTCTTTGAGCGCAGTACGCAAGCGCCGTGCGTCCATGGCATTCTCTGTCCCATCCTTAATGATCTTGTTGTAGATCAATTCTGGAATGACTTTGAATATGAATGCGGCGTTGGTATTCATGGGCAACATAATCTTGGTGCCGGGAATCATAAAGTTGCGCAGTTTGGTCTGATCATCAAGCTGGTTGTACTCTTCGTCATCGCCCACCATAAAGCAATACATCAGCGTAATCATGGACAACAACGTGGCCGTCTTTGTAAACGTAGCCAAGTTCTGCACTCTCTTTTTACCGCGCAAACCACCGCCCGCCATAGCCTGGAAAAGCACGTCCGTGGCGTTTGCGTAAGCACCTGCAAATGGCACAGTCTTAACAACGAACTGAGCCACCTGACCTGAGCCGTGATGCAAGAAGTTGATGACGTTTGCGGCTTGATACAAAGCCTGCGTCTCATCATTAGTTTCAGCCATTACACGTTTGTAGGTGGCAACTCGCTGCGCCATATCGGAAGAATCGCCGATGTGGTCCAGCCCCTTGATCATAAAGTCAAAGACGTTGCGGTTCATCACACCAATGCGGCGCTTGACCTCAGCTTCTGGCGTTCTAGCTGCGCTCTGGAAGCCACCGATGCCAGCAGACTTTAGAATGTTTATGGTGGGATCCAATCCAACCAAACTCGTTACCAACCCTTTGTACACACCGCCAATTAAGGCTAAGGGGTTCTTGACACCAGTGACAAGGGCCGCAGTAGGCGCATCCTTGAAAACCTGCTTGAGCTGAAACACACCAGACAAGGTAATAGAACGGCGGGTAATGTTGGCTGCTGCCGCCAAGATAGGCCACATGGCAATACCCAGCGTCTCCATGCCAATGATGGACTCTGCAATCAATGGGTCTTGTATCTCAACAACCACCCGTCTGCCGTTTACGATAAAGTTAAATCGACCCTTATCAAGATCAATTTTGGGGAAGGTCATAACCTTGCCGTTGGCATTTCGCGTGGCGTATTCGTTAACAATCCTCTGTGCGGCGTACTGACGCAAGCCATTCATCGTCATCCGCATAACGTTTCGCGTCATGTTGTCGATGATGTTTTCAATCTCTCTGGTGGCCGTGAACACAACCAAATCACCTTTGGCAATCGGCACGTTCAAGCGCACATCCCCCTCTGGGGTTGCTTCTATATCTGAGGGATTGATCGTCTGGCCATTGACCTCAACAATCAAAACTTTGGCAGGCTGAATCTTAAAAACCTGCTGATCCTGCTCGGCTTTGAAGTCGGTGATAACAGTGGGCGTGCCCTTCTTGAAAACGCGCTCAAGCCCGATGTTGGTCATCGTTCTGTTGGTCGTTTGCGCAGGCGAATGAATGTCCATCTCGTCATTCATAATCCTCTGCCACGGCACGTAGTCTTGAATGCTCGACAGTGCGTCGTATCTTTTCTGCGACAGCAAGCCAACCTGTCTCCAAAAGTTGAGCATGTTCTTGTTGACGGCAGACCAGTTGCCCATAATCTTGCGCAGCTCTGGATGCACTTGATCGCGGGCAATAAACTCATCAATCTCAGAGTCAGACATATTGATTTTGTCAAACACAATCTCAATGTCTTTAAACTCTTTTCTGGCATCAGCCAAATCGTCTCTTGCGGCCTTGATGTCTTCCTCAGAAGCGCCGCTTTGCAGCAGCTGCTCGTACTCTGCTTTCAATACCTCCAAGTTTGCTTGGCGCTCAAAGAACTCATTCTGGATACTGCGGCTACGCTTGGCCTCAAGGTAGCCCTGGATGATGTCAGTGCCCAGCTGGTCGCCTAATCTCTTTTTAAGTTCGGCTTCAGCCTCGTACACACCACGCATGCCCTTGGCCTTCTTGGTGGCTACAAAGTTTAAGCTCTTTGAATCAAACTTAATGCCGCCCTGGAAGATGACCTCGGTGGAAATCTGACCGCCACGGATAGCGTTGTCCAGCGCAACAGAAGCAGTTGCAAGCCCCTGACTTGTTTTGAGTTGACCGTTGTACTTGGCAAAGTCAGCCGCATTCAACCCAGACCCAAACCAAATGTTCTTGTTGCGTGCATACATCACGCCCCGGTCAACAGCATTTGCCGCCGTACCAAGAGCATCAAGCGGATCCGTAAAGGCTAGTTTCAAATACTCTTTGCTTGCCTTGGCGCCATTGACTAAAACAGTCTTTGTTGGGCTGGGGTCCAGCTGCGGAGTGGCGGGCCGGTTGTATTTCTTGATCAGCTTTTTGTCGTCATCAATATTCTCAAGCATATTGATTTTTGGCCTGCTGATCTTTGTGCCGCCCATCAGATCGGCAATGACATCAGTGGATATGCGCTGTCTGCTTCCGTTCATCACATCTTTGAACATCTTTTGCACGGCGTATCTGTTGTCAAAGCCAAGGATGTTCTTCATGCCCTCCCACAAACGCGCAACAGCACGCTTGAACTTGCCCCACGACGAACCCAACTCAGCAGCCATGAGTCCCTCGGCATTCACCGCCCAGTACTCCGATGGATTAATGAACTGATACATGTCGTAACTTGGCAACAGACTCAACGCTTTGCGGTAAGTTTCCTCGTTCGGGTTATCAAAGAAATCCATCACGGCATGGAAATACTTCTGATGCGTCTCATCAGGATTTTTCTTTATCGCAGCCTGCAAGCTCTTGACCCATGCTTGTGCAACAACCAGCTTTTGCTCTGGCGTCATCATCTGCTCAAGACTGTGCGTCAACTCGTGCCGGATGGTGGTTGGATCACCAACGCCGCCTATTTCTTTGTACAAAGAAACAATTCGCTCCATGCTTTCGAACGACCCAGCTACGCCCCCCTTGCCTGCTTTTACGCTCAAGAGCAAGCCCTCAAGCACCTCGGGCATTTTGTCGTAGGCCAACTTAATGACATTGAACACCTCTTCAGAGATGTTGCCCTTATCGTATTCAAGCGCAGCCTTAGCCAAGAACTGCTCCGCACTGTCTCTGCGTGGTTTCGTAGCTTTGATTGATGCGTTCAAGTCACGCGCCTGCTGCATCAAACGCGCCACAGCCCGCTGCATGCTCAAGTCAGCCTTACCTCCGGCTACTTGCTTGGGGATACGCGCTAGTTTTGCACGCAGGGCGGCGTATTCTTTGATCTGCTCTTCGCGGATTTTCTTGCTGCCAATGATGAAATCACTATCATTCTGATCGGCCAAAGAAGGCTCAACGTTGTACAGGAAATCTTTCTTGTTGCCGTACTTGACGCCTTTGCCCAAAATCATGTTGCCAATTTGCAGTATCTCCTCTGCGTACACAACAGGCTGTGTGTTGGCTCTGTCAAAGAAATACGCATGACGTGTTGGATCAATTCCAATTTGCACGTAGTCGGGTGACTTGATTGCAGTTTGGGCTTTCTCAAACGCCTCTGCCGGAGTAATAGGTGCAAAACTGCCTTCCATGGTTTGGATGGCATCCTTGCCTTTACCCGTTGCAATTTCCAACGCTTCCTTTTGATTTCCCAAACCAAAAGTAACGTTGCGGATTGAGGCTACGCTGCTGTAGCCAATCACCTTGCCAGGTGATGATGGTGTGCGTTTCTCGTGGATAGACACCACGAAAACGCCCGCACGGTTGTATGCGGGAATGTCCAGCCTTAGTCCTACTGGATATCCAGCAGCAATTGGAGGGTTGATCTTGGCGCGTTTGGCAACGTCCAATGCGTTAAATACCTGATCATCTGTCGCTGGCTGCAACGGAGCGGTATATGTGACTATGGGGCGGTACTTGTTGACCAACGCATCAAAGTCTTCTTTTGTAATCTCGCCCGCTTTGAGTTGCTTTGCGGCCTCTGCCAGTTCGGGTGTTCTGCCGGGTGGAAGTTTTTTAGGCTTCTCAATGTTCATTAGGAAGTTACCAGGTCTCCCGCTAGCTTCTCCATCTGCTCCACGCTCTTGTTTTTCATCATCTGCTTGAGTTCTTGATACACCTTCGCCCCGGCTTTGTCCCCCTCTTGTAGATACAGCTGAAGGCGCGTCTCCAGCGCCACCTGTATCTCCTCTAGCCGATGCTGAGGCGGAGCCTTTTTCGTAATCCTCAAGAGACTTTGCAACGTTTTGAGTTGAAGATTTGTCATACGCCTCTTTCATTGCTGTAAATGTTGATTCGTGCCGACGCAAAATGTCCAAAATAGCGTCGCGGTAATAGTCGAGCAACCCTTCATCCGCAAGGTATTGCTCAACTTTAATCATCTGTGCGTTGTGTGCAACGCCGTGATCCATAGAACCAGTGTGAGCAATCTCGTGGATCATCACGTTCAACTGCTGCTGACGGATACCAAAAAGGGTGCGGGCACCAAAGCTATAGAACGGGTTAATAAAGACCGCCTTGTACGGCACCTTGATGTGAACGCCGCCGTATTTCTTGTCTATAGATATACCAGCGAAAAACAAGTTCTCAGGTGCCAGTGTTGAGTACTTGTACAACCCACTCTTGGCCAAGTCTTCTTTCATCTCAACAACAAGCGTGCCAAGTTCAGCAAAGAACTTTTCTGGCTCACCGTACTGACGACCAATCTCAAGGTAGTCAACGTTGGTGTTGTTGTGGTACGCGGGCAACTTGGGGTCTTGCTTCATGTCCAGCATAAAGTCAGCAGACTTGGGCGCAGTGCTGCCCTTGAACGATGCGTCTTTCTGCTTTTCCTGCTCTTTGGCTTTTACATCAACCAAGACTTTTTTGGTCTTGGTGTCCGTCACAGCGTCGGCAGTCACCGTCACCTCTTTAGGCAGTTCTTTTATAACTGCTGGTGCTTCAGGCTTTTTCTTGTCAAATGTCTTCTTGAGTTTGTCCGAGATGTCAGCAATGTCCTGACCCGCCTCCAAGCGAGGCATAGACACGATGCCTTTGAACGACTCTTGCAAGTCCTTTGCTTCAAGCCCAAGAGCGATCTGACCCAGATATGCTTGCAATGCCTCAACGTCTTTTTTGATCCTGTCTTTGAAATTCTCTCGGCTGTTAACAAAAGGGTAATCAGGATGACGAGCGTCTACATTTGGAGATATGTTGACAACAATATCATAGGGAATCTTTTCATCATCTAACGTGAAATCCGGGCTGAATTGATAAACACCCGCAGATAAAACTTTGTGATTTGTGCTGTATCTGTCTGGTTTTCTTTCAATGCCAAAGAAGATATCAGCAGAACCCCAGTCAAAGTTTGCTTTGAATTTGGTGTAATTTTTGTCTGCAAAATTGACGCCGACAGGCAAGACTGTTTCGGGGTCTTGGTTTAACTTTACTGACACCTCTACCGGCCCGATCAGAGGCTGGTTCAGTGCGCTAATTGACCTAATAGAGTACGGAAAATAGATGGGCCGCTCATCGCCATTCTTGGGGTCGATATAAAACTCAGGAATCTTCACGGTAACCGTGGTGCCGTGCTCGCCTTTGGGAGCGGGTGACTTCTGGATCGTGAAGTTGTTGTTGGCAATGTTGGTAGAAGATGTATCCACTGTTACCCGCACACCATCACGCACGGTATCTAGCTTCAAGTTTTCTGCGCCGAGCATGAAGCCCATCTTTGCTAGGCCGAGTCCACCACTTCGCTGGCCCGGTGGAAGATCGGATTTGTCCGATCCTGCAACGGTAAAGAAAGCATCACGAACGATCTGCGGCGTCATACCGCGTGCGTTGTCTTTGATGGTGATGGTTCTATTAAGCTGGTCAATCGTGATCTCAATCTTTCCTGTCTTGTACAGAGACTTGATCTTCTCGCCCTTGGCATTTGTGTTGGCAACAGCACCCTTGACGGCATCAAAAGAATTTTGCAGCAACTCTTTGACTGTTACCTCAGCCAATGAGGAACTGTACATGTTTGCGCCAAGCAACTGAATCAAGTTGCCCATGTTGGCATTGAGCTGCCCCGCTTCTTCACCGAACTTATTGTCTTGTTCTTTAGAGAAAGACACCATGCTGGTATTGTCTGGTCGAGCAACAAAGGTCAGTGAGGTTTTAGGAACACGCTGATACGCCTTTGGGGATGTGGCTGTGTCTGGGCGCATGCGAACGTAGTCGCCTTCGATGCCCACTACAGTCCCGGATATGCTGCCAAAACGAACCATGTCGCCCACCATGAAGTCTTGAGCGATAGCCTCCAGCTTGTCCTTGGTGCTTTCCTCAATAAACTCCGTTTCGTCTTTAATAGCCTCTGTTGGCTTGGCCAGACCCTGCTCTTTCTTGATTGCCTTGTCGAAATCTTCAACCGCCTTGTCGTAAACCTTTCGAGCAGCCAAATAATCATCATCGCCAATTTCTTGTTTGCGATACGCCTCTTGCACCTTTTTGAAAGCGGCAATTGCACGATTTGAAGTTTCAATCGCAGCCATATACTCAGCAGACGGCCCTGCCTCGCCCGCAAACATATCTTCCGTCGGGGCTTCTGGCTTTTCTTGCGTCTGTGGTTGAAGCTGAAAAAAGTCCACTTCGTTGTCGGCCTGATTTTTCTCTTCAGCAGCACGGCGCTCTGCGTCCTGAGTGCTTTCTCTATCAACAGTTTCTTGCGGTGTTTCAGCCTTCAACTCAAACTGAGGTGCCGCTACCCCACGTTGCGCACGGATCTCGGCCACGATCTCTGGGTTTGTTGACCAGTTCTCAAGCGCAGCCTTCTGGGCTTTCAGCTCTGCAATGCGCTGGTTGACCGCTTCTGGGTCACGCACATCGATGCCCTCTGCCTTTGCCATGGCAGGATTCTTTGCTGCACCCGTAATGGCAGACAAACGGGAGGCGATAGACTGCTGCATCTTGGAGGCAATCTTTGCCATCTCTTGTGCTTCTTTAATCAGGCTATCGTCAAACCCAAACATGTCAGTCGTCGTGTCCCGTTCTGCCGCCATGGCCTTGACGGCCTGCATGGTGTTTACGGCTGCGTTCATGGACTTACCATCCATGATGGACTGAAGACCAACTCCCTGAAGTCTCTCGTCGTTAGGTGCGTTTAACGCAATGTAGTACGCCGCTTCGTCGCCGATTTGATCTCCGTTAATGGCGGCAATGAGAGCATCCGATCCTTGATTTGCGATTGCGAAACCCCTCTTGCCCTTAACCCGTCCCAGAAGTCCTTTTGACTCGGCTGTCTCCCGGTCCGTGCCGCTGTTTTTGAAGTAGTTGACATAATCTTTTACCTTTCCTTGCTCGTCCCGTATATTTAATTCTGCATCCAGCGTAGAGGCATCTACAGCAGTAAACCCTTGGGCTTCGTCGTACACCTGTGCATTGATGAATTTAGTTCCGCTACGCTGCGCAAGGTCTAGGCGGTGACGGCCAGAAATGACCTCCAGCGTTCCATCAAGCCTGCGCCAAACAGCAATCGGCGCTACGCCTTCTTGTGTGAATTTGCCCGTCAGCGGATCGACCACGCCCTTGTCAGTCGCGCCAGCTTTAAACTGCGGCACGTCCTCGGACAGCTTGAGGTCAGCCACGGGCACCTGAACAACAGGGAAGTCTGCAACAGCGTGACCAGCAACAGGCGGCTCAAACAGCTTGGGCAAAGATACCGGCGGCACCGTTGGCGTTTCTGGCAGAGACTCAGCAGCCTTGGTGGGCGGGGGTAAAGCGGGTGGCTTATTAGGGTTTATACCTAGTGTAACAGGTGTTACGCTGGGCGCAGCAGTTGAAACGTCCTCCGATGTAATGGGCGTGTTAGCTATATCGCCCTCAGTAGCCATCCCTGGCACATTACCCTGCTCGGATGTGTCGCTCTCAAGCCTTGGAGGCTGACTTACAAACGCCGCGTCATCAAATGTCGGCTCAATTCTTTTCTTGAGCTTTGCATCTCGCTCATCCAGCAATTGATCCAACCTTTTACCTGGATCGGTTTCTCTAAGGCGGCTAGTAGAAGTTGGGTCAACAATATCGGGATCATAGGACTGAACGTCAAGCCTTCTGCGGGCTTCGGCTTCGGCAAAAGGATCGGCTTGTGTTTGTTGAGCTTGCAGCATTTGCCGTGCAGCAGCCGCACCAGCAAACGGACCTGACGTAACAGCAGCAGTCGCCATTGCCTCGGGTACGCCTTCAAGCAAACTCTGCTCAGGATTGATTGTCTGCGAAGCAACGTTACTCCCGGCTTGTGTGCCGCCTTCTTCAAGTTGTTCTAGTCCTATTTCTTTGCCAACCAGCTTTGCAGCACCCTTGGGTGTTGCTGCTTGCATCGCAGCACGAGTTCCGCCCTGCGCCACAAACGCCGCCTCAGCACCCATAAAACCCAACACACCCAAAGGAGCAACGATGGCCGCAGCCAAACGCGCCTTGGCTGTTGCAATTTCTTCAATGGCCTGCTTTGGTGTTTTGCCTTGAGAAACAAGTTGTTGAAAGTCTGGGTTTGTTCGCCAAACCGACATTGGGGTCTTTTTGGGATCCGTCAATGTTTGGTAAGTGTTTCCGGCTGCATCACCGCTGGTCATTAGCGTAGCGGCACTTATGCCGCCAGCTGTTGCGCCCGCAGATCTTGCCCCGGTCAACAGGGCATTACCACTGATGGCTTCCGCCAAAGCTATTGTTGGACTAACGCGACTCGCTGTGTTTATCGCTGCACCAGTCAGGGCGGTACCCAACTTGGCCGCGCCTACGATGCTCAAGAAATTAGGCACCTGCTTGATGGCTTCAGAAAGACCCATCGCAGGACTTGTAATCAGGTTTTCAACAGTGGCAAAGTACTTACCAAAGAAGCCGTCTTCATTCTGCACGCGCTCAAGTAGTTGCGCCCGTTGCGCCTTGAGCACATCTGATTCTTGTTCTTGCAATTCCTTTTGCGTAGCGCGTAAGGATTTTGCCAAGCCGCTGCCGGGTGCAAAAATATTTAGTGGCAACTCAACCAAGCCGACTATACCCTGACTAATGCCTGACAGCGTATCAGCAGCCCACTCACCAGCACTGCGAAACTCTTCAGCCTTAGCATCTCTTTCGGCTTGTATAACTTCAGGTCTTTTAGCTCGTGCGGCTACGTCGGCAAAGGTCGGCTGATTCCGATCCTCCATAGCTTTTGCAACCCTGCGAACGGTTGGGCTTGGTGTTGCCATCTCTCCAGAACGCAAGAGATTGGCAGCAGACTCAGCTTGTTGAGTGATTGGGCCTGCGCCGTAGGACAAACGGCGATCACGATTTTGCTGCTGTTGCTCGGCAGTTGGCGGAGCATCTAAAACACTTTTAAATTCCGGACGGAAAAAATCACCAATGCGCTGGATCGTGCCTTGTGCTGCTGGCGCTGCTTGCGATTGAGCAACAGGCTCAGGAAAGAAATCAGACAAATTGCCCATCGTTCCCACAGCGGGAATATCAGGAGCGGCTTGAACTGGTCGGCGGCTTTGTTCGCGCCTCTTTCGCTCCTCATCTTCAACGCTTGGCCCTACCGACTCCAAAGGCGTAAAAGTGGTGAACGTGGGGGCGGCATCCAGTGGCGTGAAGGTGGTGAAGTTTTGAGCCATATCAGTTAGCGTATCCGATTAACTTGCCTTGTAACAAAACCTCTGTTCCTTTATCGGTTTTATTGCCAAGAGTTGACCCCGGAGGCGCACCCGGTGGAAGGGCGGGCTGACCCAATCCTCTGCTTGCCTTCGGTGGAGCTGTTTTAGGACTCTCTTTAAGAAGCTCGTCGGAGATTTGTTTTACTCTCTTGGTTTTGTAATCTTCGGCCAGAGTGGTGGTCTCTCCTTTTTTGGCATTTTCTTTGTCTAATTTTCTGAGCCTTCTGTTTTCATCAAATTCCGGCGTTCCTCTTGTATCAAGAGCTTTGTTGAATGAGTTCAGCGCCGCTATGTTGGCTTGCTGGCCCTGCCCAGCCGCAGTAACTTCTTGACCAGCTGTTTGAACAGCTTGCGCACCACCCGCAATACCTTGTTGAACCGCAAGCGCCTGACCGGGAAGTCGTGGTCCCTCGGTAAAGTACACCTTGTAACCCTCTAGCGCCAAAGTATCGGCGGGCTTCTTGTTGCCCGGATCTGCCTGTGCGTTACGAACATAGGTGTTTACAAAATTAACCATGTCAGTTGGTTTATTGCTAGCAGCCAATGTTGCCTCGCGTTGCAACCTTGCTCTTGCTTCTTCTGATAGGCGATCTTCTTCTTTGCTGTAAAGACCCAGGCCACCCGTAAGCGCAGCAATACCCTCAGCCCTGTCGGCCCGTGCCATATCGGCTTGGGTTTTAAGTTGCGCATCTTCTGCCGTTCTGCGCGATGCCAGTGCAGCTTGTACCGATGGCAAAACTTTAGCCCCCGCTTCACTGATACCACCCGCCAAGGTCGGTGATTTGGATCCGGCTAGACCTAAGCCAAACTGAGCCAATGACATGTAGAGATCTTCTTTTCTACGCGCATCAAGTTGCTCGGGAGTTTTCATAATAGACTCTTCATAGGCCGTCAGCCTTGGGTCTTTTTCCGGTAACAGTCCCTTGTATACATCTGAAAAAGTTTTGATTTTTGCAGCTCTTTGCTCGTCTACAGATGCGTTATTTTCAGATAAAAGCCCTGCACGATATGCCCGCTCTAATTCTTCGGCTGTTTCTTTGGGCGTTAAGCCGCCGGGTGAGAACGCAATGATGCCGCCGCCAGCGTACTCTTGGGGTAAGTTGGAAGGTAAATTCTCCAGACCCTGCGTAGCCTGAGCCATGACCTGCTGTGCAACCGGAACATTGCTTGGTGGCTGCTCACCCATCGTGGCTTGAGCCATCTTAGCTTTGGCCTCACCCAGTTTTTTAGTCAAATCTTGAATCAGCGGAATACCCACATACGGCTCAATACTGCCGTTTTGCACGCCCGCTATCAATTGTTGCTGCACAGACTGGATATCACTGGGATTTTGTGCGCGGCTTGCTACAGCAGCCATAGATGCCGCCTTGCGTGACATGCTTTCTTTGAGACTACTTATACTCATATCATCCTCTAGGTTGTGAGGCGTTATACAAACCAAGCCCCGCAATACCAGCGGTGCCTAAGCCCGCAATCTGTGAGCCGATATTGGGCTGCGCTTGATACTGATTTGTTGTCTGACCCGGTAAAGCATAACCGCGCAATAAAGCATTGAATTGATTGAACGCATTCAATGGCGCTTCTCTTTGTGCTTGATAATTTTGAATACTTTGATTAATGAGTTGCTGCTCATATGCTTGTTGTTGACCGCCTAATTGGTTCTGCATGTTAATGATGTTTTGTTGGGATGCCAACTGCCGATCACCAAGTTGTCCTAATGTACCAGCCATTTGCCCAGTCAACCCATATCCAGCTTGCTGTGCGCCTACTCCTGCAAGACCGGCTTGTGCGCCTTGTATGCCTTGGGCTGTACCCGCCAACAGAGCATTGACACCTTGCAAGCCCATACCGGCACCTTGAATGCCTGTTTGGTACGCTTGATTTTCGGCATTGACACCAGAGAGTCCGGCTTGTGCGCCCTGCATACCTTGCGCAGTACCTTGAAGTCCTGTCTGTGCGGCTTGAAGCCCCATACCTGCACCCTGCATACCAAGGCCATACAGATTACCCGCTTGGTTCAAACCAGAGATACCCGCCTGTTGACCGGCCATAGCTTGACCAATACCTGATAACCCAAGTTGACCGCCTTGCAAGGCAGTACCTAGACCAGATTGCGCCCCGCCCAAACCTTGAAGCCCAAGATTGGAGCCATACTGCATAGCTTGAACTGCTTTATCGTAAGCGGCTTGCTGACCTTGCGCACGGATCATATCCATTTGGGAAGCCAAAGCACGGTTAGCTTCAGCATTCTCAATAGCCTGACGTGAACCACCAAACGCACCTGCACGGGCGGCGGCAGACTTACGGGTTTGAGCGGCAATATCAGCTTGGCGTTGTGCGGCTTGAATTTGAACATCAGTCACAGCAGACTGATACGGGCTCATGTACTGTTGAATTGCAGACGGGCTTGTCATTTGACGGGCGTAATCTTGCCCTGCGGCGGCTTGTTGAGCCGCATAACCTCGTGCTTGTCCTGTAATATCTTGCCCTAATGATTCAGCGCGAAGACCCATACGACCGATATCAGCGGCAGATTGTCCGTATTGTTGTGCTTGAGGAGCCAGTGCGGCGGCAGATGCACCATAACCTGAACCCATCGCACCATAACGTTGTGAGGCATCAAGAGCTAATTGTTGACCAATTTGGCCAGAACCATATCCAGCCTGACCGTAACTTTGAGCCGCACTTGCCAAGCCAGCGGCATTAGCACCGTAGCCAGCACCCATCCCACCGTAAAGCTGTCCACCAACTCCCCCTATATTTTGCCCAACTTGCCCAGACTGAAATCCGGATTGACCAAAACGGCCCGCTTGGTTTGCGCTATCCATACCACCAACACCTGCCGTATTTGCAAAATCAGAACCTCTAGCGTATTGAAGTGGTACGCCTAAATTTGCGGCATTCGCTTGCGATTGAACTTGTAGAGGCTGAAAGCCAGCAAGATAGTCTTTTGAACTGTAACTATAAGGAACAAAACTTTTTGTGCCCGCGATGTTATAAATGGGCCTTCCGTCAGCGTCCGTTTGTGATTTATCAAAATTAAACAATTCCTGCATTGAACCGCCAAGCAGTCCCTCTACTTGTGGACGTAGATATTCAGGGATAGTTGTTTGCGTTACCGTAGAAGATGTTGGCCCTCCTCCTCCTCCGCCGCCGCCGTAGATGCGACCAAACGGTTTTGATCTGGTAGCGGATTCGCCAAGTGGTTCACCAAACGCTTCAAGTTGACGGCGTGAATAGTTCATACAAGTACCTCAATTAAAGTGTTTCTTGGCTCAAATCCAGCACGAGCCAAGAGTCGCACCATAGATTCCCGGCAGAATGCCTGTATTTTAGTCGCACCGTGTCTTTTCACCAACACCTTGAGCTGTTCTAAAAGTTCAGGGTTTGCAATAAATTTACCGCCCGTGGTCGTAACAAATGCAACCCGATGAAGCGGGTAGGCAATGAATGAAATTGTCATTGCCCCATGCACCACATTTTCCTCATCTATTGCTACGACTAAAAGCCACTGACCGCTTGTCACGTACTGCTGTACATGGTGTACGTTATACCCGGCAGCTGAGTCCGGAAACTCTCCGCCCTTATCAAGAGCTTCTTGAACATACCCCTGCACCAGCGGCCAAACTTGGTGGGTCTGCGTAACATCAACAGATTGAATAGCTAAAGCCATAAATTTATGCAGGTCCAGCAAGTCCAGCAATACCAGTATTACCAGCACCTTGTGCGGTCTGAGAATTAGCGTCAAACAGATTTGCATTTAAACTTGCGTATAAAGCAGCTAACCCCTGGGCAGCATTAGCAGTCGGGCTAGCATTGGACGAATTTTCCGAACGAGGAAACTCTTTATATGCGGCTCCGATGGCTTTTTCTAAATCTGCCACACCCCACTGCGGCAGTGCTGTGTTAAATTCTCTAGCCGTGTAACCACTCGCCAAAAATCTATTTAGGTCAGACTGCGCTTGTGGGTCTGTACGACCGTCATTAGCTGCATAAAAATCTCTTATTGCCCTCACTCTTTCTACGCTATCAGGTCTGTCTTGATAATAAAAAGGTGATTGATTTTTAAAATATGAAAATAAATCATCTGTAAAAGGAGTGCGCCCAAAGTTGCTTACATTTAAATTTGCACCGAAATAATCTCCAGTTGCAACAGTCGGCATTGTATTGGTCGATATAATATCTTTTGAAGATGGTTTAAATTCTTTTTGTGCGTTTCGAATTGCTTTATCAAGGTCTGTCAGACCCCATTGTGGAAGTGCCGTATTAATCTCTCCAGATGTGTATCCACTGGTGGCCAAGAACCTAGTGAGATCACCCTGCGCTTGTGGGTCTGTGCGGCCAACGTTGGAGTTGTACCATTGCTGGATGGCTTGTATTCTTGCTGGATTAAATCTAGCAGGGGTTGTGCCAGTTGTTG
>Ga0247844_1004584_pt1 | contig 18593 bp, 18 predicted proteins | sample LaCtaG_FD_192421 | JGI IMG/M metagenome (GOLD analysis project Ga0247844, IMG submission 192421) | Freshwater microbial communities from meromictic Lake La Cruz, Castile-La Mancha, Spain - LaCruzMarch201714.5m_1 | ecosystem: Environmental > Aquatic > Freshwater > Lake | place: Spain: Castile-La... | reverse complement strand
CTAACTTTTTTCCTTTTACCATTTGGCTTACTCTAAAATCGGGTAACAAGATTATATCATAGTTTTCTACTAAAAAAGAAATAGTCTTCCAGTGTAATTCTAACACTAGATTCTTTGCTTTCCTCCAAAGTATAGACCTATCTTTATATATTTCTGTCTTGTCTATTTCAACCAAAAGTTTAGTTAGTTCAATGTGAGCATCTTCACCTATAAAGATAGATTCTCCTCTAGGATCATATCCAACAAGAAACTTTCTTACACCAGGGTCTAAAGAAATAACACGATCTCCTTCGGAGATAAACTTAACTTGGCTCTCGTTACGTCTATCTTCTTCTGGAAACCAGTTTCTATCAACCGGATAGTGTAAAAAATACCGTCCTGTATCTTTTTCATATATAATTTCGATACCTTTTTCTGTTGTTGTAATATCAGAAAAAGAAATTCTATCTCTTCTGCCTTTACTATTGGTAAACCAATAATTACTTTTAATTTTTCTAATAAAAGAAGGAAATTCTTTATCCTCAAAACTAAAATATTCAGTTGTCTTTTTTTTACTCATAAATTGCATATTGAATTTATTGATGTTTCCATTCTTAAAATTAGAAATAGCAGAATTAAGACTAGATGTGAATTTGTCGCTAGCTCCTCTAGGCAAGCGACTATGTACTTCTTTCTTGTCCCACCATGGAGGAACAGGAACTTCATTTCTACTCTCATCGTAATCAAATGATTGAAATATTAGATGTTCAAATTTTTCTTCTGTATAATTATATTTTCTCATTAGTTGTCTTATTGAGATATTAGAATATTTAAGCGGTTCTGCTATTTTATCAAAACCATAATGTTGGTATACAACGCTTAGAGTTGCATTATAGTACCATCTATATTGTTCAAACATTAGGTTAAACTTCTTCGTTTCCTCCATGTTCGGAAATAGTCGAATTTTCAATGTTTTCAGAGGTGGAGGTGATGGCTTTCCGTATCTTGTTTTTGATTGAATTACTTCTGAATCCATAGAGTCTGGAAGAGAAAACTGTGATGATTGAAAGGATGTCATTAACGAGTTCTTTTTCTGGGGATGTTTCTTCTTTATCGAGAACCAAGATTTTCCCATTGGTGCTTTCAATGATTCGGAGGACAAGCTCAAAACCGAATCTACACAATCTATCTTTGTGGGTAACCACAACTTCTCCGATATCTCCTTTGAATGCGGTGTCCAAAATGGCGTTAAAACCTTTTCTTTTAAAGTTAAGGCCTGATCCAATATCTTTAATGATTTCGTAGTCAGGATATTTACATCTAAAATACTCAACTTGTCTTTCCAAATCTTCTTTTTGGGAGGAGGTTGAGACTCTGCAATAACAGATATTTCTTTTGTTGTTTTGTTGTTGTCTTTCTTTAGCTCACATAGCGATGACATCTGACATGAGATATATGCGGTGGTTTCCTTCTGTTCTAATGCATTTAAGGACTCCTTGATTATTCCAATTTTCGAGTGATCTAGTACTAAGTTGGAGTATTTTTGACATTTCTGGTCTAAGATATTTTTCATTCATATTTTATTTTAGAAGTCAATCTTTTAGATCATTTCTTAATTTTGTAGATCTAAAAGTAACAGTTGAGTTCCCAAAAAATTTGCAGAGGTAAAGGTAATTCATTATTGTAATTTGCAAATGTCATAGGATCTTTTTTCTCAAGTCCAGACTCTTGTGCATCAATGAATTGTTCAATTCGTTTTTGTAACCATGGGAGTGCTCCTGAATTATTGTTGCTAAATACAGAAGAAGGATTATTTGTAAGATTTGGGCGAACTCCATAATCTCTATTAGCTGTCACAGGCATAGGATTAATAACACCTCCAAAATCACCAATAAAGCTACCAAATAACACATGGCACTCCACGTGCACCAAGTTGCCCAACTTCTGCTACAGCTCCAGAATCTGGTTGGATACGTTGCGACGCTACTAAACAGTATTCATTTTGGTGCGGCGTCCACACTCTATGATCTCAAATACTTTAGCATTTGTTAATATTATCTTATTGGTTTAATTTAACGATCATCCAGGTAGAATAAAAATATTTAAAAATATGCTACCAGAGGACATTCTGAACTTGAAATTAAAAATCTATTAGTATTTTTATGTATTATTATTTAATTTAATAACAGATAAAAGCGTACGCTCTCTACTTTTGTATGAAACGACACCATGTTGGTGTCGTTGTCGTAAAGTTAATTTTAATCATTATTCTTTTTATTCATACACAAAAACGTTCGTAATGTGATTATCAAATGTCGTCACAACCCATTCGCGTGTAGAATCACTCCTTTCTGGGTGCTCTGCAATTCTCTTTTTTAGGATAGAGTCAATTTGTAGCTCATGAAGGATAAAGGCAGCATTTTCATCCATAAAGTTGCACTCGTCCAAGTGCGTGCCAATCTCGTATGTACGAAACTCGGCGCTTGGTTGGATTCCGATAAAGGACGGTTGCAGCCACTCCAAAAGACCGTCACTACATTGGACAACTACCAAATTATCAGATGGCGCAAAATCCCACTCATAAATTCGAGGTATAGTGTTAACAACACCCTTGTAATAATCACGGCAGTAATCGCCAAAGCTCGAGTGGAGCATCATCTGAGACCTCTTATTCCTAAAGACACCGGTCGGTTTACCACCGGCTTGTATTTCAAATACTACCGACTCTGCTGTCGCGTTAGGTTCGCCGTTTTTCTTGTGAATTTCAATCATTCGTTCAATTTCTTCCCTGTCTGCACAATCTTGATCCTTTGACTTGCACAACAACTTGTAATTCCCATTCTCATCTTTGTGATAAAGCATTGTTGGGCTGTCTCCAAGACTTGCAACAAAGACCTTTTCATTTGTCGGATCGAACACTGTTACGTTGCATGTAGCGCCGCTGCTTCCTAGCAGGTTCTTCATTGTCAATATCTCATTTGCTATCATTTCAAACAAGCGAAGCAAGGCAGTCTTTACACAACCTAACGACTCAGAGATCGCTACCCCAAACAGACGTTGTATTACGCTTGTAACAGTAAAAGACGTCTCGTACCCAGCATGACCATCACACACACTTGACACTCCTAGCTTTCGCTCTTGGTACGTTACCGTAAAGAACGTACCAGTGTCTTCTGTATATTCGTAAGTGTGATCGCTAAACTCAAGACGTGGCTTGTAGTGAGTATATCCTTGGCGCTTGTCGGTAAAACCTTTAATATTCTCTGCAAGTGTAAAGGACTGCATGTTACTGCATTTATTCTAATATTATGTTCTAAAATTTCAATTTTATTTAGAGCTTTGTAAACGATTTGCGATTACCCAGTGCGCCGTTAAGATTGCATGTTCTCTAGTTTATTATTTTATGTTATTGTACATACATTTCTGGATTATCAATTAGTTGTCTTGCACAATTTTTTCCTGTAAGTTGTGCTAATGTTCTATTGAATAAAGAAGGTTTAGTTTCTATGTCTCTAATAGAAGTCATATTATTAATGATTTCCTTTAAAGCGGTTGGGTTTTTACTGACTCTTCTGCTGCAAACTCTCCTGCTTTCCTTTTCAGAGGAGAATGCACTCTCTTGATTAAATGAACATTCTTATAATCAACAACGTGATCACCAACAGATGATTTGTGATGAAATATACCTCGTTCTGTATCAGTGCAAACTATTTGAGGATTACCTTCTGAATCGGTAGCAATATATTTGTATACGAGATGAGCAGCTCCTTTCTGGCCTTCATAGAAATCATTTTTTGTATACTTTTCATCTATTATACTGTCTACACGAGCTTGAGATAAATCAAGAGGAGTAAGATTTGAAAAGATCAAATTATTTTGAATGTTTTTTGTTGTATTTTTCTGATAAGTAGGCTTTTTGACTATCTCTTCAATAGTAGCTTGTGCACGTTCAGCAATCGCATGTGCATGTTCTGCTGATGCTTTATATATTTAACTAATTTCTTCAGCTTTCTCTATTTTTAATCTAGTTATTTCTTCAGATTTCTCTATTTTTAATCTAGATATTTCCTCGTCTTTTCTTATAATTTCTTCATGAAAAATTTTCATTTTTTTCTTGCATGTTAAATTATGTTTGGCGTAACTACTTACAGAAAATTTTTTATCGCAAAATTTACAAGTAATTAACAATGATATAATTTGCTGAGAATTTTGAGATTCTTGTATTTTAAGACAATATTTAGCTTGTGTCTGATGAATATATAAAAGATATTTTGTTTTGAACTGTTTACTGCAAAAATGACAAGTCAATTCTTTATTTTCTTTTTCAGTATCTTCTGGCTTTTCTTTGGCTTTAAGTTCTTGTATTTTAAGACAATATTTGGTTTTTTTTTGATGTTGTTTAAGCATTTTAATATCACCAAAAATATTAGAGCAAAAGTTACATTGCGCCATTGAGTTTATTTTCATTCCTTATTTTTTTTAAACAAGGAATGAAATATTAGTTATTTTCTTATAAAAAGTCACTTTTTTTCTAATAAAATTAAAAATGTCTAAAAAATGTCTAAAAATCTTAAAAATTAGTCACGGTTCTCTGATAAAAGTCACTTTTTGATACTTTTTTTCATGACTTTTGAAATGTGTGTGTGTGGAAAAGAAATCCATTTGGAAAAGTAGTATTTTTATACTTTTTTTCTTCCGAACACCAAAATCATTTTTGCAAGAAAAAAAGGTTTTTACGTCAAACTTTCATATTATTTAATCAGGCGACCGAATACAAAAATCATTTTTGCACAAAATGAAAAGTTCGGCGGAGAAAAGGGAAAATCTTTTTTCTTTGTTTTCTAAATAATTTCTAGAAAATTTCCTTTGGATTATCTTTTTTTCTCCTCCTCCGTTGTTGTAAATTTAAATTTATAGAACTGAAACTTGTAGGCGAGATTAGGACTCAAATTTTATCTTAATTTTATCTTAATTTTAAAAGAAATTAAGGTATATGCAAATGACTTTGTTCTTAGTTTCTAACTTGATAAAAAAAACAAAAATAAAAATGAATTTTGTTACTTGTTAAAACATTGTAATTAAATGATATGGAACATTGTAAACACAACTATTTTTTATATTGTAAAGATGATTTTTCCAGAAGAAAACCAAGATGAATGCCCACTTTATTGGGGTCTTGGTACTGATTAAATTAGCTCGCAATTATAAGATAATTTTATAAGATATCAATCAATTTCTTAAAAAAGAAATTGATTTTACACTACTGAATACCAAAATCATTTTTTCACGAAAAGTTAGACTTCTGACGAGAAAAAATTTTTTTTATAAATTTTATAGTAAATACTCTTCACTGGTGTCGACCCAGGAATCTCTCGATTAGAAGTCAAGAACCTAACACTTGTTCAAAATTAGCTAGACTTCTTACGATTATTTAACTTTTTAATTTTACATTATAGTTTGCACATACATTTCTGGATTATCAATTACTTGTTGTCTTGCACAATTTTTTCCTGTAAGTTGTGCTAATGTTCTATTGAATAAACCAGGTTTATCTTCTAAATCTTTTATAGAAGTCATATTATTAATGATTTCCTTTAAAGCGGTTGGGTTTTTTACTGACTCCTCTGCTGCAAACTCACCTGCTTTCCTCTTAAGAGGAGAATGAACTCTCTTTATCAAATGAACATTCTTATAATCAACAACGTGATCACCAACAGATGATTTGTGATGGAATATACCTCGTTCTGTATCGGTACAAACTATTTGAGGATTTCCTTCTGAATCTGTAGCAATGTATTTGTGTACGAGATGAGCAGCTCCTTTCTGGCCTTCATAGAAATCATTTTTTGTATACTTTTCGTGTATTATACTATCTACACGAGCCTGAGATAAATCAAGAGGAGTAAGATTTGAAAAGATCAAATTGTTTTGAATGTTTTTCTGGTAAATAGGCTTTTTGGCTATTTCTTCAATAGTAGCTTGTGCACGTTCAGCAGATTCTTTATATATTGAACCAATTGCTTCAGCTTTTTCAACTTTCATTCTATTGATTTCTTCATGTTTTTCAGCCTTTAATTTTGCGATTTCTTCAGTAAGAGATTGATTTTTTTTCTTACATGTTAAATCGTGTTTAACAGAATTACTTGCAGACGAACGTTTACCACAAAATTGACAAGTAACTAAGGATGATATAATTTCTACAGAATTTTGAGATTCTTGTATCTTGAGACAATATTTAGTTTGTGTCTGATGAATATTTAACAAATATTTGGTTTTAAACTGATTACCGCAAAACTTACAAGTTAAATCTGTGGTTTTTTTGTTCTCTTCCTCGTATTTTTTTTTATTAAGTTCTTCTTGTATTTTAAGACAATACTTGGTTTTTTTCTGGTGTTGTTTAAGCATCTTAGTATCTCCAAACATATTACAACAAAATTGGCATTGTTCCATATTTATTATTGTCATTCCTTTTTTTTAAATTAAGAATGAGTTTTTCATTCTTTATGTACATAAAATCTGATATTTTACTGTTAAAATCAAAAATTACTAAAAAATACTAAAACTAATAAAAATAATTCAAATTCTCTGATAAAAAGTCACTTTTACAAAAATTTCAAATTTGTGTGTGTGTAAGATGCGATTCATTTTGGAAAAGTACGATTTTTATTGTTTTTTTCTTCCGAACTCCAAAATAATTTTTGCAAGAAAAAAAGGTTTTTACGTCAAACTTTCATATTATTTAATCAGGCGACTGATCGCCAAAATCATTTTTGCACAAAATGAAAAGTTCGGCTGAAAATTTTTTTCTAAATAATTTCAAAAATTCGTAGAAAATTTCGTTTAGATTATCTTTTATTTTTATTCTCCTCCGACTTTTTTCAACATAAGATCAAGTAATCTTACTCAAACCGATTGAGGATTATGTTGGATTGTGATTTGTAAATCATTTTATTTTAAAATAAGTATTTACCAGAAGAACTTTTTTGTTCTTCAAAAGAGTGCATTTACAAAATATTTAAAAATAGATATTTTTAAATAATACTAGTAAATTAGCAGAAAATGTACACAATTGCTCTTAATAACTTTTATATGATAAAAACGTGTTAAACTAAATTATACTGAAATATGATATAGACAACTCTACTCTTAGAAAATGGATTTTAAAATTATAAATTTGTATTAATTATTTTGTGTACTATTGCTTTGGAGACTTTACAAAACTCTATTGAGAGAGTATAATCAGACTTTTATCTTAATTTCAAAAGAAATTAAGGTATTAAATACTCTTGGATGGGGTCGAACCATCATTCTCTCGATTAGAAGTCGAGCGCCTTATCCATTGGGCCACAAGAGCAAATAGTATAAAATATTTGCTCTAAATAAACTTTCTAATTATAATAAACATATGTTTAAATCTTAATTAAATAAAATTGAAATAAAAGATATTATTTATAATAATTATAAAATATGAACAATCAAGAAGTTGAAGTATTTAGACTTACACCTAAACCTATCGAAGACAAAAGTTATTTTTATGCGGAAGCAACACGTAAAACAGGAACATATCAATCTGGTATGAAATATTATACAACTAATAAACCTAAATACGTAGGTAAATATATTGCAGATTATAGAACGAATACGGGAGATGGTGGATATTTCTGGGCAATTTTTAAAGATGGTGATATTGAGAATAGAGTAGATTATAGTTATGAAGGTAATACGTGTTTTATAGAAGTTGATACGGCTTAACCGTCCACTTCAAATATTTCTTTATATAAAGAAATATTTTGGTCTGAAAAATATTAAGAAGGATTATTAAAAATGGCTGTGAAATACGTGACATATCTATACAGTTTTTAGGTAACGTATCAGAAAAAATAAAAACATCTTTTAAGTCATAATTATTAAATTGACCAGTTTTTTCAATTTCTTTAAGAAATCTTCTGTATCTATCAGAATGATGATCACCATCATATATTATTATGTTACTAGCAGTTGCTCCATTATATGCTTTTTTCCATATCAGTCTTATTTCAATACGAATAAGTTAAACAGTTGATAAAAACAACACCATTGTTTGGTGTTGTTTGTAAGATTTACTTTTGTCTACATGTCTACTGTAGAAGCACTACTTAATGCACTATCTGAACGTTCAAGAATATCAGTATTTATTTCCGAATAAACATTTCGATCAAACTTGTAAACGTATGTATAATTGTACGTATAAGTATTCTGCTCATAGCAGAAAGACCACATGTTATTCTCTTGAAATACACCTCTGATCATTTGCTGACTTTTACCTACTTAGTTATTCTAAAAAATCAATTTTAAAACTACTTTTCTTTGATCGTAGTGAGTACTCTTAAAACGACACCTTGTGGGTGTCGTTGTCGTTGAGTCTTCGAGCCACACTGTTCACTCGCTATCAGAGTGTTCCTCTTCCCATTGAGCCGAGAAGTCTGGATCGTATTCGCGGTCATAGTCGTCATCTAGGTCGTAGTAGTCCCACGAGTCGTCTTCATACTTGTCGACGTCACACTTGATCATGTCGTTCACTTCCTTCTCTGTGATGTTGGCAGGAAAGCAGCACCATAGCGGACGGATGCTTGGTTCAGGATCTCGACTCTTGACGAGTCGTACACACGTCTCGTTCACAATGGTTAGATGTGGAGAGATGAACTTATCGTATACGACTGCCGGAACAAGGTCTAGCCAAGACTTTGGCTCTTCCGGAAGTTGATCAGCGTTGACAAAGTGAGCGAGCGTAAATGATTTCATTCTTCCTGTTTCTCTCTAGGGAGTTGGTCTAAAAACCAACTTTATTTAGAAACGACACCTTGTGGGTGTCGTTGTCGTTGAGTCTTCGAGCCACATTATTCACCACTTGTCGTCGCTATCAGAGTGTTCCTCTTCCCACTGAGCCGAGAAGTCTGGATCGTACTCTCGATTGTAGTCGTCGTCTGGGTCGTAGTCGTTCCACGAGTCGTCTTCAGACTTGTCGACGTCACACTTGATCATGTCGTTCACTTCCTTCTCGGTGATGTTGGCAGGAAAGCAGCACCATAGCGGTCGGATGCTCGGTTCAGGATCTCGACTCTTGGCGAGTCGTACACACGTCTCGTTCACAATGGTTAGATGTGGAGAGATGAATTTGTCGTAGACGACAGACGGAACAAGGTCGAGCCAAGTCTTTGGTTCTTCCGGAAGTTGATCAGCATTGACGAAGTGAGCGAGCGTAAATGATTTCATGGTTTCTGCTTTCTCTCTAGGGAGTTGGTCTAAAAAATCAACTTTATTTAGAAACGACACCTTGTGGGTGTCGTTGTCGTCGAGTAGTGATGTTTAGTTTGTTATGAGCTATTCCACATGTTGTGAGCAGACTTGAGAGTCATTAGCAATATTTCGTATGGAATGCTTAGGATTCCATTTACCAACTCGCTTCCTCCAGTAGTCGTGCCAGCTGACTTTTCATGTTCGAGGAGAATCATCTCGATGATATTGTTTGATTGTTCTCGTCGTTCTTCGACTACATTTGAAGCCATCTCGGCGAATGTATCGAGAGCCATCTGCGTGTTGTATCTGTTAGTTCCTTGAAACAAAGTGTACCATGTACATGTGTCAATAGCAGTCTGAATGATCTCGACTGGCAAACGAGGATATTTTTGTAGGAGGCGTACTCGTACTTCATCTTCTTTTTCTTCCGCAACAGCAATGTTGAATGGATGATTCATGTTCATGCTATCATTTTACATAGTTCTTTTAAAAAATCAATTTTATCGTAAATCAATAGTCTATCAAGATCACTCTTAAAACCACACATTTGTGTGGTTTTATTAAAACATACTTCTAATCTACAATCTCATGGTTCTAGTGTACACTGTTGCGACAGCTTCCTTCCACTCATTCTTCATCCAACTCCTTCCATTGGACTGCAGATTCTTTGGTGATCTCGGTCGCGCTCATTTCAGGATTCTACTCTTTGACACTAGCACGGTTCGAGCTACAGAAATGAGTATAACCATTCTTCTTGCCGCTCTGAGGCTTGTCTTCACTCTTACCCTTCTTGGGTTCAGGCTCTTCTTAGTCGCTCTGAGGAACTACTCCACTCGTCTCTTGTTCGTATCTAAGTTTGTCGTCGGCTGCCATCTTGTTGTACTTTTCCAACTCGTCGCTGCGATCTTCGTCGGTCTTGAGTTCATTCCACCAGGTTGCGAGGAGCTTGGTAACGTCTGTTGCCTTGCCATCTTTGCCGATTTCACTCTTGGCTGCATCCCTGTTGTCGGAGCAAAAGAAAATGTAAGCGGACTTCTTACCTTTAGGGGCGTTGGGATCGCTCTTCTTGCCACCGCTTTTTTTTGCCACAACTGGCTGTTCATCACAGCCGAAAAGAGCATACTCTTCCGTATCTTGATCATGTCGAAGCTTATCGTCGGCTGCCATCTTGTTGTACTTTTCCAACTCGTTGATGCGATCTTCGTCTGCCTTGAGCTCCTTCCACCAGGTAGCGAGGAGCTTGGTAACGTCTGTTGCCTTGCCATCTTTGCCGATTTCACTCTTGGCTGCATCCCTGTTCTCAGAGCAAAAGAAGATGTAAGCGGATTTCTTACCTTTGGGGGTGTTGGGGTCGCTCTTCTTCTTGCTACTCTTACCCTTGGTAACAACAAGCTCGTCGTCGCTCGGTGGAACATAGTCCTTCATATCTTCGTCGTATCGAGCCTTGTCCGCTGCGGCCTCTTGCTCACATAGCTGAATCATCTTCTTGTCCGCCGTCTTCTTGCTGTTCTTGAGCTCGTTCCACATCTGTCCCAACTTTGAGGTGACTTCGGTTGCCTTGGCGTCGGGGTTGAGTAACTTCTTGGCTTCTTCGCGCTTCTTGGTGCAAAAGATGATGTAGGCCGACTTCTTACCCTTGGGCTTGAGGGGGTCCTTGATCTTCTTGTCGCTGCTACTACGCTTGACAGCATTAGCTGCCTTGACGAGAAGCGCGTTAAAAGCCTTCATGTTATCCTCTCCGTTCCACATTTCCGCAAGCTCTTCTGAGCCATGCTCAGAGAGAAAGTCGGTAATGAACTTGTTAATATTTTTGCTGTGAGCAATAGATGTCATGTTCCTACTTATCACTTACCAACTTGTCCTAAAAATTCAATTTATACAAAGAAAAACACCAATGCGTTACAGCCTATACCTCCTTGTCGAGAACACACGGCAAAGCCAAGCGTTCCTCAATGAATTTGCTTCGGAAAGTTAACGACACCTTGTTGGTGTCGTTATCGAATACTATACTGTGAATAGAGCCCCTTCCAACGCTCTATTCAGTGACACCCTCCTTTTTATCTTGGTGCCTCCAACTACTCTACTCTACTCGAGTACTTCTACCCTAATGGAAGTGCTGCCGCTCTTGATAGCCAACTCGAGCGCCTGCATCACTAATTCTCTTGGTACTCGGAGAACAATTTCCTTCTTCTTTTCGGGAACTTGGAGAAGGGGTGGCTTATCCGCAAGAGAAGAAGGGAGTGCAACAACAGGGGCTTCTACAGTAGTCTTCAAAGAAGACTTCAATGTACTAGCCCAACTATTTGTAGTAGTCGTGTACCTGTCGCAAGCATGCATACTCTTTTCAAGAGTGACAACCTTTGGTGCTTGAAGATGACTTTCCCTAGTCTTGTAGTGGGAGAGGCCAACTCGCTCTATAAACTCGTCTTGGCTCTCGTGTGGATGCTTATTCCTGCAAATGTCTCGTCCATTGTTTACCAACTTGCCGTTCTCAAACCTAACAAAACGGCACTCGCCCTTGAAAAAACAATTGCGCGTCACAAGCTCTTCGAGCGAGTGAGCAAAGCGACATTTTTCCCCATGACGACAGGTCTCGTTCTTTTCTACACTATTGCACATCCGTGTCTTTGCTAGGTGGGCGCCCAACTCTGTCTTGTTGGAGAGGGCGTTGTACGCTTCGGCTCGTTGACAGTGTCGATGATCGTCATGGCATCGCTCGTCATCCAGGTACTTGTCTTGAAGCTCGTCTTTGTACGTCTTGATTGGCACAACCAGCTTGACCACGCTCTTCTTATCCGTAGGTTGAAGCGAACCTTTCATATTCTCTTGTGCATCCGTACTTTGCAAAGCATCGTATCGGTTGCCGGAATTCCATGAGTCCATATTCTGATTGCGGTTAGAGTTCATCATTACTGATTTTTGACTACCAACTTGTCCTAAAAAATCAATTTTAATCAAAATTGACTTTGTCGACTGATTGCCATGTCGGCTGTCTGGGTTGTAGCAAGGGGCTGTGTGATCGTCTGCATGATGTGCAGACCAAGCGCGTTTTGGATCCAGTATCAGACGCTTTCCTGAAAACGACACCTTGTTGGTGTCGTTGTCGTACAGTCGATTAGTTTTATTCAAGTTTTTCTACACTATCTCGATCCTAATGTTGGTTTTTCCCGACTTCATCGCAATCTCCATTGCCTGAAGAGCTAGCTCTTTTGGCACTCGAATAAGTATCTCTTCTTCATGTGAAGAGCTACAAGGCTTGTCCGTCTTAACCGAGTTGCATAAGGTCTTGGTCTGATGTGCCGTCGAAGATGTAGAAGGCATGTCCTTTGGGACAACGTAGGTGATACCAGCACGATTACACACACTCGCTTTTGTTTCGGCTGGATGCATGTGATTGCACGTCTTGCCTGCTTTGTTCTTGTACACTCCACTTGATTGACGATCAACGTTCCTGCAACCAAGACCAAAAGAGCAGTAGAGAAATACTAGCTCAGATGTGTCATGAGCGAAACGACAATTATTTCCGTGCATACAAGGCTCATTTGAGCCTACCGATCTGCACATTCGTGTACAGGCACCTTTGTGAGTGGGGTTGAGTAAGGCTACACTCTTTTTAGCAGGAGGTTTCTTCACTTCTTGCCAAACCTCTTCTACCGTGTCGACCACTCTCTCCTCTACCACGCTCTCCTCTACCACGCTCTCCTCTACCACGCTCTCCTCTACCACTCTCTCCTCTACCACGCTCTCGTCTACTTTCTCTATAGTCTCGACCACACTCTCACTCGTCTCCACTTGTGCTACAGTCTCGACCGCCTTAAATTTACCTGCACGTTCAACCTCTTCTTTCTTCTTGTTGTCTCGTGATTCTTTGCGCCTCAAAGCTCGCCGAGCAGTAACTACTTCTACAGCCGTGTCCTTAACTATACGCTTCTTGAAGCCTGCTTTTTGAACTGGTCTATTTGATAACTTCTCTAAAAAGTCCTTGTGTTTTTGTTGAAGCCGACGCTCTTTTCCAGCCCTCGACTCTTTGGGTAATCTAGACATGAATGCGTTGTGTTGTGAACGCAAAAGCACTGCTTGTTCGTCCTTTACCTTCATTGCTGCTCTAAAATCCGACTGCATCTGCCCTATGGTCGCAAGCGTCTGTGCCTCAAGATCAAGGGTTTTACTTACCAAGCGATCCGTGTAGTGCTTCTTCATCTCGTTCATTGTTACATACTTTTGTACACACGGCTTCTCATCTCCGTGCCACTCGCACCGGCTGCAATTGCAATGCTTGGAAGCCAATTGAACTGGTCCAAGAATCACAATGCGCATTCGGTTCAACGAAGAATCAGCTTCACCCGAGTCATACTCGGGATCATACTGGTCGCACTCCTGCTCATAGCAGGAAGCGTCCATGCTGTTGGAGGTGGTCATATTCCCTTGAACGTTATCTCTCATCATTTGCTGATTTTCTCCTACCTAGTTATCATAAAAAATCAACTTTATTTTGTAAAAAGCGGCTCGGGAACTGTCACTCGAGAGCCATCAGTCAAGTAACTATTAAAAACCACACTGTTGTGTGGTTTTATTAAAACATACTTCTAATCTACATAGTTCTAGTCTACATAGTTCTAGTCTACACTGTAGCTTCCTTCCACTCATTCTGCTCGTCTTCGTCTAACTCCTTCCATTGTCGTGCAAGTTCTTTGGTGATCTCGGTCGCGCTCATTTCCGGATTGTCCTCTTTGACACTAGCACGGTTCGAGCTACAGAACTGTGTATATCCATTTGTCTTCTTTCCGCTCTGAGACTTGTCTTCACTCTTACCCTTCTTGCTCTTGTCCTTCTTGTGTTCAGGCTCTTCGTCACTCTTATCTTCGACGATCTGAGCCTTGCTCTTCTTTGGCAAGTTTTCTTCATCGCTCTGAGGAGCAGCTACTACACCAGTCTCTTGTTCGTATCGAAGCTTATCGTCGGCTGCCATCTTGTTGTACTTTTCCAACTCGTCACTTCGATCTTCGTCGGTCTTGAGCTCGTTCCACCAGGTTGCGAGGAGCTTGGTCACGTCTGTTGCCTTGCCATCTTTGCCGATTTCAGTCTTGGCTGCATCCCGGTTGTCAGAGCAGAAGAAAATGTAAGCGGACTTTTTACCTTTGGGAGCGTTGGGGTCGCTCTTCTTGCCACTGCTCTTCTTCTTTGTCACGACTGTTTCATCTCCGTCACTGGGGGGAGCATACTCTTGTGTCTCTTGATCATGTCGAACCTTGTCGTCTGCCGCCATCTTGTTGTACTTTTCCAACTCATCGCTGCGATCGTCGTCTGCCTTGAGCTCGTTCCACCAGGTGGCGAGGAGCTTGGTCACGTCTGTTGCCTTGCCTTCTGTGCCAATTTCGGTCTTGGCTGCGTCTCGATGTTCTGCACAGAAGAAGATGCAAGCTGACTTCTTACCTTTGGGTGCATTGGGGTCGCTCTTCTTCTTGCTACCCTTACCCTTGCTAGCAATAAGCTCGTCTTCGCTCGGTGGAACATAGTCCTTCATATCTTCGTCGTATCGAGCCTTGTCGTCTGCGGCCTCTTGTTCACAGAGCTGAAGAACCTTCTTGTCCGCCGTCTTCTTGCTGTTCTTGAGCTCATTCCACATCTGTCCCAGCTTGGAGGTGACTTCGGTTGCCTTGGCGTCGGGATTGAGCAACTTCTTGGCTTCCTCACGCTTCTTGGTGCAAAAAATGATGTAGGCCGACTTCTTACCCTTGGGCTTGAGTGGATCCTTGATCTTCTTGTCGCTGCTACTGCGTTTGACAGCGTTAGCTGCCTTGACGAGCAGAGACATAAAAGCCTTCATGTTATCGTCTTCGTTCCACATTTCCGCAAGCTCGTCCGAGCCATGCTCAGAGAGAAAGTCGGTAATGAACTTGTTAATATTCTTGCTGTGAGCAATAGATGTCATGTTCCTACTTATCACCTACCAACTTGTCCTAAAAATTCAATTTTATACAAAGAAAAACCACCAAATGCGTTACAGCCTATACCTCCTTTTCGAGAACACATGGCAAAGCTAAGCGTTACTCAATGAACTTGCCTCATCTCACAAGCTCTTCGACCGAGTAAGCAAAGCGACATTTTTTCCCATGACAACATGTCTCCTTCTTTTATACACTATTGCACATCCGTGTCTTTGCTAGGTGAGCGCCCAACTCGGTCTTGTTGGAGAGGGCGTTGTATGCTTCGGCTCGTTGACAGTGTTGATCTTGGCATCGCTCATCCTTCACACAAGAAAACAACACCTTAGTGTTGTTGTCGTATTTACCTACTAATATTTACGAGTACTTACTTGAGAAGTACTTTTCTTAGTCATCTTCGAAATATTCATAGTCTGACTCGCTTGAAAAAATCATTTTTTTATCAAAAGTTATTGGTCGTAAGAAACGACACCTTGTTGGTGTCGTTGTCGAGTCTTCTTGGTGTCACCGTTTTATTTGACTTTAGTTATGCTGGTAAAGCGCATAAAAACTTTTAGAATCGACACCTTGTTTCTGTAGTTGAGTCTACACTATGGTTGTGTCTACGCCTCTCTCGGAGTTGTTTGACCGAGAGCTGACTTAACGAATCTGATATGTCGATATTTCTTTCCATCTCGGCTGCAAAAGCTTCCATATCTCTGTGTTTTCTGTCTTCATCAGACTCTAGAGACTCTTTTAGTCCCGAGAGCGAGTAAACAGACTCGATGCACCCAACATATCCACATCCTGTGCAAGTTATCTCTGCACCTTCGAATTCCTGTTTGAGGGCAGAGGACTTGCAAATAGAGCAGCGCAGAAGAGAATTCATTTTTCTGCTATTATTCTATCTACTTGATCTGAAAAATTATTTTTATTTAGTCCTTACATTTATTCAACATAGGGTCAAGTTCTGCGTGAAGCACACATTTTCTCGAGGCGCTCTGTTTTTGTTCGTTCGCATAGTATAATCTCGACTCTTTCAACAGATAGTAGCCGTTGTGTTCTTGTTCATAATATTTGGCGTTTGTGCAGTTTCCGTTATTCTCACATCCGCACTCGCACTGTGTCATTTTCTGTTTCTCCTACAGAAATGTCCTAAAAATCAATTTAAAAAACGACACCATATTAGTGTCGTTTTTGTAGGAATAGAGCCCCTTCCAACGCTCTACTCAGTGACACCCTCCTATTTATCTTGGTGCCTCCAGTACTCTACTTTACTCGATTACTTCTACTCGAATACACCTATTACCACTTTTCATCGCCAACTCTAATGCCTGCATAGCTAATACCTTTGGCACTCGAAGTATTATCTCCTTCTCAATGGAAGGAGGAGGAATGGTGCTATCAAACTTGAAGGTTGCAGGTGGATGATTCGTGCTTAGGTTTAGTGCACGCAATCCTTCAAACTTCATAAAAGGAGAGCCACCAAACTTGAAGGTAGGTGCTTCTGTAGGATTGATCACAGTTGGATAGATAGACGACTTGATCTCGGTCGCACACTTGTAGTTTGTTTGTCGATCGCAAGCAAAATCAGCCTTCGGCTTTTTGTAGTCAAGCTCAACCTCCTCAACGTCGATCTCCTCATGCGTAGTCTTGTAACGTGAAAGCCCTGTGCGCCTGATAAAGTCGTCTTTGCTCTCCTGTGGATGCTTGTTCCTGCAAATGTTCTCCCCGTCATTCACCAACTTATCGCTCTTGATCCTGACGAACCGACACTTGTCCTTGAAATGGCAATCGCGAATCACAAGCTCTTCGAGAGAGTGCGCAAAGCGGCACTGTTCTCCATGAAAACATACCTCGTTCTTGTCAAAACTGTTGCACATTCTTGTCTTGACGTTTTCGGTTGCCGGGCGTGACTCTCTGTACTTTTCACGAAGATCGTCTTTGTACGTCTTCAAGGGAACGACGAGCTTGATCAAATTCTTAGTTTTTCTCTGCTTCTTGATTGACGACTCGGACAGAGATGGAAACTCTGATTCGCTCATAGCGTTGCTCAGAGTTTCATATCTGTTCCACGAGTTCATATTCTGATTGCACATGTTAGCAGACATAATTACTGTCTTTTAACTAGAAATATGTCCTAAAAAATCAATTTGTATTTGTTCTATCATGTCTTAGTGTTGGAAAATGACTTACATATGCTCTCCATAAGAAACTCTAAAGTATGTGTAGCTCTATACTTTGTACATGACTGCAGTTTTGCAATGCTTGGAAACTTCTCAAGTAACTCTTAAAATCACACAAACAGTGTGGTTTTATTAAAATAGTCTTCTAGTCTACACTATTGCTTCCACTCATCAATTGTCCTGCAAATTCTTTCGTGATCTCAGTCGCACTCGTTTCCGGATTGTCCTCTTTGACACTAGATGCAACTGGCTATAGAGCAGAAACGTTCCCGACATGAGTAAACAGCCACTTTTTCTGCGAGTCGGGCAGCTCGAGCGCATGTTCTATCTGAAAAATGTTCGAAGGCGGATTTCGTGTGTCCCATCGGTCAATTCCCAAATTCCACCATTCGGGTGTCTCGCACTCGGTCTCGTGGGATTTTGTAGCACGCCAATCTACGATAACCTGTTCTACATACTGGTTGAACACTTTGCGTTCAGATCGCACCTCTCTTTGTTCATGCTTAGACATCGATTTGAAGCATCTCTTTTCGTAAGCAAGGCGTGTTTTGAACTCGGTGATTACGGCGTCCATGTTGATTTTAACCATGGAGTCTGTCGATTTCTCGGTAGTAGCACACTGTGTCATATTTTCTGTTTTTTCTCCTACAGAGACGTCCTAAAAATTCAATTTTAAAACGACACTAATTAGTGTCGTTTTGTAGGAATAGAGCCCCTTCCAACGCTCTACTCAGTGGCACCCTCCTCTTTATCTTGGTGCCTCCAAATACTCTACTTTACTCTACTACTTCTACCCGAATAGACGTGTTGCCGCTCTTGATAGCCAACTCGAGAGCCTGCATCGCCAATTCTCTTGGTACTCGGAGAACAACTTCCTTCTTCTTTTCAACGGGAACTTCAAGAATGTGCTTCTCCGCAAGAGGAGAAGGGAGTGCAACAACAGTAGGGGCTTGTACAGCCGGCTTCAAAGAAGCCTTCAATGTACTAGCCCAGCTACTTGTAGTAGGCGTGTACCTGTCGCAAGCATGCATACTCTTTTCAAGAGTGACAACCTTTGGAGCTTGAACACTAGTTGGAACATGCTCCCTAGTCTTGTAGTGGGAGAGGCCAACGCGCTCTATGAACTCGTCTTGGCTCTCATGTGGATGCTTGTTCCTACAAATGTCTCGTCCATTGTTTACCAACTTGCCGTTCTCGAACCTAACAAAACGGCACTCGTCCTTGAAAA
>Ga0247844_1004583_pt1 | contig 18597 bp, 22 predicted proteins | sample LaCtaG_FD_192421 | JGI IMG/M metagenome (GOLD analysis project Ga0247844, IMG submission 192421) | Freshwater microbial communities from meromictic Lake La Cruz, Castile-La Mancha, Spain - LaCruzMarch201714.5m_1 | ecosystem: Environmental > Aquatic > Freshwater > Lake | place: Spain: Castile-La... | reverse complement strand
GGCACCGCCCATCGCCCGTCCGCCCCTGTCGCGGACCACCCTGCTCGGGATCGGCGGGGTGCTGATCTGCGCCATGATCTGGGGAACGACCTGGTACGCCATCACACTGCAACTCGGGACGGTGGCGACCATTGCCTCGATCGTCTGGCGCTTCGGCCTCGCCTCTGCCGTGTTGTTCCTCGGTTGCCTGGTCTTCCGCCAGAACCTCAAGCTGACGCGGGGCCAGCACCTCGCCGCCCTGGCCCAGGGGGCCTTTGCCTTCTCGATCAGCTACAGCTTCACCTACGCCTCGGAAGGCCATGTCGCGTCCGCCATTGTTGCCGTGACCTTCGCCTCCCTGACATTCATCAACCTTGTCCTGTTCCGGGTCGCTGCGGGTCAGCGGGCCGCAGCCGTTTCCTGGGGCGGAGCCATCCTTGGACTCGTCGGTGTGGCGGTGCTTTCGGGCGGTGAAGTGCTGGGGGCCGGTTTTGATCGTCGGGCCGCCCTCGGTGTCGGCCTGGCCCTGGTCGCCGTAGTCGCCTCGGCCTTCGGTAATTTCTTCGCATGGAAGGGTCAGGTCCAGGGATCGGCAGCTATTCCCTCGACCGCCTGGGCGATGGCCTATGGCACGGGACTGCTGCTGGTTTACGGCCTGGTCACGGGCGTCGAGTTCACCATCGACCCGACCTTCACCTATGTGGGCTCACTGCTTTACCTGGCCCTTTTCGGCTCGGTCATCGCCTTCGGCCTGTATTTCACCATTGCCCGGTTGATCGGCTATGCCATGGCCAGCTACGTCTCGGCCCTGACCCCACCCGTCGCCATGCTGGTCTCGGTGCTGTTCGAGGGCGCGCATTTCGGCTGGTCGGCCCTGTTTGGGCTGCTGCTGGTGCTTTCGGGTCAGGCCCTGATGATCCGGGCCCCGAAGGTTACAACCTAGCCGAACCAGCCTGGCTTCTTCTTCTTCGGCTTGTCGGGCGCCGCTCCCGCCTTCTTCGCCGCTTCTTCCTCCCGTCTATTGCGCTCGGCGGTGACCCGCATGGCGACGAGCAGGGGGATCAGACCGTGCTTGATGCGGGGATCCTGACGCGGGTCGGTCATTTTCAATCCTCCAGCTTAGATCCGTCGAGCAGGCGGGCCGCACGCGTGCGTTCCGCTTCTGCCCGGGTCCTATCTGCCTTCGAGCGCCCGTGCGCGGCCCGGTTGGCCTTCGCGGTCGCCTTCGCTTCAGCCTTCTCCCGGTCCTTGCGCACGCGGTTCAGATTGACGACCTCGCCCATGACCGATCTCCGATGCGCCGGCCAATGCTGCGACGTCCGACGCTGCCACCATCATACCGTCGAGTCAGGCCGACGAACACCACCCTGTGCCGTGGCACGCTCGGGCTGCTTGGCCGGCATCAGACGCCTTACCGCGAATTCATGGGCAACCGGCTGTCATCGGGCCCGCCTTCCTCCTATCTCTGGGGGGTGCCCGATAGCAGCGCGACCGTAACGACGCCCTTGATCCGCCTGATCCTCAACATTCTCTGGTTCATCTTCGGAGGCTGGCTGTCCGGCCTGCTCTGGCTGCTTGGCGGTGCCATCCTTGCCCTGACCATCGTCGGCCTGCCCTGGACCTTCGCCGCCTGGCGGATCGCCAGCTATTCCTTCTGGCCCTTCGGCCGCGAGGTCATCTGGCGTGACGAGCTGGGTGAGCAGGACGCCGGCACGGGCCCGCTGGGCCTGGTCCTCAACATCATCTGGTTCATTTTCGCCGGCTGGTACATCGCCCTGTCGCACCTGCTGATCGCCGTGGCGGAGTTCATCACCATCATCGGCATCCCCTTCGCCCTGAAGGATCTGGAGCTGGCCAAGCTGGCCCTCGCTCCGATCGGTCGGACGATCCGCGACAAGCCCTGAATCAAAAACGCCGGCCTCCACAGGAAGGCCGGCGTTTGTTGCCGGTGTCGGGTTGATCACCCCGGCGAGATCATCTTCTCGGGCCGCACCGCCTCGTCGAACTCGGCGTCGGTCAGATAACCGCCGCCGACGGCTTCCTCGCGCAGCGTCGTCCCGTTCTTGTGCGCGGTCTTGGCGATCTTCGCGCAGGCGTCATAGCCCAGCTTGCCGTTCAGCGCCGTGACCAGCATCAGCGAGTTGTCCAGTCCGCGCTTGATATTGTCCTCGCGCGGCTCGATCCCGACGACGCAGTTGTCCGTGAACGACACCGCCGCATCGGCCATCAGCCGCACCGACTGCAGGAAGTTGTAGGCCATCACCGGGTTGAAGACGTTCAGCTCGAAATGCCCCTGCGAGCCGGCGAAGGTCACGGCTGCGTGGTTGCCGAACACCTGGACGCACACCTGGGTCAGGGCTTCCGACTGGGTCGGATTGACCTTGCCCGGCATGATCGACGAGCCCGGCTCGTTCTCCGGCAGAGCCAGTTCGCCGAGGCCGGAACGGGGCCCCGAGCCGAGGAAGCGGATGTCGTTGGCGATCTTGAACAGGCTGGCCGCGACCGTGTTGATGGCCCCGTGGCTGAACACCATGGCGTCATGGGCAGCCAGGGCCTCGAACTTGTTCGGTGCCGTGGTGAAGGCCAGGCCGGTGATGGCGGAGATGCGGTCGGCCACCTGCTCCGCGAACCCGATCGGGGCGTTCAGCCCTGTGCCGACGGCCGTGCCGCCCTGGGCCAGTTCCATCAGCTTCGGCAGGGTCAGTTCGATCCGCTCGATGCCGTTGGCGATCTGCTGCGCATAGCCGCCGAACTCCTGGCCGAGGGTCAGGGGCGTGGCGTCCTGGGTATGGGTCCGGCCGATCTTGATGATGTGGGCCCAGGCCTTGGCCTTGGCATCCAGCGCCGCGTGCAAATGCCTCAGCGCCGGGATCAGGTCATTGACCACCTGTTCGGCGCAGGCGACGTGCATGGCCGTCGGAAAGGTGTCGTTCGACGACTGGCTCATATTGACGTGGTCGTTCGGGTGGACCGGCTTCTTGGAGCCCATCTCACCGCCCAGCATCTCGATGGCCCGGTTCGAGATCACCTCATTGGCGTTCATGTTCGACTGGGTGCCCGAGCCGGTCTGCCAGACCACCAGCGGGAAATGGTCGTTCAGCCGGCCCTCGATCACCTCATTGGCCGCGGCGACGATGGTGTTCCCGATCGCCGGATCCAGCTTGCCCAGCGCCATATTGGTCTCGGCCGCCGCGCGCTTGACGATCCCCAGGGCCCGCACGATCGGCAGGGGCTGTTTCTCCCAGCCGATCCTGAAATTGCCCAGCGACCGCTGCGCCTGGGCACCCCAGTAACGGTCCGAGGCGACCTCGATGGGGCCGAAGGTGTCGGTTTCGGTGCGTTGGGTCGGGCGGGAGTCGGTCATCGAGGGCACCTCTTGGGCATGGTCCGGTTCGGGCGCGCGGTGTAGCACGGGGCGGTGACCGAACAAGCGGCTGAGCCAGAGGGGCGGGGGCATGGAGACGATCTGCGTTGTGGAGGAACGAATGGACGCGATCCTATCATGAGCGCGGGCCGGGACGCCTTAATTTGGATCGGCACCGGAAAGGTCCGCGCCCGCGAGACCGGCGACACGGTTGAACTGACCATCGATGGCCTGACCACCCAGGCCAAATACTACAAGCCACTGGTCTATGAGTTCATGCGCAAGGAGTGGACCTCGCGCCCTTCCTACGGCGACTACACCGTCGAGATCCTGATGGAGCATGTCGGCGATCCGCCGTGGATGGACCTCGACAATCTGGCCAAGGCCCTGCTGGACGCGATCAAGGGCTATCTGTTCCACGACGACGCCCAGGTTGCCCGTCTTCTGGTCGAACGCCGAGAGGGCGAGCGCGAGCGGATCACCATCCGGGTGTTCCCGCGCAAGACCTGACCCATCTCCCGACCGGAGACGGGCCAATCACGGCGACCGGCTGAACCGCAACATCGGCAGACGCAGCTGCATATCGGCGCCGACAAACATCTGTGGATCCGACGGCGGTGTGGCTCCCAGTGCGGCTTCCTTGCGCGCCACACAGGCCCGCGTCCCCGCGGCCAGCGCCAGGAAGTCGCTCGCCGTGGGCAGGGTCTCGATGATGCAGCCGTCAAACCAGGGATAGGTCTCGTCAGCCCCACAGCCGAACGAGGTCCGCTCGCGGCTGGCGGCGGTCAGAACCATCCGGTTGGGTGCCGCCAGGGCATTGACGAAGATGCCGGAATAGCAGGCCGAGACGATGACCACCGTCGGCCGGGTCCCGCAGGCCGAACGGACGATATTGGCCATCATGTCCGGCGTCATCCGCGGGGCTATGCCGAACACCATGGCGTTGGGCGCGCCATGTGAGGTGAAATACAGCAGGCAGCCTGCGGTTCCCCGCGTCGCCGCCGCTGTGATCCCGTCAACCACGGCCGAGGCCGAGGTAGGCTCCGGGACATCGGGCCTGAGGCTGTAGTCAACCATATTGGCACGCGGGAAGCCGGCGGCGAGGAAGCCCTTCACCAGATCCCTGCGGGCATTGTCAAAGGCCTGGATTGGCCGGTCGGCTCCGTCGCGCCAGTCTGCTGCTACGATGGCCGAAGTCCAGTTGGCAAAGCGGCTGGGCGGTGCCCCGGTCTGGGCACGGGCCGACCCCGCGATCCCCAATACGAACATCAGGACAATGATCAGACCTCGACCCATGTGCTTTCCCCAGCCTCAAGTCGAAACCGAGACTAGCGGAAGGTGCGCGGAGGAAAAGGCCCTACTTCTTCCGAAACTGATCCAGCGACACGACCTTCGGGCCGTTGTCATCGCCGTCGGGCGCCGATGCGCGGCCGGGCTCTGATTCAGCGACCTCGGCGGTGCTGTCTTCAACCGCGGCCGGCGGCTCAAATTGCAGCAGGAACTGCACCGACGGGTCATAGAAGCGTGTCACGGCGGTGTAGGGCATGGCCAGCACCTTGGGCATGCCGCCGAATTTCAGCATCACCGAAAATCTCGTCGGCTCGACCTTCAGGTCCCAGTACTGGTGCTGCAGTACGACCGTCATTTCTTCGGGGTATTTGGCCAGGATGTCCGGGGGCACGCTGACGCCCGGCGCGCGGGTCATGAACGTCACATAGAAATGGTGCGGGCCCGGAATTCCCTCGGGCATGGCGGCCCGTTCCAGCGCCGAGCGGATGACGCCGCGCTTGGCGTCCTGCGCCAGCTGCTCATAATTCATCTCGTCGACGGGGGGCGTCTCTTCGGCCATGGGTCGCCTCGGCTGTTCGCGCGAACTGATAGCGGTGAGAGGGCGCGGGCGGAAGGTGCCAAGTTGGTGAAATCGACGATACTGACGGTGCCGGGGATTCTGTTGGCAGGCTCCCCGACAGGCCCCGCCTGGGGAACTGATCCCCCAGGACTTAAGTGTTCGAAATCACCCGAACCGCTTATGCGGCGAGAGCGACTTCTCCAGCGAAGTTATCGTTCGCAGTTAGAAAATGGCCCGATACGGTGGGCCAGGACGGGCGAAAGCAGTCTTCTTTACACGTCCGTCGATGCTAGTCGGCCCCATATGCCTCCGCCGATAACGCGGGGAGAAGATGGTGGAGCCGCCGGGAATCGCACCCGGGTCCGGTCCGTTTATTACAAGCGCGTTTATCGCCATATCCGGAGCAAGCCCCGGCGAGAACAATATAGGGCTTCCGTTCCCGGCTTCCAAGGTCCGAAGTGCGGCCCCGCCGGGGTCAGTCCTCGTCTGCCTTCAGCAGCGCCAGGCGCGCCGCCGCAAGAGCCTCATGATACGCTTCGCCGTCGCCGAAATCGCCGAAACCGGCATAGCGGCCATGAGCCCCCATCAGCCGCCGCGTATGTTTGATGGGACACCAGTATTGTTCGGTTCGGGCCGACACCTCGCGGACATAGGCGATGACCCCGTTCACATACGAACAATAGGCACAGTTCAGTTTCTCGATGACGTTCAGATAGGGCAGGCCAGTCCGGTCGAAAATCATGTAGCGGCCCCTTGGGACCTGCGGGATGCGGTAAACGCGGAAACAGATCGCCTGGTAAAGCGACACCCAAAGGTCGACCAGGGCGAACGGCAACATCAGCGAATAGATCACCGGGGCGCTCAGAACGTACAGGACCGGCGCCCCGAAAATGTATTTCAACAGGTGGGTGCGGCGTTCCTCGAGCCGGCGCTGCGCCTCTTCCTCGAACCGGGCCCGACCATGCTCCAGCCCGAACCGGAAGCCCGACCGCTGGCGTGAGATTTCGGCCGCCAGATCATGCTCCAGCGCATGAATCTGGCTCATGAGGGCGTCGACCCGGTTCGTCATGCGCGTTCCTGTCGTTCAACGCCCGCAACGGATATCGGCCCCGGTGACGTCACTTTGGTGGATGCGAGTCCAGCACCAGCACCTGCACTTGCATAGCATCCGTACCGGTCGGCGTCCCGGCGCATGGACGCGAACGCCGGGTCAGACCCGCGCCCATCCGGGTGTCTGGTTCCTGAACCATGTCAGCTGGCGCTTGGCGTAGTTGCGGGTCGCCTGGCGTGTGGCCTCGACCGCTGCTGCCAGGGTGCACGCGCCCGCGAGGTGAGCTGCGAACTCGCGTACGCCGACCGCCTTCATGGCGGGCAGGGCGGGGTCCAGCTCTCGCGCGACCAGGACCCGGACCTCTTCCAGTGCCCCGGCCTCGACCATCTGCGCCACCCGCAGGTCACAGCGGGCGTAAAGGGCCTCCCGGTCCGGCTCGATCACCTGACCCGTCCATGAACCCGGGGGCAGCAAAGGTCTGGTATCGGCGGTCCAGTCGCTGAGGGCTCGCCCGGTATGCCTGGCCACGGCCCAGGCCCGGGTCAGTCGCTGGCGGTCTCCGGCCTCGATCCGTGCCTCGGCTTCAGGGTCAACCACGGCCAGCCCGGCGCGGAACGCGGCCTCGCCTTCGGCGTCGAAGACCGCGCCCGCCGCGTCCCGTTCTGCCAGCGGCACATCCGGAATGTTCGCCAGCCCTGTGGTCAGGGCTGTGAAATACAGACCTGTTCCGCCCACCAGCAGCGCGGGCCGTCGCTCGGCGGCCAGTTCAGCCAGTTGTGGCATGACGGCCCGGCTCCATCGCCCGACCGACCAGGGGTCCACGGCATCAGCGACCCCGTAAAGCCTGTGCTCGGCCCCGGCCTCTTCCGCGACCGTGGGCCTGGCACTCAGCACCCGAAGGTCGGCATACAGTTGCTGGCTGTCGGCATTGATGATCACCGCCCCGGTCCGGGCGGCCATCTCCAGCGCGCGCTGTGACTTGCCCGAGGCGGTCGGGCCGGCCAGCAGGGTGATCAGGGGCTCGGACAAGACGCGGACTCGGATTTTCGACCGGACAGGCAGGGTCGTTCGGCGATAGAACGCGCAACCCGACCCGGCAACCCGTCAAGATCATGCCCTTGCCCGACCGCGCTTCCGTTCTCGCCGCCCTTGATACCGTGATCGACCCCAGGAGCGGGCAGGGCCTCGTTGCGGCCGGTCTGGTCCAGGGGCTGGTCGTGGGGCCTGCACCTGAGGGGCTCCGCGCCGGGTTTGTCCTCGAGGTCGCCGCCGGTGACACCGCCCTCTATGCGCCGGTGCGGGACGCCGCCGAGGCCGCGCTTTCGGCCCTGCCGGGCATGGGTCGGGTCTCCGTGGTCCTGACCGCCGAAACGGCACCCGCGGCCAGACCGGTGCGTCGGGCTTCCCTGTCGCCCCAGGCCGTCAACCAGGGCCGGCCGAAAGTCCCGGTCGCAACCGAGCGGCCGGCCCACGTCCGCCGCGTCCTCGCCGTGGCCAGCGGCAAGGGCGGGGTCGGCAAATCGACCGTCGCGGTCAATCTCGCCGCCGCCTTCGCCGCACGTGGCCTCTCGGTCGGCCTGCTGGATGCGGATGTCTATGGCCCGTCCCTGCCCACAATGCTCGGCATGACAGGCAAGCCGGGATACCGCGACGGCATGATGGAGCCGCACCTCATCCATGGCCTCAGGGCCATGTCTGTGGGCCTGCTGACCAAGGCCGATGACGCCATGATCTGGCGCGGTCCCATGGCCTCCCAGGCCCTAACCCAGATGCTGACCCAGACCCGCTGGGGTACGGAGGACGCGCCGCTAGACCTCCTCGTCGTCGATCTCCCGCCCGGCACCGGCGACGTCCAGCTGACCCTTGTGCAGAAGACACCGCTGGATGGTGTCGTCATCGTCTCGACCCCGCAGGAGGTGGCTCTCGCCGACGCCCGGCGCGCCCACACCCTGTTCCGGAAGGTCGACATCCCCACCCTCGGCCTGATCGAGAACATGACCGGGCAGGTTTTTGGCCGCGGCGGAGCGGAGGCCGAGGCCTTGAAGCTTGGCATCACCTTCCTCGGTGACCTGCCGCTCGACGCGGCCCTCCGCCAGGGTGCCGACGCCGGCGTTCCGGTCGTGGTCAGCGATCCGGACGGCGAGATCGCCCGACGTTTTGCGGGCTTTGCCGCAGGGCTCGCAAAAAAACTCGGTCTTCAGGGTTTTCAAACGCAACCCTGACCGCCACCTTGCGTGCTCCAGTCAAGCGAGAGCCGCCCATGTCCGTCGACACCCTGTTCCGTCCGTTCCAGGTCAAATCCCTGAAGATGCCCAACCGCATCGTCATGGCCCCGATGACCCGGTCCTTCTCGCCGGGCGGCATCCCGACCGAGGATGTGGCCAGCTACTATCGGCGTCGGGCCGAGGGTGATGTCGGGCTGATCATCACCGAGGGAACGGTCGTCGAGCGGCCGGCCGCCCGGAACGACCCCAAGGTGCCGGTCTTCCACGGCCAGGCCCTGCCGGAATGGAAGAAGGTGGTCGAGGAAGTCCACGCCGCCGGTGGCCTGATCGCGCCCCAGCTCTGGCATGTCGGGGCCGCCCGGGGTCAGGGTGCCGATTGGGAACCGCTCGGCAAGGTCGACAGCCCCTCGGGCCTGACCGGCCCCGGCAAGCAGAAATATGAGCCGATGACCGAAGAGGACATCGCCGACACCATCGCCGCCTTCGGTGCCTCCGCCCGGGCTTCGCGCGAGCTGGACTTCGACGCCGCAGAGATCCATTCGGCCCACGGCTATCTGATCGACCAGTTCTACTGGAGCGGGCTCAATGCCCGCGGTGACCGCTGGGGCGGCCCCTCGATCGCCGAGCGGGCCCGGTTCGGGGTCGAGGTGGTCAAAGCCGTGCGCGAGGGCCTCGGGCCGGACATTCCGCTGATCATCCGCCTTTCGCAGTGGAAGCAGCAGGATTTCGACGCGAAGATCGCCCTCAACCCCGACGAAATGGCCGAATGGCTGTTGCCGCTCTCCGATGCGGGCGTCGATGTCTTCCACTGCTCTCAACGCCGGTTCTGGGAGCCGGAATTCGAGGGTTCGGACCTGAATTTCGCGGGCTGGGCCAAGGTCATCACCGGCAAGCCGACCATCAGCGTCGGCTCGGTCGGGCTGGATGGCGAGTTCATCGCCGCCTTTGGCGGGGCCGGGTCCCGTCCGGCCTCACTGGACGGCCTGATCCAGCGCATGGAGCGCGAGGAGTTCGACCTGATCGCCGTCGGCCGCGCCCTTCTGGCCGATCCCAACTGGGTGGTGAAGGTCCGTGACGGCCGTCAGGACGAGCTGAAGGATTTCGAACGGTCAGCGATGATGACGCTCAGCTAGGGCTTAGGGCTTGGGGCTTAGGTGTTTCGGACAGTTGATCAGGGCTGGGTGGCTGCTACGAGGCACCCCCTAAGCCCTAAGCCCTAAGCCCTGCGCCCTACGCTTCCTCCACCACCACGGCCGTCCCATAGGCCAGCACCTCGGTGACGCCTTCCATGATCTCATTGGCCTCATAGCGCATGCCGATCACAGCGTTGGCGCCCATGGCCCGGGCGTGTTCGACCATTTCCTGAAGCGCCTCAGCGCGTGAGGTCTCGGCCAGTCTGACATAGGTCTCGACCCGGCCGCCCAGCATCGACTGCAGCCCGCCGACCATGTCGCTGATGGCGTTTCGCGACCGCACGGTGATGCCCCGCACCAGTCCCAGCGTCCTCACCACCCGATAGCCGGGCGCGTCATTGGTGGTCACGATCAGCATGGTCATTTCCTTTCGAGAAGGCGGAAGACGAAGCCGTGGTCGTCTTTCTCGCCGGCCGGATGGGCCTCGGACGATAGCTCGATCCAGCCGGCCTCGTCGAACGCCGGAAACATCACATCGCCATCAGGCTCGGCCTCGACCTCGGTGAGATAAAGCCGCTTCGCCCGCGGCAGCGCCTTTTCGAACAGGGCCACGCCGCCGATGACGCAGATCTCCCCGATCCCGTCCTCCTCGGCTGTCTCGCGCGCGATCTCGACGGCCTCGTCCAGTGTCGTGCAGACCACCGCCCCGCGCGCGGTGAAGGATTCATCGCGCGACAGCACCAGGTTCAGCCGGCCGGGCAGGGGCTTGAGCGGCAGGCTCTCCCAGGTCTTGCGGCCCATGATGCAGGGCTTGCCAAGGGTAATCGCCTTGAACCGCTGCAGGTCGCTGCGCAGCCGCCATGGCAGGTCGCCGTCGCGACCAATGACGCCGTTGCGGGCGCGGGCGACGACGAGCACGAGTTGGGGGATGGTCATCAGCGGGGCTCCAGCCAGTGCAGCCATTTCCGCTGCATGGCCTGTTCAAGATCGATCCCCGCCCGGTCGCAATAGATCAGCAGCATCCCCAGCACATCCGCCGCCTCATCGCCCAGTTTGTCGGCGTCCGCCGTACCGCGCGCCCGGCCGCTCATGCGCAGATGCTCGGCGGTCAGCTCGCCCAGCTCCTCCTGCACCTTGAGCAGGGCCCAGTCGCCGGAGCGGTCGATACCGTGTTCCCGTGCATAGATGTCGGAGATGCGCAGGACGGAGGTGGTGAGGTCGAGGATTGTCAGACTCAAGCTGGCAGCCTGTAGATCATGGCATCTTCGAGGTAGACGCCATTGATGCGGTTCTTGCTGAAACGTACCCGACTGTTTCCCTCCACGCCGATCACGCCCTTCAGGGCCGTGAAGATGGACCGGTCCGGGTCAACGATGTCCACGCGGGACAGGTCAAGAAGGTCACGGGAGGCGGCTTTCGAGGTGGCCTTTGCAACGTCCAGATAGAAGCTGGTGACGTCTTTGCGCACTTCCTTGAATGCGATCACGAATCGCCACCGCTCTGCGTCACTATCATAAAGCCACAGCGCTCCGCGCACCGCCAAGCTATGGTCATCCAGAAACGTCACAAGCCGTCCGGCAGCCTCGACATCCTCGGCTACCAGTGCGTTCTCAACCATTGCAGGACTCCAGACCTTGGATCACCGACAGCCGTCATCATGCGGTTTGCAGTGAATGGATCGATTGTCTCATATCGCGAGCTCTCCTTCCATCCGGCTATGAAAGCCCAGTTGGCCTCAAGCTCAGGGTTGTCGTGGCCCGCAAGGTCAAGCTGCTGCTTGAGGCCGGCGAGTGCGATCAGGGACTCGAGATTGTGCGTGTGAATGTCATTCACGAATTTCTTGGAAGGAATGACAGTCGCGCGAAATGACAATGCAATGACTGCCTTCAGGCCGCACTCAATGGCGTAGCCAGCGAGGTAGTAGGCCGCGCTGTGCCTGCTTGCGCCAAGGAGGACTTCCGCGTCCATCCACCGAAGTTCGGCAAGATTTTTCAGGTGTTCGGCGCTGGGGTCTGCCATGTGCTACACCGCGACCGGCGCCTTGATATGCGGCCAGGGCTCATAGCCCTCAAGCACGAAATCCTCGAGCGTATAGGCGAACAGGTTGTCCTTCGGCGTGATCGTCATGGTCGGGGCGGGCAGGGGCGCGCGGGCCAGCTGGGTCTCGGCCTGCTCGATATGGTTCAGATACAGGTGGGCGTCGCCGAAGGTGTGGACGAACTCGCCCGGCTTCAGCCCGCACACCTGGGCCACCATCAGGGTCAGCAGCGCATAGGAGGCGATGTTGAACGGCACGCCCAGAAACACATCGGCCGACCGCTGGTACAGCTGGCAGCTCAGCTTGCCGTCGGCGACGAAGAACTGGAACAGGCAGTGGCAGGGCGGCAGGGCCATGTCGTCGACATCGGCCGGGTTCCAGGCCGAGACGATGTGGCGGCGGCTGTTGGGATTGGTCTTGAGCCCCTCAACCAGCTTCGTGATCTGGTCGATCATCCGGCCGTCGGGTGCGGCCCATGAGCGCCACTGCTTGCCATAGACCGGCCCCAGCTCGCCCTCGGCATCGGCCCATTCGTTCCAGATCGAAACGCCGTTGTCCTTCAGCCAGCCGATATTGGTCTCGCCGCGCAGGAACCACAGCAGTTCGACGATGATCGACCGCAGGTGCAGCTTCTTGGTGGTCAGGACCGGAAAGCCCTTCGACAGGTCGAACCGCATCTGCCGCCCGAACACGCCGAGCGTCCCGGTGCCCGTCCGGTCGTCGCGCCGGCTGCCGTTGTCGAGGATGTCGCGCAGCAGGTTGAGATACTGCCACTCCGGATGATCGGCCGCGACGGCGCCGGTGCGGGCGTGGAGATCTGCAAGAGAGGCGACGGCGTTCATCCGACCAGAATGCCCCTGATTCGGAGGTCCGGGCAGCCAAGTGATTCGCTTGCCCACAGCCTGTTCGCTTCCTTCCCCCGAAATGGGAGACAGGGAGCGCTGTCTCACCCCCTGAACCCGTCGGCATCCAGAAACGCCTGCTCCTCCGGCGTCGTCTCCCTGCCCAGCGCCCGGTTCCTATGTGGAAAGCGGCCGAAGCGGTCGATGATTTCGCGATGGTGCTCGGCCCAGCGGTCGTCGGGTTTGCGCTCCATCCGGGTCTGGAACAGTTCGACCTGCCGGGCCTGATCGGCGCGGTTCTCCGAATGCTGCAGCGGCAAATAGAAGAACCGGCGGATGTCGCCCGCAATCTGCAGGTCGTACCCGGCCTCCAGCGCCTGCTCTGCGAAAAGCCGCGCCAGCGGATCCGTAGCGAAGGCATGGCCCGTGCCCCGGAAGGCGTTGCGCGGAAACTGGTCCAGCAGGATCAGCAGGGCCAGCGCGCCCTCCGCCGCCTCCGCCCAGGAATCCAGCGCCCGGCGGGCAGCGGCATGGTGTGCGACCTCGAACCGTTCCCGGAACAGGGCGTCGAAAGCCTCGTCCCTGGCGAACCACTTCGAGGGTCCGGCCTCTTTCCAGAAGGCGAAGACGTCGGAAGGCGCTATGTCTGGCTTCATGAGTCAGACCCTAAGCGCCCCGCTCCCCGTCTTCCATGACCGCGACTGCGATCTTTCCATCATTCGTGGCAAGCGCGTCGCCGTCATAGGCTACGGCAGTCAGGGGAGAACCCATGCACTGAACCTGCGCGACTCCGGTGTCGGCGACATTGTGGTCGGTCTCAAGGCCGGCTCGGCCACCCGCGCCAAGGCCGAGGCTGATGGCTTCTCCGTTCTGACCGCCGGCGAAGCCGCGGTCACGGCTGATGTCGTCGCCGTCATGGTCTCCGATGAGGCCCACCGCGACCTCTGGGCCAACGAACTGGCCCCGGCGATGAAGCCCGGTGCCGCCCTGATCTTCGCCCACGGCCTGTCGGTCCGCTTCGGTCTGGTCGAGCCGCGTCCCGATCTCGACGTCATCCTGGCCTCACCCAAGGGTATCGGTCCCCGCATCCGGGATCTCTATGAGGCCGGGGAGGGGGTCTTCTGCCTGTTCGGTGTGCATCTGGATGTGACCGGCACAGCCCATGCCCTGGGCCTGTCCTATGCGGCGGCGCTGGGCTGTGGTCGTAAGGGTATTCTCGAGACCACCTTCGCCGCCGAATGCGAGAGTGACCTGTTCGGCGAGCAGGTGGTGCTGTGCGGCGGGGTGGCCGAACTGGTCGATGCGGCCTTCATGAAACTGGTCAAGGCCGGCTACCCGCCGGAGGTGGCCTGGTTCGAATGCTTCTATGAGGTCAAGCTGGTCACCGACCTGATGTACGAGCGCGGCGTCGCCGGGGCCTTCACCCGCATCTCCAACACCGCCGAATACGGAGCCTATCTGACCGGGCCGCGGATCATCGGAGAGGCCTCGCAGGCCGCCATGGACACCGTGCTGGAGGAGGTCCAGTCCGGTGACTTCGTGCGTAAACTGATGGCCGACTATGACGCCGGTTCGCCCGACCTTCTGGCCCGGCGCAAGGCCTTGGCCGGCCGAACGATAGAGGCGGTCGGTGCGCATCTGAACGCGGTCGCGGCGCGGGCCATCGACGGCGCTGACTAGAGGGCGGCCAGTCTCGCCCGGTCCATGTCGGCACGGACCGATACGGTCTCCCCGACCGAGGGGGCCGGGCCCGACAGATGCAGCTGCAGCACCTGCTCGCCGAGCTGGAGCTCCACCAGGCTGAATGCCCCGGCAAAGCCCCGGCCAATGACCCGCGCCTCGGCCCCTCCGTCGGCAAGTTCCAGATCATGGGGCCGCAACAGCAGCTGCGCCGGACCCTCTGCAAGCACCGTGGCTCCGACCGGACCCCAGGGCGTCCGGGCGATCCCGCCCTCAACCAGGACCGGGACCACATTGACCTCGCCCAGCAGCCGGGCCGCAGCCACGGAGACGGGGGCCTGATAGCAGTCGACTGGGCTGCCGGACTGGATCACCCGGCCGGCCTCCATCAGCACCAGCCGGTCCGCCATCATCAGCGCCTCGCCGGCGTCATGGGTGACGATCAGCGTGGCAGTCCCCGCGGCCCGTAGGGTCTCCGTCAGATCCCGGCGGACCCCGGCCTTGAGGTGGGCGTCGAGGCCCGAAAAGGGCTCGTCCAGCAGCAACGCCTCGGGTTCCCGGACCAGGGCCCGGGCGAGGGCCACGCGCTGCTGCTCACCGCCGGACAGCCAGTGCGGCCAGGCGGAGGCTCGCTCCCCCAGTCCGACCCGATCCAGGGCCGCCCCGGCGCGGGACCGCTGTTCGCCTCGGGGCAGGCCCTTGAGACCGAAGCAGACATTGTCGAGCACCGACAGATGCGGAAACAGGGCATAGTCCTGGAACACGAGACCGATCCCCCGCTGCTCCGGTGCAAGGGTCCGGCCCGGTCTCGAGAGCAGGGTATCGCCCAGCCGGATTTCACCGCTGTCGACCGGTTCCAGACCGGCGATCAGGCGAAGCAGGGTGCTCTTGCCGCTGCCGGACGCGCCCAGCAGGGCGGTAATCTCGCCGGCCCGCAGTGTCAGGCCGGCCTCGGCGACAGCCTGACGCGCCCCATAGGCCCGGGATACGGACTGGACGGTCAGGACAGGGGTTCCGGGGGTCTGTATCATGTCGCCTCGGGTCGGGCCGGCGCGATCCGCCAGCTGAGCCACATCACGCCGGGAAGGGCCAGGGCGACCAGCATCAGGGCCGGCCAGCCGGCACTGGCCAGGCGCTCGTCCCGGGCATAGTTGTCGGCGATCACGGCCAGGGTGTCGAAGTTGAACGGTCGCAGGATGAGGGTTGCCGGCAGTTCCTTCAGCACGTCGATCAGGACGACGAGGCCGGCAGTGAACAGGGCCGGGGCTGCGATCGGCAGTTGAACCCGCAGGGCCGCAGCCGTGGGCCCTGCGCCCAAGGTTCGGGCCGCTTGGGTCATGGAGGGTGTGACCCTGGCCAGCCCGGCCTCAACCGGCTGGAGCGCAGCGGCCATCAGGCGCGCCGCATAGGCATAGAGAAGAAGCATCAGCCCCGCAGCGACATTGGCCGAGCCACCCGGTACCACGGACCAGAGCCATCCCGCCGGGATCAACAGGCCGATCGCCATCACGGCACCGGGCGTGGCATAGCCGAGGCTGGCCACCCGCGTGGCGATCGGGAACCGTTGTCCCGACAGGGCCAGGCTGGACGCCAGGATGACGGTCACAACCGCGCCTGCCACTGCGAGCCCAAGACTGTTGCGCGCGGCGGCGGCAAGGCGGGGCCAGTCCGGAACCACATCCAGCGAGGTCCAGACCAGCCAGCCCGTGGGCAGGAGCAGGCCGAGGCCCACCAGCATCAGACAATAGACGGTGGCAGCGACCGCTCTCGCGCCCGTAAGTCGCGTGACCGGCAGGGACGCCCCCCGCCCGCGGCCGTCGTTATAGGATCGTCCCCGGCGGCTCCGGCGTTCGATCCAGAGCAGCAAGGCCGCAACCCCCAGCAGAGGCAGGGCGAAGAGGGCGGCCGACGCCAGGGAGCCATAGACGAACCAGGCCCGGACCACGCCCGTCGTCAGGGTCTGGACGTCGAGGAACTGAACCGCGCCATAGTCCGCCAGCGTCTCCATGACCGCCAGAGCGACCCCGGCAGCCAGGGCGGGACGCGCCATGGGGACGGCGACCCGCATCAGGGCCTGCCGGGCCGTACACCCAAGAAGCCGGGCTGACTCAAACGCCTCACGCGGCAGGCTCACAAAGGCCGCCCTCATGGCCAGATAGACATAGGGGTAGAAGGCACAGGACAGGACGAAGGCCGCGCCGGGCAGGCTGCGCAGGTCGATCGGCAGGTCAAATCCTGCGCTGGCCCGCATCCAGACACGAAGATCTCCCGCCATGTCAAACAGATCGGCATAGGCATAGGCCATCGCAAAGGCCGGCATGGCAAAGGGCAGGGCAAGGGCCCAGGCCAGGATGCCGTGCCCCGGAAACCGGTACATGACCACCAGCCAGGCGGCGACCGTACCGGTAACTCCCGTGATCACAGCGACGAGTGCGGCCAGGGCCGCCGAGGTCAGGCCATAGCGGATCAAGTCCGGGCCTGCGATGTCGGCTGTCGCGCCGGACGCCGAGACCGCCACCACCCCGGCCAGCGGCAGGATGGCAATCAGGGCTGCCAACAGGCCGAGGGCGGCCAGCGGCGAGGGGCCTCGCCGCTGTTCCGCTCTCGCCGGGGGGGACTCTTCCGTCAGCGCCAGCCGGCGGTCGTCATCAGCGACTGCGCCTCCGCCTGTCGCCGGCCATAGACGGTGACCGACATGGGATTGGCCCGGAAGGTGTCGTAGGCGTCGACCGGTGCGGGATTGGCGACACCATTGGCCGCCGTGAATTCATTGTTGGCTGTGGCGAAGATGGCCTGGGCCTCTGGCGTCACGAGGAATTCGAGGAATCGGATGGCATTGGCCCGGTTCGGCGCATGCTTCGCCACACCGCCGCCCGAGACATTCACATGGGTCCCGGCTTCACCCATGGACGGGAAGACCAGCTTGACCCGCTGGGTCAAGGCCCGGTCGGCCGCATCCTCACCATTGGCCATCCGGATATAGTAGTAGGTGTTGGTCACGGTGATCTCGCACACCCCGGCTGCCACGGCCCGGATCTGGTCACGGTCGCCACCCTCGGGCGGACGGGCCATATTGGCCACCACACCCCTGACCCAGTCCCCGGCCTTTTCGGCTCCCCAGCTCTCGATCAGGGCTCCGACCAGGGACAGGTTGTAGACACTGTCCGACGAGCGGATGCAGAGCTTGCCGCGGAAACGGGGCGAGACGATCTCCTCATAGGTATCGACCTCGTCCGGACGGACCTTTGTCGTGTCATAGGCGACGACCCGGGCGCGCCTCGCCAGTCCGAACCAGTGACCTTCAGGATCGCGCAGATTGGCCGGGATGGCGGCCGACAGGGCGGTCGACGTCACGGGCTGAAGCAGACCCGCTTCCTGGGCCCGCCAGAGTGCCCCGGCATCGGCCGCGACGAAGACGTCCGCCGGGCTGGTGCTGCCCTCGGTCTGCATCCGCGCCATCAGCTGGTCGGGCCGGCCGTCGATACGGTTGATGCGGATGCCCGTCTTTTCCTCGAACATCCGATAGAGCTGCAGGTCCGCGTCATAGTGGCGGGCGGTATAGAGGTTCAGTTCGCCCGAGGATTGAGGGGGGCTCTGCCGGGCAGATTCGCCACAGGCGGATACGACAAGGGCGATCAGGGTTGCGGCCAGCAGCGGACGACGCAGGGACATGGGCATTCTCCAGCAAACACCGTCCGCCCTAACGATCTTGCGAAGCACTCGCAAGAGGGGCGCGTAGCAATGCCGCACCCGGCCCGAAAGGGCTGGCTACTCATAATGACGACGGTCTGGGGAAAATGGTCGGAGTGAGAGGATTCGAACCTCCGACCCCTGCGTCCCGAACGCAGTGCTCTACCAGGCTGAGCCACACTCCGACTTGAGGAGGGGGCTTATAGCGACGGCCTTTCCCGCCCGCAAGCAACGTTTCAAGGTCTGCGAAAATAGTCTCAAAGGCGGTTCTTGCATCCCCTGCGGCCTTCGCGTATCTCGACCGCCTTCCGGCGCTTTGGCCCCGGATGCGCCGGACCTGCTGGGGAATGGTGTAATGGTAACACTCCGGTTTTTGGTACCGTCATTCTAGGTTCGAGTCCTAGTTCCCCAGCCATCCGTCCCGCTGACGGGGTTACCTCCTTCGACACAGTTCCAGCTGGCCACTTCCTGAGGTCAGGATGGCCTTCGGCATTGAACGACCGCTTGGCGTCAGGCTGGCCGGCGACGGACGGTTGGGCAGGCGTGACCTGCGAACCCGCCGTCGATCCCGGCGATCAGCCGGAGCAGGGCGTGGCGCTTCACCGCCGCGAACCGCTACGCCATTTCCTTGAGGGTGGGCTTGGGCTGTCGCCCGAGCGTCAGCTCCGCTCCCAACCCTTGTCGACGGCCCAGACCGCGAAGGCATAGTCGTGCGCGACTTCCTTCAGATAGTCGAACCGGCCCGA
>Ga0247844_1004573_pt1 | contig 18620 bp, 10 predicted proteins | sample LaCtaG_FD_192421 | JGI IMG/M metagenome (GOLD analysis project Ga0247844, IMG submission 192421) | Freshwater microbial communities from meromictic Lake La Cruz, Castile-La Mancha, Spain - LaCruzMarch201714.5m_1 | ecosystem: Environmental > Aquatic > Freshwater > Lake | place: Spain: Castile-La... | reverse complement strand
TGAGAAATTTCGCAACGGCGTGCGCCACCACTCGAGATTTTTCCACGAGGAGTTGATGTCCGGCGCTGGCTACGCTGTGTTGCTCCGCACATGGGAAGGCCGACCGCCTGTGCGCGGCCACAGAGGTGAACTTGGTATCGGCCTCGCCACTGAGCAAAAGGGCGCGTCCGGGATATTTGACCATTGCGAAGGGAGCCTGCCTGCGCTCCAGGCCTCCAAACACGCCGCCATGCGGAGCGGGTCGCGGCGTTGCAGGGGAATCAACCAGAACCTTTTCGGCACTCGTAAATCGCTCTGCAAGCATAGACAATTCTTTACTATGACAGCTCTCTGGGAATCACGAATCCGACCTTGAAAGGTGTATTTGTCGGCAGATAAGGTCCCTTCGCGCAGAACTACTTTTTCTTCGGATTTTTAGCCCCGAATTTTTTTGCTGACTTGCCGGATGATTTTTTTGCACCGCCTGCAGAATTAGATTTAGCTTTCGCCAATTTCGATACAGAGGTTTTTTTGGCGCCTTTACCTTTTCTTACTGGAGCGGGCTGCTCCCCGCCGGATGGTGCTGAAGCAAGGGTTCCTGGGCTACTAACAGAAGGCGTGCTGGGCGTGGGCGTAGGCGTCACAGTCAGCGCCATGATTTTTTGTCCGCGCCCTGTTGCGGCTGATCCATCAGACGCTGACAGAGAGGCCTCGATCTCTTGACCATCTTCCAGGAGTGTGACATTCGCTGTTTGCGTGTAGGAAGTGAATCTGTTCGAAATGATAGACCTGTCACTAATCCCCCACTCTCCCATTGAGTCTTCGATAACCGTTCCATTTGAACTGGTTGTTCCATACAATACACCATTCTCGTAATGCCAAGTCTGTATTTCGATAGGCAGGTTCCCGGGTTTTCTTATGTGAGCCCTAGAAATGAAGCCATTCTCCTGAAGCCTTTCGATCACCGTAGTGACTGCTGTCGTTGAGGTGGTTCCATTGATTATCACGCTTTGGATTTCCTCCCATGTTCCGAGGTATTGACCAATGAGATTTTGAGGTGCCGGAGTGGCGGGAGGGGTGAATGGGGGGAGGCCGCCAAACGCTTCAATGGGGGTAAAATTAAACCAGTCGAGTATGTGATAGTCCGATTGCTTCCATTCTCCTACTACAAGAACCACATTATAATAGCCTGCAGAAGGTTCCGTGAATGGCACCGATTCAATGACATTGCTTCGGGAGCTATTTCCCGCAAGAGTTCCCAAGGGGGCTTGGGCCAACTTGATGCCTTTCAAGGGGCTCTCGCCCAATATGGCTTGTCCATAATAAGGCTCTTTGGTCGCCCAGAGTTGCAAGACGAGATCGCCACTTGTTGATTCTGGGCTCCTGTAGTTGTGGATGGTCTCGGCAGACAAAGTCACAGAGTTTTTATTACGGTTGAAATCGATCGTTCCAGACATATCGATTTCTTGAGCCTGAACGACAAGTATTGAGGCGCAGAGGAGAAACCCACTCCAGAGGCATAAGAAAAGCCGGTATTTGTTTTTCATAGCAGGTTGGCTTTGCTCATCATATCCGCGACATAAAATATTCTTGTCCATGTTTTTGTCCTATAAGTTTACAAAGATGGTTCGGGAGTGTTCTTCAATAAGGCTGAGGCATCGAGAAGACAGCGGGGGGTTGATCCCCAGAGCGAATCGTAAAAAAAGAGGCCCCTTCCTGGACCGGGGTATTATTTTGATTCAGAGTGCTTCCTTTTGTTAACCAGTTTGTTCCATTGTGCCAGTAGGCTCGGAATATTCCATCCGCTCCCTGCACCATGACGCGATCCGCAAGACTCTCGGAAACCGCGTTAGATTTTCTCCATTGAGGCAGGAGTTGGAGGCCCAAACGATCGAGCGTGGTTGATATTGGGAAAAACCGTGAGTGGGATACCACGCCTTCGGGAATCAGGAAGCGCCCGCCGTTGACGGGAACATTTCCTGTAAAGCTCAATTCGTAAGCATCTTGACTAATCCGATAATACAAAGAACCGGACATGGGAGGGATCACGATGGCATCTCGGTTCGTGTCCGAAAGGGAATCTCTCCAATGATTGATCGTCGTATCATAGTAATAAGTTCGCAGGAAACCGGCTACCTCATCGCGAATCACGATGCGGTCGGTTTTACCATTTTGAAAATCCTGCAGGCTTCCCCCGACCACGCCGTGTGCGGGGGCGCCAAGAATCTCAAGAATTGTATAGGGTTTAATAATTTGAAAAATATCTTCTTGAGCCAACCCATTGCCATAGAGGTTTAAAATTTGGCTATCAAGTGCCAGGGCGGTTGCGGTATTGGAAACCACCCGGAGCATGACACCGGATAAACGGCCGGATTGGAGATAAAGATACTTGCCAACAAGTTCGCCAGGGTTCCAACCCGCATTGGTGACGGTGATGTTCGCAGTGCTGACTGATGCGATTTTGCCTGCCATTTTGCCGGTGATTTGGGCGTTTTGAAAAAGCGAGGGGGCCCACATGGTTGCCGTGTGCTTCTTGCCATCTATGCTGGGAGCAATCGTTGCCCTAACGAGACCGACCGCGCTTGATAAGGAGAAGCCCGCATTGTCAGCATTCACTGCCATGGCTGGAATGGCAAGGGCGAGAATAAATAAGCGAATAACATTCATAAAGAGCGGATTATTAATTTGTGAGATTACGGGTTGGAGGGGCGAATCCCGCGCCGGAGTCCATCGCATAAAGGAGATTCTTTTCAGCAGAAAAAAGGAGAACGAAACGCCCCTGGGGTGCCTTGTGAATTTTAAATCCCGCGAAGTCATTGGGAAACCAATCCGGCTTTGGCGCAGATCCTTCGTATTTATAAAGATCATTAAATACAGGAAGGGAAAAAGGATTGGTTTTCAACCATTCTGCGAGATTGGGGCTGGGATTGACGGCGAGAAACCACTGCCACTCTCGGACATCTTTGCCTTGTTCGGACCATTCGCGGCGCTCGGCGTGGAGGATTTTATCGGCGCTGTCGGGTCGGCGCCAGAAGGCCTTCTGGAAGACCAGTGCCGGATCGGTATATGTGGTTAGAGCCAATCGATCTAAGCCGAAATGGCTTTTTTCAGGCGGTCTTGCGGTTTGTTGTAGGAAATAAACGATCCCCCCGATGGCGAGGAGAACTCCCGCTGCCGGTATGAGAAATCGTTTTTTCATGGGAATGAGATGGTTATTTTAATTTCCAGAATTCGAGTAAGTTCGCAGGAAGAGCTTGATGTCGCTTACGGTATTGATGAATCGGTTGAGGCCATCCTGTTCATTATTGAGCAGGGAGTAGGCAGGGATCACGATTTTCCAATTTGTGTTCCAAGCACTGCGCCCGATGAGGCGGGAGTTGGTGAACTCGGAAGGCGTCGTGCTGTAGAAGTAGGCGAGATCATCCACGGCACGGAAGGCTTGGTGTTTCCGCGTGATCCAGAGATTTTCGTTCAATGTCCCGCTGGCACTGAAGATTTGCCCTGCGGAGAATGCCGCCGCGCCGATATTTTTCGGCAAGGGAAGCGCTTGGTCGTAGACAGTCCAAGCGCGAATAGTGTTCTGGTCTCCGAACGCGGGAACACGCATCATATCAACACCTGCGGGAATCAGGTAAACATAGGGCGTTGCGCTGATCGCATTGGGATTTGAGCTGACTGGCCCGCTGGTGCCCGGTGTGCCCACTGCAAATGGATCCATGCCGATGTAGTCTTTGAAGATCACGCCCGAGGAGAAAATCTTTGTGGCAAAGGTGGATTGGCTGAAAGTGTGATCGCCCGCCGCCAGTGGCCAGCCGAAGAAATTGAGACCGGCTTGGATCGTTGTGGAGAAAGGAATCACGATTCCAGGCACGGCGCTGCCATCGGACTTTGCGATGCGGTTGCAGTAGAGCGCGACATCCGGGTCGTTCATCACATTACTCATGACACTCTGACTTAAGACTTGCTTCCATAGAATGTTATCATCTGCGGACGGTTGGTCTGTCGGAATGCGGTAGAGCTCTTGGCGCAAAGAGAAGACTGTGCCATTTCGATCGGGATTGTTGAAGCCGAGCCGCCCTTCGACGATGGCCCAATCGTCGCGCAGATCGGAAAGGATGCCGGCAAGCCCGGGGTCTCCCAGAGTGCTGCGGACAGGAGCACTTCCTGAAAAGGAACCGAGACTGTAGGTGGCAAGAATCTCTGACATGTAAGCACTTCCCGTTGGTGTGCCGAGAAGTCCTGTTTCGTAGTCGTAGGCCTTGGCGGCGCAATAGGTATAGGTCTGAGCGAGATTGAAGAGGGCTTTGTATTGCGAAAGTTCCTCGTTGCGCAAATCGCGGAAAACCACATCGCGGGTTCGGTGACCATGAATCACCGAGGCGGCGCGCTGACGGAATGTTTCCCGTTCGGAGAGAATGTGCTGCGCTTCGGCATAGAGTCGGGCGACATTCTCATTCGCCGTTTGAAGTCCGCTGAGGCGACGATTGACTTCATACACAGTGCTCAGGAAATCATAGTAAAGATGCTCAAATTCCATGATCTGCGTTTTATCGCCATCACTAATATCGTAATTATCCAGCAGTTCTTGGGATTGGGCTTGAAGCTCTTCGGCCTGACTTTCCAGATAAGACACCGCTTGTTCGGCAACGAGGCCAAGTTTACTTTGGGCAAACGAGAGGGCGCGACCGGCCAAGAGTGTGGCTCCCCGCGCAAAGGAGGTGCTGTCAAAAGAGAGTCCTGCAACTGTGGGATAGAATTCTTTTGCTGCGCTCGTGATTTTATCAATGTTCTCCGATGCCAGCTCAAACGCTTGGCTTGCGATATCGTAAGCAGCTTTGGCTTTGATAAGAACATCCGCTTTCTTATTTAATTTTTTAGCATCCTTCACAGCAGCATTATAGGCAGCAAGGAGTTCAATGTATCGCTGATAGGCCCTGTCCATTTTGCTTTTTTTGACGAGGAAAGTATTGGTGACTTCGCGCAGGTTCACTTGAGCCTCATACGCTTCCAGCAAGGCGGATTGGATTGTTCCTGGCTGGGAGCGCTGACCCATGCTGGCGTCGGCAAAAGCTGCCAGGGAAAACTTGTCTGTTGTGAAAGTCTTGGAGGTGTATTCCACGGGCAGGCTTACGCGGTTGTAAATACTTTCCATCGACCAGTCATTGAATGGATCGATGTTGATTGGCTCACGATATTCCACTGTGCGTGTTTGACTGGTATCCACCAAGGTGGATGGGAGATTGATAAAATTCGAGTGGTAGAGATCCGGGCCCGTGTAGCCTTGCTTATAGAGTTTGCCCGCGCCGATATCTCCGGCGTAGGGAGTGCCATACAGGCCAATGAGCTCGTATTCGTAAGCCGATTCTTGATCGGCAACGGCGGCCTGATAGTTATCCAAGCTGTCATTCTGCTGGCGCAATGAGGCGTCCATACGGCTGGCCTGGTCGAAGGCATTTCGGGCGTTCAAGCTGGCTTGCAATGCCCGCTCGTAGATTTGCTCGAAATTATCTTTCCCGGCAGCCAGTTGCGTCGGGGAAATATCAAAAGTCATACCATCTTTAGCTATCCCGAGGGTATTGATATGCGCTTGGAGGCCCCCTGAAAGCATGAACAGTTTTGTGGCACTGGAGACGATGTCGGAGAGTTCGGGAACGGTCGTGCGATCGATTTTTTCGACGCCCGACTTGGCGCTGGTGGCAGGGAGCATGGCATTGGCGGAAATCCAGTTAAAATAGGCTCCCTGATACCCTCGCGAGGCCCACTCGTCGGAGCCCCAGTGGCGTGTCCGTTTGCCACTTTTTTCCCCATCGCTCATGGAGTCCCACCCGTCTTGTTCCGAATCCTTATTTTGCTTGGCTGTGAAGTCTAAAATATCAACCGTGCAGCGTGCCAAGGAGGAGGCTGCCGATGCAAACTTGCGCTCGTCCTTGTAATCGATCTGCACGGTCTGTCCACCCACCGTCACGGCTTCAGCACTTGGATTCCAAGTAAAGTTCTCGTTTGTCAGAAGCATGTAATAGCCTTTGAGCGCAGTGAGATAGTGTCCGTAGGCATCGCCATGACCTTGCGGGAACATGTATTGAGCGTCCGAGGCGTTTATAGAGCCATCGACATAAGGGCCACCGGTTTTTTCCTTGATGTTGTAGTTTAAGGCGTAGATCGGCTCGCCGGATCGTATTCCTCCTGTGTAGTTCCAGTAGAGTCGGTTATACACGGGGGCAATTTCTACACTTGTGGAAGAGGTATCATCTCTCCCGCGCAGGAGAGCCAGTGTTTCAGACATGAGATTAGATATCTGACCCTCAAAGGAATAGCGAGAGGAGGTGACGACAAGCGATGCCGCACTGCTGTCCAGTCGAAGGGTTGGGTTGAGGGCATCGTCGTAGGCTTCGTTACCAAGAATCATGTAGAGGTCACACAGGGAACCGGCGGCATTAAGCATCGCCGTGTTCGCCGTGCTGCCCGGCAAACCTGCATCGATACTCTGAGATTTGACGCGATTCAGAAGGGTTTCGTAAATTTCGATCAGTCCAAAATCATTGATTGTTTCAATGCTCACTGCCACATCGCCTTCCCAGCGCTTACCGGCTTGTGTGAGCACACTCACATCCGTGTTGACCGCGAAGTTATAGAGGTCGGTCTGGCGCTGTTCAAAGGGATTCACCGCATCCAACGCGCGCTTCACCCAATTCATAACCAACTGGGGTTCCGTCCAGTCCGAGTAACTCGCATCGCTCGAGCCCTTTGGCTTGTAGCGCATGGTGTAGAAATTATCGCTAAAAAGCAGTGCGGTGCTGCCAAAGGCGGAGGATGCATCCCCGCCGATCACGACGGTATTGGTGAAGTTTCCCGTTGGAATGAGCCAATCGCCCCCCGAGGTCACGATCTCGGTCTTTGCGGCAATATCCAAGTTGAAATTCACATTGTGCGCGGTGCTGGGCTGAGTGGTTTCCGAGGAATACAGCGCCACTTCCAAAGTATTGTTACCAGAATTGAAATAACTGGAAGGAATAGGAAACTGCTTGCTCAAACCGTTTTGAATAACAGCCGTCTGCGCATAGGATTGGGACAGGTTGCCAACAATCGGTGCATTGCTTGGAAGATTATAACTCAAAGCCGGGATGTTATTGACATAGACGACAAATCCATCATCAGCGTTGAGTTGCGCAGAGAATGTGATTTGAGTCGGCAAGGTATCTGGCATGGAGACATTGGCACTTTTGAATATAATGCCAGGCAGTCCTTGGCTCCCATCGTAGTCCGCATTTTTTACCAGCAGGCTTGATGTGGGCGAGAGAGTGACTGTGGAGTTCTGCAAGTAGCTAAGCGCCTCGGTGCTTAGGGTTATGTCTGTGAGCGGGTTGCGAATTTGCAGCCACTGGGTTGAGGGGGTGTTGGCTGTATCGCCGAGGAGCTTGGTTGTTCCGTATTCAAAAAGCGCAGGATAGCTTCCATCCCCCGAAACATAATAAGCCCATTCGAAGTCATACAAATCCGGTCTTGCTGCGAAGTCGCCGCTGTGGCGGAGCGTCGTTTGCTCGTCGAGCGCATTGGAGGGTTGCAAGGCCTTGAGGTCACCGGGATAGAGGGTGCTATCGACTTGAATCACCGCGACGCTTATGGGGTCGCCTATCGGGGTAAAGGCTTCACCATCGCCAAAGAGGAGTGTCACATAGCCTGTTCCTTGGCCTTGGGCGGTGAGAGCGTAGCTGTCTACAGCGGTATCGGAGTAGAGCACATTGCAAAGAACCTGAGCGCCTTTCACTTCCGTCTTGCTTGAATCAACGATATAGGTTCCCGGATTGGAGGCGCTTTCTTTAAAAGTTTCGACCCTTGTGGAGAGAAGGTCGATGGCAAGGCACCATTTTGAGTAATCGGTATCCGTCGTGACGACCAGACTTTTGAGAGCCACCTTGTCCGCATCGCTGAGCACATTGAGGAGAACATAATCTTCCCCTGTTTGGGCATCCACGAATTCGCCTATCAAGACGAGAGCCCCCTTGCTGCCTTGAGTGGGATCAAAGTAAAACCGATTCTGCAAATGGGGTTGGGCGCGTTGGAAATAACTCTTTCCGTTGAGTATGGATGTCTTGAGCGAGGATGGTAGGGCGCTCAAGCCGACGGAGAGATCATTGATGAGCACTTGTTTGGCTCGCGTCGGATCGTGCAGGGTCACGCTGGCGTTCGAAGATCCCAGATTGGCAATGGATTGCTGATAGAGCACCCGTGCGCTGGTCTGTCCCCGCACGCCAGGCAGACCATTTTTAGAGAGAGCCAGAGTCTCGCCTGTTCGTAGGGTGGGCACATTTGCAGGCCAGATCGGGCGATAGATGATAGTTTGCGGGGTTCCTGTGACAGGATCTCCCGAGTAGGTCGTGGCCGTGCTGTTGGAAGAGGCGATGGGGCGCAGGTAAGGCAGGACGGTTCCGGCAAGCACGGTTTGGCCTGGCACGGCAAAGTCCGCGCGCATGGCGTAATACCAATTCATTCCCATGGCGGGCGTTCCCTCATTGTGTGGTCCGCGATAAATCCAGTCGTAGCCTTTTCGGTCTTTGAAAGTGAAGCGATTGTAGTAGGTCTCCAAGCCAGTGGATGCAGGATAATCTCTTGCAAAATCGCCAAGATCGACCTCCGTATTTGCCGAGGTGCCATCGGCATTCAACGGGAGAGGCATGAGCGATAATGGCATCGGCGCCAAGACATTCACCTGAGTCCCAGCTGGAATACTGTAATCAAACTGAGCGTAGGTGCTTTCGCGGGTGACCTGATAGACCGCCATTTCCGGGCGTCCATCCTCTGGGTTGGTGTATTGGATGAGAACTTGTGGTTCGGATGTAAATGCGTTGGTGGTAAATGTCGTTCCGGCCGTTTCGTTAAGGTCATCTCTTAAGGCGTAAGCGTGCCCGGACATGAAGAGGGAGTGCTCTTCATTCGGATTGTAGCCTGGTTGAGTTGAGTCGGGTTGGTTATAGATTCCTCCAGCAGAGATAGATGGCGTGATATCGGCGGTTCCTTCGTTGGATGCCAAGACGATCTCGGGCACATTCAGCAAGCGGACTGTCAAATCATCGATAGCGAAGGATTCATCGGAACTCGCCTGGTTTAATGTGCTTCCAAATCCGATCTTGAGACTCGCCAAGCTTGCAATGGCGTCCGTGGTTTGCGGGGTGGCTCGCACAAAGACGCGGAATGTCTGATCCGTGAGATTTCCGCTATTGAGGTAACCCTTGGTAACCGGGAGAATCGTCCAATCATAGGTCACGCCACTGATTGTTTGAGTTCCTGTCATCTTGGCAGCATAAGTCGCATTACCTGTAAATGCCTGTTGGATAATCGCACTATCATTTACATATACCCGGAATGTTTCATTTTCCCAGGAATCCAAGCAATACAGCTCGAAAGCCACTTCAAGACCGCTTGATCCCACATCACTGAAAGTAAATGTCTTACTGACAACGGGATTGCTTGCTCCGGGATTCAATTGCCCTCCCACTGTGTAATTTCCGAATAGGCCGAGCAACGAGACTGTTGTGGAGCCTCCATTCTTGGCGATCGTGACATTCGAAGTCAGCGCGCCGAGCGTCGAGTTCGTTGTCCAACCGCTGGACACTTCAAATGTTTCCTTTGCGACCGTGGTTTTCTGATAGCTGAGCGTGTAATTGCCCACGACCGATGGCGTGTAGAGATCGGAAAACTCCGCCGAGGGAGCAGCCATCTTTTTAAACCAGAATACCTTCAGTTGACTCCTTCCACCTGGCAAGGCATTCACTGGAATAATCGCGCCTTCTTCGGCATTTTCTATTCCCTCGACAAAGGGATTAATATAGGCAGAGGTGGAATAACTTGTGGACGCCACCTTCTCCTCCGCTGTGGCCGTGGGAGAAACATCGACATATCCGACACTTGTCAAGTCGCTGGTGGGAGGATTGATACGCTTTCCGACATAAGCCGTCTCGTTCACGGTGGTGAAATTGCTGGTGGTGTAGATAGGCACATACCAGACACCGCCATTTGTTCCGCTGAATTTCAAAAGGATCTTACTTCGGGTCTCGGTCCCCAAGTTCACGAGGAGGGCTTGCGTACTCGTGTCAATATTTGCCAAGCCCGTATCGGGATACTGGTAAACGATGCTCGGTATGTTGCCATTTTCAAAACGAAGGCCCGTATTCGTGAGCAAAGAACTGCCGCCGGGATCTACGACATAGGTGGCGAACTCTTCAAGGGACGGCCACTGTAAAATGTATTTGGAAAGGTATTTAGGCCATTTGATATCAATATCATCCACACTGGTTCCCGAGTAGGTGGCATTCGCATCCGAGCTAAAAACAGAACTCGCGGGATTGGAAATGCCATTCGGCTTCAACCAATAAAATGCGACGCGATCCGGAGAATCATTTTCATGCTCGGCATAATAATCGATCGTTCCATCCGGCCCCGTCGTCTGAGTGTAATAACTTATTTGCTCAGCATTTGCTGTCATTACCGATTGGGGGATGAGGGATTCATCGTAACCCAGTGGATTTGAGACCGAATAGCTGGGGGGTGGGAGAATTTGCTTGCCCAGGTCGGTGCTGGCGATGTAAGGCGGGCAGGTTTGCTCCACAGATACCACATCGACGCCGAGGAACTCGAGGGTTCCATCGGATTGGATGCTGCCAAGATACTCCAGCATGAGGCGCCCAGTCCGGTTGTAGGCATGGAGTTCGCCCGCTCCATTGGTCTTTTCATACCACAGGGTGCGCAATTCTGCCGTGCTGTTTGAACCGGCAGAAGAAGACGAACCCGGGACCTCATATTCGGCATCCACGGTCTTTGGAAAAGCGTTGTTGTAGATGGGATTGACGGTAAATATTTTACCCACTGGTATCGAGACGCGCGGTCCCGTGAAGCTTTTTTCCGTCCAGAAAATCGTTCGTGCCTCGCCTTGTGTGGAGGATGAGACAGAAAAGGATTCTTTCAGATAGACATAATCATTGGTCGTGGAGTCAGGAACATTCGAGCGCCAAATGATTTCCACGCGACCGGCTGAGCTGGCAAAGACCGCTTTCGCATGGGGACTGTAGTAAAACACCACATCGGCGGTGCTTGGCGCTGCGAGGGAATCGCCCGTCACCACATCGGTCGCATTGCTTGTTGTTTCTCCGGGCAGGAGCGGCTGAGCCCGCCAATAGCCATCTGGAATCTCTGTCACCGACCCATCATTGCTTCTGTAGCTGGTCGGTGGGATAATCCGGTTGCCCAAATAATAACGCGGCACGCCGGAGGCAAAGGTGGCTCCGATCGAGGAACGGGTCAAAAGAATCGTTCCCTGTGTATTTTGCGGATAAGTTGTTGTTCCATTTGTCGTTCCTGTGCAGCTTGAAGAACCTGAGCCTTCCACAAAGTTCGCGAATTGCGGGGTAATCGTCGGGAACGAAGCGGCATTTGTCGCCGTGCCATTCGGGCCCACGGGAAACAACCCGTTATCGGCCATGACCCGATAGCTCAAGTGGTTATAAACGCCGCTTGTTAGATCATACTGGGCTTGCAGGCATGTGCCTCCACCCAAGATTATTAGGAAGAGGGCTAAAATTCCCAGCTTTCCTCCATGCCATGGCGATGAGATGCGATTCATAAAAAAATGGCGGTCGGACTGGTCTCTCCACTTGGCCATTCCCATTGGGCCGTGGTCGCAGGGAGCAGAGACCGGCGGGAGGCAAGCAAAGGCTTTGGAGAGTTCATATATTGTATTTGTAGAAAGGAGTTTCACAGTGCGCCGAATACGGGCCGGAGAAAGCCCGCGCCACCACGCGCACGATTTACTTGGCGGCGTTCAGTGAGACGGCATGCAGGGCCTGCGAGTTGCTGCCTTCCAGCATCTTTTCAATAGCTGTCAGCTTCGCGACGCTGGACTTGTCGGCGGCCTCCATGGTGGCCAGTCGCTTCTCTTGCAAGGCAAGCGTGTCTCTCAACCCCTTGTTCTCATCTCTCAACGATTGGATCTCCGCATCCTTCTCGCGCTTGAGCTGCTGCGTGGCGGAGATATTCAGCATCGAGAGCGCCTCGTAATCCACGGAACGATAATCATTCACTTCGCGACCAAAGACAAAGACATCGCCCCCCTCGCTCGCAAAGTCCGTGCGGAAGCTGCCAGCCTTGACTTCAAGCACCTCGTAAATGCCCGAGGTCTTTTCGCTGATCAACTTCACGCGCTCCCCGACTTTCAAGTCGGTGGGCAATTGCACCCACCCATCCTTCACCATGCTCTTCTGGTAAATGTCCGGCACCACATCGGTGCTTTTGTTGATGGCCTGGGGAAACACTTTTTCCACCTGCTGGGCGATCACCTTTTTGAGCGTCTGATTGCCCCTGGCAACCGAATCTCTGAAGGTATAATCGGTGATCTCGATCCCGAGTAGGGTTTGCATGTCGGCAGCCCCGTTCGAAACGCCCTTGATATTTTTAGTCCGCTCATCGGAAGCGATAAAAACGTATGTATCGCAAAGAATTGCCGCTCGTGATACGATGGAAAAGTTATGATTGCCATGTGGGCCAGATACAGCTGCAGTGAAGTAGCCATTGGTAGCCGCATAAGCCGCACCAAAACCTTGATAATAAAATCCTCCTCCAACCTCCAGCGGAGCAACAGGGGAGGGAATTCCTATCCCAACATAGCCATTGGCTGCGATACGCATCCTCTCCACGCCGTGTTGTTGAAACACGATCGGCTCATTTCCATCGTCGCCCGTGTTGATAACTAAATATCCCCCATTACTATAACCAGCAGCATAGATATGGGCATAGTCACTGCCAGCCATGTAGCATATCATTCCCCCTGTCGGGTTCCCGTGATAACCACCTGCAGGCGCATAAAATCTCACCGCTCCTCCTGAGTCAAGTCTTATGTCTCCATTCACATCCAGCAGAAAAGCAGGAGTTGAAGTTCCAATTCCCACATTACCTGCGCTGCGGAAGATGTTGGAGCCATTGGGAGACCAGAGACCCACGCTTGTCTGGTCGATATCCGCAGCGTTGATGGTGGAGTCTGCAATTTTGGTGGAGGTGATCGATGCATTGCCGAGGGAATTGAGAGTCACCGCGCCTGCGGCAATTTTGTCGCTTGTGACAGCGCCCGTAGCCAGCATGGAGGCGGTGACGCCTTGGCTGGTCACGGTCTCAGCGACCTTCGCGCGAAAAGTAAACGCTCCCGCGACAAGCTGCTGACGGGGAGATATCTCGGAGGCAAATTCGCCATCCGATCCCGCCACACTCACGCCGAGATACAAGCTTTTGTTACTCATATTTGAGAGGATGCTGGCGATGGTCGTATTATTCGACGGACCGCTCACGCTGGAAATGGACTGCCCATTTCCAATCAGAACGCTGAATTCTCCGCCTGAGATCGTGATCGTCTGCTGCTCGCCATAGACCGCGGTGCCGCCCGTGGCGCTGGAATAAACTTGGAACCGCACCTTTCTGTTATCAGGAGTTGAGTTGCCAATCGGGAGACCGGCACCATCCGCGACTCGGCCTTGGTAACTCAGGAGATACGGATCGGAATCTTGGGCGACCGCGAGCGAGATGCCGGTCGCGAGGAGAAGGGTGGTGAGCAGTTTTTTCATGGTGTTGATGGCGGATTATCGAGATGGATAGCGGGCTGGTTATTGAATAGTGAGTGTGGAGATTTCAGAAAGACGCCTCATAGTGAATGTGCCTGAAACTGATAGCGTTCCAGGATTCTGACTGCTGTTTTTCAAGAGGCCGGTGATCGTCTCGGTGTAGCTCCCGCTGAGCGAGGAGGCTGTGCTCTTGGAGCTATCGATGGTAAAAGTGCAGGTGCGGGTCACCGTATAACTCTCGTCCGCAGAGTTCGTGAAAGTCGCATCCAGATTATCGTGGTCCGGGTGGTAGGTGTGCACAAAAGGATTCGCGGGATCATTCGCAGCGTGGACGATGGTCCATGTGACCGAGGAGGCGAGGCTACCGGTGCCGTCGATGACATCGAAGTTGTAAGGCATGATCGGCGCGTAGAAGCGGCTTGGATCGACATCGGAGGTCCCGGTGGGGAGCACGAGATTCTCTTTGGTCGCAATGCCCAGAAGGTTTCCACTGGCTACCAGTCTTCCGGTAAATGCTTGCCGAAGCAGACAAGCGGTATTCCCACTTTGGTGAATCAAAAACGCGAGAGGAAATGACTGCCCCGTCTCCGTGCTGGCATCCACCGTGCTGGCAACACCATTGACCGCAACTTGGCAAACCCACAAACCCGCGCTATCCGCAGGCCGGGCCGAGACGGGAATCCGCACTTCCGTGAAATTGGAGGTGTCTGTGATTCGCAGGATCGAGGCGTAAAGAGCGTTCGAGCTGGACGACATCCCCGAGCGGTCCACAAGAAAATCCACATTCGTCATGCCATTGGCGGGAATGGTGATCGATCGGTTTCCGACGGCTGCGATTGTCGAGGTGCCATCCGCATTGAGCGTTCGGATATTCAGTGCGACCGGACCAACGATCGCTGTCTCAACGCTCGGCGCAGCCGCCGATGGCTCCAGCGTAAAATTGCAAGTGAGACTGGCGGAGGTGCGGTTTTTGATTCCGAGGGTGAGCATCGTCAAGGGTCGTCCAAAGGCGAGCCCGTCCGCGCTGGCCATCTCGTAGGAGAGCGGTCCGGAAAAATCGCTCACGGCCGCCATGCTGAACCAATAGGCGGAAGTTGGAGAGACACGCTCCGAGGAGCTCGCGGAGACATTCACCAAGGTCGGATTCGAGTCCGACAAATTGCCCCCAGTGTATTTGTAGACCTTGGTTCCCAAGGGAAGACCGGTTTTTCCCGAGTTGATGAAGCTGGCAAAGTATTGGGAAAAATTCTTCGAGTTTTCCAGTGCCGGAAAGCCCATAAAATTGGCGCCGGAAATCAGCCAGCTATTCAACGGTGGGCGCGGAAAAAGCGTGATGGCGAGCGTTGAATTGCTGGAAGAGCTATTGAAAACAAGGTAAGCGGAATTTCCGATGATGCGGCTGAGTTTGGACTCCGAGCCATCGCGCTTCCACACAGTCCACTCCTCGCTGTCGGCCGCCGCATCGGAGGGCGACTGAATAAACTGAATCTTGTCCGGGTTCGGATTCCAGCGCCAGACTTGGGTGATTGCTGTGGGAAAAAGGTTGCCCACCGTGTCGTAGGTGGCGTCTCCCGGGAGCCAGATGCTCGACCATCCCGGAGCGAGAGTGTAGGTCTTCGAAATCCATTGGGCTTGGATGCCGGTAAGCAGGGACAAAAAGAGAGAGAGGCAGAGAGCGAGGCGTTTCATCGGACTTTTAAACGGTAGAAGACTTTCTTTGCCGCAGTGGAAGCGGGAATGTAGGCCCGCACCACGCCGACCTCCGCGGCGACATAAGAAGTGATTATTGATCCACCGGCCTGCATGGAAAAACCAACGGGCAACCAGGAAACCAGATCCGTGCTGGTTTCGATGGAGTATGTCTTCGATGTGATCCCGTAGAAGTCCACCACGGCATTTTGATCTGTGAGACTCACAATCCTCAGAAAGAAAAAATCGACAGCATCCGTGGCGTATGTGCCGCTGAGATATTCCAGTCGGTCGCTCGTGCCATCGTGATCAAAATCCCCGCCGGGCGAAATGAGCGAGAGATTCGATGTGTTCAGGCCTGCATAGTAGAGCTGCTCTTGTTCCCAAGCATCGGGCAAGCCATCCAGGTCAGAATCCTCGCCAAGAGTGAGGTCCAGGCGACGACGGTCTGCGGGATTCCCTACTGTGGGCGATGTGGAAATCTCAATGGGGTGGTAAAGAACGCCCCCGATATCGATAGCCAGCGTGTAGGCCACTCCAGCGTTCACCGCCAGCGAATCGTAGAGGCTCGTGCCGCCCCGGTTCATATCCATTTTCAGTCGGATTTCGTAGTTGTAATCCTTGTCTCCAAAAGAGGTGAGCACATACCGACTGTGCTCCGCCGCATTGTAGTAAAAAACCACCATGGATCCATCGGCGGGAATTAAATGACCATACTCGTCACGGACATCCCCGTAGATCGAGTAATAGGGCGCCGGAGGGAAGGCCTGAGCCTCTCTCAGGCTTGAGGCGACAACCATGGAGAGGAAAAGGAAAGAGGCTATGGCAGAGGAAAAATTCACAACAAAATTTTGATGCAAAAATATGATGCAGAGGCTCGCTTTCCAATCTTTCAGCCAGAGCTCGGTTTGGCTTGGGGCCGTGGATGCAGAATGCAGCATAACTCAGGCCCCGTAGAAAAATAAGGAGGAATCCAAAGAAGAATATAAATCGGTCATGTCTGGACCAAGAGGCCCTTCTCCTCGAAGACCAGAACTAATCGATGAATCCGGCTGAAAACTCGTTGAATCGGGCAGCGTGCCCCCACCCCCCCCTAATCTGATACCAATTTTGAAGACACGCCGAGGGGTTCCCCCCGCCCCAGACGATCACGGTTACTCGCGTTGGTTGAGGAAAGCCGCCGCGGCGGGCGCCACCACTCGAGATTTTTTTACGAGGAGTTGATATCCGAGGCTGGCCACGCTGTGGTGCTCCGCACATGGGAAGGCCGACTGCATGCGCACGGCAGCTGAGGTAAACTTGGCATCAGCCTCGCCACTGAGCAAAAGGGCGCGTCCGGGATATGCAAGCAAGGCAGACCATTGCGAAGGGAGTCCGCCTGCGCTCCAGGACTCCAAACACGCCGCCATGCGGAGCGGGTCGCGGCGTTGCCGGGAAGCTACAAACTCTGCCACTTGGTCATCATCGCGGGCAGGAGATGCAAAGACTGGTTGATGCCACCATTCCCGCAGAAACTCCGCGAAATCAACATCCGAGCGGAGACGCACGGCGAGGGCCGAATCGGAATCCGACCGGCGGGCGCGCTCCGCCTCGTCCTCGATTCCAGCCGTGGTGGAGATTCCGATGAAAGCCGGAAAAGTCGCCGGAAAAGAAAGGGCCGCATGAAGTCCCAAGCGCCCGCCCAAGGAGTATCCAGCAACCGCTGCAGTCCCCCACCCTCCAGCAGTCACCAATTTCTGCAAAGATTGAGCAAACTCATTCACCCTGGGACAAATCCATCCGTTCTTCTCTTCGCAATGGCCCGGCAGGTCGATCAGCGCGACCTGCCATTCCGGCGCGTGGGTGAGAAAGACATCCGCAAATTCCGTCCAATCACTCCCCTCGCCTAGGAACCCGTGGAGGCAGAGCAGGAGTCGACTGCCGGTGCCAAGAGTGCGGAATTTCAGTCCCATGACAAAGGAAGAGCGCGGCAGGCTTCGGCGATGCGAAGGTGGAGAGCATGATTCTCTGTGCGGTCTGTGCGGCACTCGAGGATTCGCGGGCCAGCAGGACGCTCAGCGAGAAACGACCGCAAATCCGAAAGCGAGGCCACCTGGTGGTATTCGATTCCAAACTGCTGCGCGGCCCCTCGGAATTCCCATGCGTGGGGTGTCTCGAGCAGTCGTTCCTCCACATCGATCGGTAGAAAGCGGAAAATACCGCCACCGCCGTTATTGATGATCACAAGGGTGACAGGCGATCCATGCAGGAGCGGTAGGGAATTCAAATCGTGCAGGGCGGCGAGGTCACCCATCACAGCAAAAACAGGTGAGTTACAACCCAGCGCCAAACCAGCCACCGTGGCGATATTCCCATCGATCCCACTCGCTCCCCGGTTGGCAAAAACGGGGACGACATCCTGCGAAACCGCAGCCACACAGGAATCAAAATCGCGAATGGGCATCGAGTTCCCTAAAAACATCGGGCACGCGTTCTCCGTGGCAACTTGAGCCAAGGTGCGAAGGATAGCCGGTTCGCTGATCACATCGCGCCGATCAGTCTCCACCTCGATCACAGCGGCAACGGCGGCATCCGCCTGGCGCCAGGATCCGAACCACGATTCCCCGGCCAGCGGCGGAGCGAAGGATTTCAGCGATTCACAGAACTCAGGAATTCCTGCAGGTTTCATTACTAAAAACTTGAGCACGCTGCCTGAGTGAGTAGATCTTAGGCAATGTTGTACGCCTTAGCATCGTGACCGCCGAATGCACCCGCACCAAGAGCGAGCGTGAGAAATGTTCCAAGACCCTCTTTGTTGGAGAGAGCACACAGAGCTTTTTTCATAGTGGTGAATTGATTTTCTTTCATAAATTATTATCAGTTCGATTTGTCAATTTTGAATATTTCTGCAACAGAAAATCGACGAATCGCATGGTCGGCCAGTTTCGGAGCGGGTTTCAGGGCTCGTGCGGGATTTTCTTCTCGTGAGTCGGGCGGCGTGGAGATCTCGATCGGGTAGTAAAGAACGCCTCCTATATCGATGGCCAGCGTGTAGGCGACCCCAAAATTTACCGCCAGCGAGTCATAGACGCTCGTGCCGCTCCGATTCATATCCATCTTCATTCGGATTTCGTAATTGAAATCTTTGTCTCCGACAGAGGTGATCGCATAGCGACTGTGCTCCGCCAGATTGTAAAAGAAAACCACCGTCGATCCATTAGCGGGAATCAACTGTCCGTGCTCGTCGTGAACGTTTAAGGGTGTAGCGGAGGCGAGGCACGAGCCCTCCGACTGCACCCATGGTTGAACAAGCCCGGTTTGTAAGGGGGAGGCGGGGCGTATGCGGTTTATGTTTGAAACGGGACTCCGGGGAGT
>Ga0247844_1004564_pt1 | contig 18656 bp, 7 predicted proteins | sample LaCtaG_FD_192421 | JGI IMG/M metagenome (GOLD analysis project Ga0247844, IMG submission 192421) | Freshwater microbial communities from meromictic Lake La Cruz, Castile-La Mancha, Spain - LaCruzMarch201714.5m_1 | ecosystem: Environmental > Aquatic > Freshwater > Lake | place: Spain: Castile-La... | reverse complement strand
AAATCCACGGCCAAGCCAACCCCATCCACGACGCCACCCTCGAAGCCCTATGCACCGAACTCAACGCCACAGAAATCTGCTATCCCGGCACCACCCTCCGCCTCGTCTACCGCCCAATCAGGTCATCCATTTTCCCGCCAGGTCAGGATGTCTGAGGGTGAGGAATTGGGTGCCGAGGGAGTGTCAGAAATACAGCATACGGTGCTGGTCGATCCGAAATGGAACGCGAATGTTACGAAACTGTAACAAAACTGTTCTGGAGGGATGAGAGTAGACTGGGCTCCATTTTGAGTTATGCACAATCGTTTTCACAAATACTTCACCTTTGTTTTAGCCATCTTCAGCTTGCATTCGAGTTTGGCCGAGGCGCCGGTTGGAAAGTTGCCGTATCAATCTGGTGTGGAACTTTTAAAAGGCGGTGATGAGGTTGCTGCGTTTGATAGTTTTAAGAAATCCATGGATTTGGGATATCCAGATGCATTCAGTGCATCAGGTTTTTTTTACGCAAACGGGCGAGGCGGCGTTGAAAAAGATGACGCCAAGGCTTTCGAGTTTTTTCAAAAAGGGGCCGATTTGGGTTCTCAGGCAGCCCAAGTAAATCTGGCGCGGTTTTATCTCGAGGGGCGCGGGATGGATGCCGACAGGCAAAAAGGTCTCGCTTTGATGGAGGTTGTGGCCTCTGCGGGGTCTGAGGATGCCCATGCTGCTCTGGCGGAGATTTACTTTTTGGGGCTCTACGATGAGGTTTCTAAGCCCGATTTTCAGAGGGCCCTTCATCATGTGGAGTCTAGTGCCAAAGCTGGAAATTTATCGGCGACCAATATGCTGGGGGTCATGTATCGGGAGGGGCATGCGGTGGGTTCGGACCCCAAGAAAGCGGAGGCCTTGTTTCGCGAGGCCGCCAGGAAAGGAAATTTCAAGGCTCAAAGCAATCTTGGGCATTTACTTGATCCTTCATCAAAAAAACGCTCGCGCCGACTTGAGGCGGTGGCTTGGTTATCTTTGGCTGCCGATCAAGGGGAGCCGCTCGCCATTTACAAAATGAATGAGCTGCGCGCTTACTTGCCTTCCGAAGAAGTTGAGGAGGCCAACCTGTTGGCCGAAAAACTAAGAGCCGAAATCGCCGCCAAGTGAGCTTTTCAAGGTCAGGCTACTGGCCTGTTTCTCAGTCTGTTCTGGCGTCTTCCGCAGCGAGATTCAAGGCTTCGAGGTAGGCTTCTTGCCCAAACAGGGCCTGATAGCGTTCGTCGGACTTTGATCTGGCGTTTTCCCAGGCTTCCTCAGCAGTGAGCCCTTTGCGCAATTCCGTTCCATACTCCTCTTGAAATTCTTTTTCGAGCGATAGGAGTAATTCTTTCACCCCTTCGCTGTCTTCTGGGTTGCCTTCATCCATAAATGCCGCTGGTAGCTTGGCTCCTTGCGGGATCGAAATTTGGAGTTCCGCATCTGAGGAGTGAATATCCGATTTTTGGATGGGTTCCGAAGGTTGCTCTGAAGGTTTCGCGTAATTTTTTCCAGAAAATCCGAAGTCGGTTTGGCGTTTTTTTATTTTCGTTTCGTATTCTTGGTAAAAATTTAAAGAAAGATTATTGCTTGAGTATACGAGTAAAAATACTGCGAATCCCAAGACGATTATCGCAAGTGCCAAATAGGTTCTTTTTCTGATTAGAAGCATAGGGGCAGACCGCTATTAGAATTTTGAAATTAACACCAATGCCTCCGAAGTTATGGATTTTTGCAGGATTCATAAAGGTTAGGTTTATTAATTGACATCCAATGACTTGCGTCTGCAGGCGAGACACCTGTGCTGCATTCCATAAGTCCAAAATCAGCCAGCTTTTGGTATAACATTGGCAATTCTGAGATTAAAAAATCAATCTGCTGCAATGAAAAAAGACTGGCACCGCAGGGCAGTGCCAGTCCAATTTTTCAACTAATGAACTGTATTATCTTGGTGCGATTACGCCGCCGTCAGTTGTGCGGGTAACTTTGAAAGAATCGTTGAATGCAACTCCTGAACTTCCGATGTTTGCAGGGATAGTTGCAACTAACTTATCATAGACCTTCTTTGCATTAGCAGAAATTGTGGACTTATAATAAAGTTGTTCGAAATTCCACCCAGAGTATTTTCCTAAACGAATTTTGTCACGATCGGCTTCTGTGATGGCTCCGGCAGCAATACCATCAAGTTTTTCGCCATTCAGTGCAAGAACTCGACCGCCATTGCCAGAGCTGTATGCTGTGACTGAATCTCCTGAGCTGATGTAACTGATGATATTAAAATTACCCGAAGATGGCTTTTGCATCCATTTAGCAATTTCGCTACCGCTATCATAACCGCCGTTGCCAGCGATCGCCTTTTTCGCGAAGTCTGTCGACAACTTATATTTAGGATAAAGAGTGGCGTTTGCCGAAATAGGTGCAAGGATGGGTTGACTCAAGGATGAGCTGCTTGTTGTTGCATTTACAACATACTGTTTGACGGCGTTGGCAGCTCCATGACCGATTTCCGATAGGAATGCCACGCGTGATCCTGATCCATCATTTCTTCCCATGAGGTAAATCGCTCCGTTCGAGGAAGAGTTTCCAGTAAGCATATATTCTGGAATACTGCCATTTGTTGCCAATCGGCGAAATTGATTGGCTGTCACATTTGTAATGGCCGCATTGGCGCCTTTGTTGATAACCGGGGCAAAAGCAATGACTCCAACTGGCCCACCTTTCAAGACTGGTGATTTATAGGGTGTAGCCGATTGAGCGACATCGGAAAATGCCATGACGGCAGTTTTTGAGGTAACCGTGGGTGAGGTTTTTCCTGCATTTTCACCAGAAGCTGTTATTGCGGCTTCGGTCAAAAATGTATCCGGGGTGGCTTTCGATGAAGCTATGGAGCGGACTCCCTCGACAGCCCCAGTCCAGTTAACGCGAATTACGGTAGTGCCGCCAATCCCTGGGAATACTCCCTTATACGTAGCCCGATTGGCTTTGCCGCCGTTTCCGGCAGTGCTGTCATGGGCATATCCCTCTAAAGTTGTGAAGGACGCCATAATTGATGTGTGAGCTGCCGCGCGAAATGCGGTAGCTCCGGCAATGTCAACCGTTGTGGTTTGAGCCTGGGCGGTGAGGCCAAGCCCGAGGGCGGCCGCGCCGATCAGCAGTGATTTGGTTTCGATTTTAAACATGAGATGTCTTGGATTTGATTTATGGATTTGTAGTGCGCCACACGGTGAATCCGAGTGATTGCGTTGTGAAAATCGCGGACGCGGTATCGTTCTGCGAGGGGTTTAATGTGACGATTCTGTCACAAACTCGCTCTGATAAAAATCAGGTCAATGGTGATGAGAGCGGGTCTGGTAAAGGCTGAAGAGGTTTTCTAGCCTGCGTCCTGCTCTTCTTCTTCCGATGAATTCCCTCCGCCATAACCGAGGACTTCCACGGTGATCAGCGAGGGTTTTTCCTCGGTTGTCTCCGGACGAGTCTGGGCCTGCTTGGCCACACTTTGAGCTGTGGACGAAGAGGCGGCGGTGCTGTTCGACGCGGATGGGGAGACTGATACCGGGGCAGCTGCTGCAGGTGCAGAGGAAGGAACGCCAGCAGAGGTTCCGCCAGTGGAAATATTGTCGGCATTGATCACGGAGACGGCAGCGATATTCAAGTTGCCTGTGCTTTGGATGCCGGCGTCTCCCGCATCCACGGTTCCTTCGGGAGCGAGGAGGTAGACGTTGCCCGGTTTAACATTCTCGACAGCGGCGAGAACGCCGATGCCGCCGCCCGTAGCCAGGCCACCGAGGTCGGTTTTCACATCCGCGCTGGGCGAGTCGATGACGACTCGGGTGGGAGGTGCTGTAACAACGGTTTTAGGAGATGTGCCTGCAGCGATGTCACCCGTGGTGGACCAGATTGTCATATCGCCTCCGCGAAGCGTGAAGATACGGGCACGACCGATATCCACATCGCCATCCGTAAGAATGGAAACTCCGCCACCAAATTCCGTGACGATGCCCGGTGGCGTAAGAGGATTTCCAAAAATGTCCGAGGCCATGGTGAGGCCGCCGCGCGGAGCAGCCAAAGCGATCGAACCCCCGCTCACAGTCCGGATGTCACGAGAGCGGGTGAAAATATCACCTGCCCCATCGAGTGCCGCAAAGACAGTCTCCACGGCCTCCAAAGCGGGTTCGTAGCTGGAAGTCTCCGGATAAGCCTCGCCCGTGGCTGCAATGATGGAATACAGGGTCTGCAAGCCGGCGATGGCGATGTGCTCTGGATCGTCAGAGAGCGGTTCCACGATTGAGCCGCTCGGGGCGATGGCTTCGAGATTCTCAAAATCCAACTTGCTGCCAGCGAGGCCGAGAGCCGGACCACCCACCGCCCCACCTATACCCGCCAGCGCAATGATCGAGGCGCCTTCAAATGGCAGGTTGGGATTGCGGGAATTGCCGATGCTTATGATGCCGGTGCCGGTGCCGTCGGCCAAATTTTCTCCAGTGCCGAGATCCAGATTCCTGCCAGCCAAGACCTCGAGGAATCCCGGGCCTGAAATCTGGATGTCACCGGCAAGCGCAGTTACCAATTTGTTATTGGCCGTGATGCGTGGTGCATCGAGAACGATATTGCCGGCGAGAATGTTCGATGCCTCGGTGCGAAGGGTCGCCGCTTCGTTGTAGGGGATGATGTCGCCTGCGGCCGAGACGATGGAGATATCGTTGGCGTTAAGATTCTGGAGGTAAAATGCCACATCGGAGATCGAACCTCCGCTGGTGATTTTTGAGAATTTGGGCGCGTAGAGGACGAGGCCGGAGATATCGCCGTTGCCGGTGTAAACGCGGACGGGTTCGGTGTCGCCCGCGTGGAGTAGTGAGTCTCCATGCCGAAGCCTCTTTAGATCGATAGCCGCATCGTTGCCAGCATACGAACCGGTTTCGTTAAGGGCTTTGTCGATGTTTGCGAGGAAGTTTGCAGAGGACTCGTAAAGGACGCCCGATTCACCGGCATATCCGTAGTAGCTAAGAGGGGCGGTTGTTCCTGGTATTCCTGCGGGATTGGCGTCCGAGAGATTGATGGTCGAGGAAATCCACCCCATGTGCGAGTAGAGATTGCCCGCTTCGTCCTGAAATTCCGTTTTGCCTGCAGGTTGAAGAGCATTAACCGCTTCCGCCGCGACGATTTCAAGATTTCCACGCGAGGCAGGAGAAAGGATCAGAGACCCAACCGTGTTCACACTTCCGGCAAAGGCGCCAACTTTGAGCGTCGGAGGAATGAGATTCATCACACTGCCAAAGCCCTCGAGCGTGGATTCCGAAAGTCGTGTCCAAGGCTGGTAATTCGAGGAATAAATATCCGCGCCTTCGACATTGAAGAGGTTCTGCTGCTGGATCCAAGCCGTGAGGATCGGTTTTGCTCCGAACTCCAAGGGCAGGATTGTGGCAGAACGGAAGGTGACATCACCGCCGAGCGACTTCACATCCACGGTGGATTCTGGAGAGAAGGTGCTGAAGTAGGTTTTATACCAGAACTTGTTCCCCACACCGGTTGGCATGAGGAAGGCGTTGGCGATTGGGCCGAGCAGGATGTCTTGTTTGGCGGAAACCTCGAACGAACCCTTGCCAACAAACAGAGCCGTGGGCAACCAGGTTTCTGGCAGGAAAATTTCCGGCTCGGTGCTGGTCAACAAAGACTCGCTGTAGGCACCGAGTGCTCCCAATAGCCCTAAAGAGGGCGAGCGTGCCGCATTTGTTTTCACCTCGCCACCGGCTTGCAAGTGGCCTTGCCCACGCTCGGCGTAGTAGAGGCCACCATCGATATTTCTTCCCGCCTCGATCTTCAAATCGCCACCGCCAAACTCGACGAGATTCGCCAAGTCGGGCACCAGATTTTCCTCCGCGCCAATTCCTGCCATGCGGGCATTGGTGGGAGATACGGCATCGGCATTGACGATGTCGTTTTTCGCGACAAGCGCGATGTCGCCGCCACCGAGGGTGCCGAAGCCTTGGAAGAAGTTGCTGTAATCGATCCACCAAGCGGTGGAAGCGGAGGAGTCCACGATCGTTTCGCCATTGCTGTCTTGGAATTGGATCGCACCGAATTTGCCTGTCGTGGGATCGACATGGCCGCGGCGATAGAGCCAGTTAGAAGTGAACTGGTGACTGGAATCCGGAATGATCGAGATGTTGCCCTCGAAGTCGGTGAACTGCGTCAAGCGAGCAATGTCGTTACCTGCGAAAATTTGAAGGTTGCCGCCTGCCATGGCCCATTGCGGGGTAAATACCTGAGAGGGGACACCCATAGATCCCTGTTCAGGATGCGAGGTTGGGTCGAAAGCCACAATCGGTGTGGAAAAATCCCCGTCTGCAAGGACTCTCGTTGCATCGGGAATCGCAACGCCTGCCGTGTAGATGGTGGCAAATTGGTTCCGGAGCTGGACATCCCGCCCAGCATTGACCTCAATATCCCCGGTGCCGGTGCGAACAACCTCATAGCGTGTTCCCATGTCTTTGAGGAGACCGGTTCCCTCGGTGATGACATTTCCCTCCTCGTCATATGTTCCCTCGTCGAATTCGGTGAGGTTGATGCGAAGATGGTTCGCCGTGGTGGCGTATTGCCCGACGCCCGCATCGGCTTGGGGGATGTCATAATTCGTGTCCGGATTCTGCGGGTTGGCTACGGCTGGATAAAATTCCCCAACAACCACAGACCCTTTGCCCTCCTCCAAGAGGTCGCGGGATAAGATGGATTTCGCGTTGGCCGAGGCCAAATCCGATCCTGCAGTGAGAGTGTAGCTCCAGGATTGGAAGTTGGTCGGAAGGTTCGAATTGATCGTCTGGAGTTGTGCCAACCATAGTCGCGAGTGGCCGTTTTCCTCGAAGCTCAGGTTGTTTGTGTAGAGGGCCGGATCCTCCAAGCCGGGCTCGATGGATACGAAGCCGTCGCTAAGGGAGTTATTGAGGACGATATCTCCCGAGGCACGCAGGGTGAGAAGTCCCGGGGCGTTTTTGGTGCCATAGCGCATCTTGGAAAGGTCCCAGTCGGCTGCGCTTGTTCCTTCGATGTCGTCGGTTCCCTCGGGGGTGTTCGCCAAGCCAAGCGTCAGATCGCCAGATGTGTTGATGATTTCAAAACCTGGCGCAACCACGGTTTGGGCGGAGAGGTTATCACTTCTGCCAGCGATCAAGCGGGATTGGATAGTGGCTTCGTTGGCCATGAAGCTCTGGGCGTCTGCGTCGATGGCATTGCGCAGGGCGATATTCATGACGCCGTCTTCAGGTTCGAAAAGACGGTAACCCTCGACAACAATGGCCCAGGCCCCGTCAATTGTGCCGGCGAGAGGATCGATCAAGAGATCGGTATTGGCATCGTTCCTTGGAGCGCGGAGATGGAGTCTGCCTTGGAATTTACCCAGCGAGGCGCTGCTGCCAGTATCAAGGTAGCCACCGGCGACATAGTCATTCACGCCAAGTAGAATTTGGGATCCCGCTTGAATGGAAAGCAGTGCCGTAGGATCGATGGCACCATTGATTTGCGAGCCGGCAAACAGCTCAACCAGCCCACCTTTGCCTGCGGAGTTGAAATTTTCCCCTTCCACGGAAAGGAGGGCCGATTCCGCGAGTGTAAGGCTGCCTGACGCTACCAGCGAAATGGTGTCGCCGGTTTTTCCGGAGGCGTCGATCCCTGCAGAAACCGTAATGGAACCGGCATCCGTGCTCAGACGGAAATCACTCGAGGTGACTTGCTGATCCACCAAAACATCGCCGGATCGAACGCGAAGGCTTCTCAGATTGTTAAAGCCACCTTCTTCCAAAGGGGTATTGATCTCCGCAAAATCACCGGTCGTTCCGACATCAAGAATGAATGATCCCCCTTCGAACCCTGTCGCTGATTGGCCTAGCAGGTTTCCCTGATTGGTGAATGATCCAGTGCTTGCGGCGATCTCCAGAGTTCCCGCGCGTCCCCCGGCATTATCTCCCTTGAGCGAGAGACTCGATCCTTCGGCGAGCAGGATGTTACCGTTGTCTGAAGTGATGCGGATGTTGCCTGCGTCGGCAAACTTTACGACATCGTAGAAGGTTCGTGAACTGCCGGCGACGCTCAAAGCCGAGCTAATGGTGACATCCCCGCCCTTGGCGCGGATATCGAGTTCGCCGCTCGGAAGCGTGATTTCGGAGCCGATGGTGACGGAGCTTCCGACAAGGGAGAGTTTGGCACCTAGGTCGCTGGCCACATCGCCCGCTGCCTCGGAGGAATTGATATTGAGGCTGCCATCGGATTCGATCAGGTAATCCGAGAGCCGGGACGAGGCGATGGTGGGCGTGAGAAAATCCAAATCGCCAGTTCCACGCAGTGCGCCGCTATTGGTTATGATCGTTCCCTTCTCCGACTCAAATCGCGCCAAGTCGTAGCCCGCGACAGTGAACTCTCCCTTGCCAAGTCGAAGGTGATTCGATTGGAAGGAAATTTGTCCCGCCCGGGAGGTCTCGGCTGGCGCGGCAACCGAGTTCGGGTTCGAGAGAAGTAGGTTTTTTGCTTTAACTGCAACCTCGCCGCCATTGCCGAGAATGCCACCGGATTCAAGCGAGAGGGTGGTGAGATTTTCCGAACCAAGCGTTCCCGAGCCTGCGATTGTGAGGGAAGAATAGGCTTTCAGGGTTAGTGAATCGGATTGGTTTAGCAGGTCTAAAAAACCGCCGCCGAGTCGGAGCGTATCGGCATCGACGGTTTCGGTTCCCTCGAGATCCACGAGCAGGGCTCCCGAACCTATCGCAATCCGGCGTGAGTCGATCAGTGCTGATTCGGAAATCGAAGCGCGACGGGAGGAATCCAGCGAGATCGAAGCTCCGGAGAGGGCGACATCGTCTCCAATGCTGAGAGAGGCTTCATTTTCCTCGATGCTGCCCGATCTGGTCAGGCTGGAGGAGTTATTGGCGTCCACACGAATGAAAGCACTCGAGCCTTGCGTTGTCAGATCGCGCGGAGACGAGGAGGGATTCTTGGATTGGATGGAGCTGCCAGCACCGAGGGTGAGGCTGTTTTTTGCTGCGAGAATAATGTCGCTGCCTTCCAAGACTGCTCCGTCCAGAGTGAGGGAGTCAGCTTTGACATCCACTCTCGTGCCAGAGGCAGTTCTTACGCGTTGGCCACCCACCAGCAAGCTCTCCGCTTTCCAGGCATTCAGAATGGCGGCATTCAGGAAAACCTCCGAGGCCGCCTCTGGATCATTGCCAATCGTGATTCCAGCCAGGCTGCTAATGTCGATCGTTGCACCTTTGCCTCCGGCAGAAGCGGTTTGCACCTGACCGAGAAGGGAAAGTGTGCTTTCGCCGTGGATGGAAAGCGAGCCAGAGTCCATCGGCAAAGGTTGATTGACGCTGGTGCGCGCAGCGGCGGCGGCCGATTTAATGAAATCATTCGCAGAGTAAACGGCATATTCCGCGCGATTCGCCAAAACATCGGGAGAGAGGATTTCGTAGCTGCTCCGCATTGGTGTCGCTTGATCCGGCTTCGTGAAGAAATTCGAACGATAACCAGAGGCGAAGGACGCTCCCTCGGCATTCACGAATCCTGCGGATTTGGATGAGGTCGGCGTGACAAGTCGCGCGCCCGGCAGCAAGGCGTAGCGTCGCGGCAGTAGTGTGTAAGTGCCCGCCGGAAGGCCATAACCGCAGTCGAGAGTGATTCGGTCACCAATTTTCAAGCCCGAGGTGTAGCCAATGTCCCCTCCCAGAGAACTGGCGTAGTCGCTGGAATTGAAGGGCGCGTAGGGGGCAATCGGAGACTTAAACTCGGGAATGACGGCGAAAGAGTCGGGCACTTCCACCCAATAGGCCGTGCGACCCGGAGTCGGGATGCTCCCGTTAAAATCCCGAGGATTAAGGGCCATTCGTGCCGAATATTGCCGTCCATTGTGTGAAACCAGGTCACCCGCCGAGTAGTCCGCTCCCGAGTTCCATGCCACTGGGCTGCCAAGAATATCCACGCTGCCACCCGTTCCGGAGACCCAGCGGTAGGCCATCAAATCCCCGCCGCCGCGAAGGTCGATAATCGAGCCAGCCTCTTGATTGATTCCCTGTCCGGAGACGGTGATTGTCTTTTCGGGCATGCCGGTCGAGGTGACATTCACACCTCGGGGATCAACCCAAGTATTTCCGTCAGGGCTGATGCCAAATGGAATGACAACTCCTTTGCCAGTGGTGGTATCAATGGCCGAGACCGATGTGGTGCTGCCAGCAAGAAGGTTGATTTCAGAGGCAACGGGTGTGGCTGTTTCCGCTCCTGCGACTTGGTTTACCGGGCCGTCGATATCCTCGGTCGCTGTGTTCAAGTCAGAGCCATCCCATCCCAGATTGATCGAGCCGAATGGTGCACGCAGGGTTCCGCCTTGGGAAATATTGGTTGCAAAAATGCGCAAGTTGCCTCCTGCGGAAAGAGGAACTCCGGCGAGCCCTGACTGGGTGATTGCCACGCTGCCTAGGGCGTCATCCGTGTCATAGGCAAAGATGTCGAACTTCCCAAGAGTGGTGGGATAAACTTGGGCGGACTCAAGCGTAATGCTTCCTGCCACGCTCAAAGTGCCACTGCCCCGGATATCGCCATTATTCGCCGTGATATGGAGTGATCCTGTATCCATCATAACCAATGTGCCGACGTCCACATGACTGGCTCTAAGCGAGAGGCTTCCCGGCCCGGTGGTTGGCGTTACAGCCAGTTTGCCATTCGCATCATTGAAGGGCGAAAAAGTTTCGGAGGGATGAAGCGGGGGCCGGAACTCCTGACCGATCGCGATGTAGGGCGCGGAAATGGAAACCTGATCGTCGGTTTGAACAACCCCGCCTGCCGCGACGCGAACATAGCCATCCGCTTGGATGCTCACTGGGCCTATGAACTTAACATTTCCTCCGTGCGGGATCACGGCAGAGGGGAAATACTCGTAACCCAAATCCAACGCGGCAAAGCCTCCCGTCTTGAATCGCTCGATGGCAAAAAAGCCGCCGCCGGTAATTTGGGAGCCCTCCGAGTCCAAGACAGTCGATCCAACACCCAAATCGGCATTTTCCGCTCCGATCAAATTTCCGGATTGTTGCACCGAAAGGGTGATATCGGCACCCGATTCAAGACTGAACGAATCCGAGGAGACCACCAACAAACCGCCAACGGCCGTAGGGCCTCCGGATTTTCCAAGCAGTGTCGCATCCGAAAGCAGGAGTTGGGAGCCGAGAAGCCTGATTGTGCCGCCGTTGCTGTCTACTGCAACGCGCACGGATTGTTGACCCCAAGGCTTTGTAACCAAACCATGCCGGGGCGAGGGTCTGTGCGCGGTATTCAGAGAGGAGGGGTGAAAGTCCAATTCATTTGAAATTCCTGAGACATCAATGACAGCTCCGGATTCCGCGACGATATTGCCAGCCAAGCGGATCGATCCTCCTCCGAGTATCTCACCGATTTTTCTCCCGAAAGGATCAGGTATTACCCGCGTCTCTCCTCGGGCAAGCAAACGGGCTGATGGGGCGATATAAACAGTGGTGAGCGCCGAGGTGGAGGAGGAGGCCTGCTGGGCGGCGAGAGGAAATTTGCTGCCTCCCTCAATGGAGATGCTCCCAGCCGGAGTTTCGATGGAACCGAACACAGAAACGGTCTGCCCCTTCAGTGAGACAGCGCCGCCAATGTCGGTTTTGATTCTGGCACCTGCCCCAAGGACAATAGAGCCGATCGCTTCCACCTCTTCATCCGTGAAGGGATCATCCACGCCAAGTGCGGTCAGTGAAATTCCCGCCGCAGAGCGAACACCCTCGGGAAGCTGCTTTTTTACAAGACCCAACCCGCTGTTCAGAACATGCGGGCGGACGACCACCGATTCGGTGATGGGTTCGATGGTGGTTCCAGGCAGAACATGGAGAGCAGGCTCATCCGATCCCGGTTGCCCAATCGCGCGGATGGAGAAATTGGAAAAGCCACCTTTTTGGAAAAAGCCAGGGCTTAAATCGAGTGTGGTGCCGCCACGATCGGTTGTCGCCCCAAGTCTCGCTCGAACCGCTTGCAGAGTGAGGGAGCCGCCGGTGCTCGCGGAATAAGCCTCGAGGATGGATGGCAGCCCCAAAGCCCCACCGACTGATGTGCTCAATAGAAGATCCTTGCCAGCCAACAGGGAAATCGAACCGCCTTTTCCCTTAGTGTATTTACCCAGGCCATTCATCGTGACTCCGCCCGATGCGCGGATGGCAGTTCCTGACCCTGCAAAGATCGAAAATCCTTCCAACTTCACGCTGCCGCCGTCGATGGCCCGTCGCGTGTTGTGAGCCAAGGCGGAGACGGGTCGTTCATCCGAAAAGGTTCCAGCAACATTCAATTCCACGCCTGGCCCAATACGAATGATACCAGTGCCCTCGACGACCTCTGGAGCTGGTTGTCCCACCAATTCCTCGGTGGCAGTTTGCTCGGCATAGAGGAATGGCGAGTAGTTGTAGGCCGTAGCAGATAGCGAACCTCCGGGAATCAAGACGGAAGAAAGAATCAAAACATTAGTGGCCTGGAGCGTCAGAGAGCCGCCAGCGGCCATTTTAACCGACTCCCCCGCGACCTGTATCGTGCCTCCTTTGTTTTCGAGTGTGACATGGCCAAAACCTCCTTCTTCTTCCTCAAGAATTGATGACGGAATCGTGAGTGTTTGCCCCATCTCCAAACCGGGGATGCTGACTCCCGAACCAGTGCCAAGAACCAGCGCAGGTGGAGCAGAGATTTGATCCAAATAAACTGTGCCTGTCGGAGTTTCGACCGGTTTCTGATTGCGGAAACGAAGGGCCAGAGAGGAGTGTCCAACAGGTGTGTTGAGTTGTTTCGGCCCAGTAACTGTTCGGCCGCCTAATTCGCCCGAGATGTCAACGGCTGGGGCAGTGATATCTATGGAGCCGCCCGAAGCGCCAGCGATGTATTCCTTTTCCGTATAAGCACCCGTTGGAGCCAAAGCATGACGATAGGTTTTGGGGTTTCCCCATTTGGCCGAGACTTTTTCGGAACCTCCGGTGTGGATTCCATCGTAAACAACATCCGGCGTCGCATCTGCGATGTTGATCAAATTGCCATTTCTCAGAAGCCGTGTTGTTTGGATCAATCCACCTTCGTTCCGGGTGTAGCCGCCAGAGACATTCAGTTCCGCGCCGGATGCCACTACTACCGATTCACCGGCTTGGATGGCAATCGTGCCGCCCCGTGTTGTGAGTTGGGCGGCGTTTCGTTCGATGATATTTGCCAAGCCGTTTGCATCGCCCAGAGGCGTTCCCATCCAAAAACGCCCGCCGTAAACGCCTGTTTTCCGCAGATCTATGCGAAGATTTGTTCCACGAAGATCGCTGTCCCTTTGTAATGGGGAATCCGCCAGTTCGTTTCCACGCAACTGGACATCCATGACATGATGCGAAAGAGGCACAAAAACATTCGGAGTGCCCGAGACATCAAGAATTGCGCCAGATGAGAAGTTTACTGTGCCATCAGTGTAGATAAATGGCGTGCGGAGCGCGGATTGCAGGGTCTCTTCAATTTCGCCATCCGCGTTGAAGATTGTGCGATTCAAACTTTCGTCGTCCTTGTAGCTCCATGTGCCCGCGCGAATGCCAATATCGCCCGAAGGAGCCAGCAGATTGGATCCGGCAGAAAAAGATATGGCATTTCCTTGAAAATTGATTTGCGAGTTTTGAGAGAGTTTTGTGCCGGGAACCGACTTGGTAGAGACATAGTCCGGCAGGATGCGCGTGACACTTTGAGGGCCCATGACGATAGTGCCAGCGAACTGATTGATAAATACCGGGGCACCATCGCCAAGGGTTCCTGAATTATCGAAATTTGGGTTGGCCACTGCCCCGTAGTTTGCAAGGAGATCAATTCGACCGTTCAAGTTTACGGAAGTCGTGCTTTCCAAAACACCGTTTTGCTCAATCTTCTTGCCTGCAACGACAATTGAGCCGGCTGGAGATTCAATGATCCCAGAATTTTGAACAGTTCCCGCATAGGGATCGAGGCCATCGAGATCAACTGCACCCACCCATACATCTAATCCTCGGAGGCTAGGGTCGGAGCTGTCGTGTTCACGCATTCCCACCTGCAAGCCGGCGGCAAGGATGGTTTGGCCGGCGGGGGTGGAGATTTCGCCTTCGTTGCGGACATTTGCTCCGACGAGCATGACGCGGCCGCCATTGCCTCCAGCGAGTTCGGGGCTGGAGATTTTTGCCCCGCGCTCGACGACAATATCGCCCAAAACCTCGGGGACATCTGTGGGGGTGAAGGTGGGTGTGCCGTCAGAGCCGCCGGGGACTTCAAGGGCGCTGAAGAGGAACTGGGCGTCCTTGTTGTTGAGGAGGCCGTTGGTGATGAGGTTGTCGTTGATCGGGAGGGTGGAGGCGACGAGGGCGCGGGTGTTGATTTGGGAGCCGGCGCCGAAGACGATGCCGTTCTGGTTGATGATGTAGACTTGGCCTTGGGCGTTGATTTTGCCTCGGATTTCGGAGGGTTTGGCGGCGGGGTCGAAGACTTTGTTGAAGGCGATCCATTTGCCGGAGTCGGCTCCGCCGGCGGATTGGTCGAAGTGGACGGTAGTCTGGCTGCCGACATGGAAGGTTTCCCAGTGGAGGAGGGCTTGGGAGGCGGTTTGGGTGATATTGACGTTGTTGCCGGAGGCTGTGGGGGCGTTGGCGCCTTCCCATTTGGCGTTGGCTCCGGTGAGGACTTTCAGGCCGCCATTGGCGAGGCCATTGGGGATGGAATTGGCTCCGGCGGCGGCGCGGGCGGAGGCTTGGAGGGCGCGCATGTCTGTGAGGACTTTGGTGGTGCGGGCGAGGCGATCCTGGGCTCGGACTTTTGCGGTTTCGGCTGCTGCGGCTCCGGCATTGGCGCGGGCTTCGGCGTTTCGCTTGGCATTTCCGGCACTGGCGCCTCCGCGGAGGATATCGCCTGCGTGGAGGGGGATTGGCGCTCCGAGTGCCATTGCGGCGAGCAGGGCTGTGGAGATGGCCGCCCGGAGGCGGTGGTAGCCTGCCAGATGGTGAAACGCCCGGAAGCGATGGCTTGGTGATTTTCGGAACTCGGGCATGCTGAGGTTTCCCTAAAATCGACGAGCGTCCGGCGGATTTAAGGTTCGGTTGTGTGAAAAAACTGTCGCTTGCATTCTCACTTTTTCGTGTGCGTGGAGAGTAGGCCTGGGAGAGCGATTTCGTTAATGGTCAGGGGCGACTTGGCTTGAAGGCGTTCGAGGTAGGCTTGGCGGTTGAGGGTGGCGCGTTCTTGGCGGAGGGCGGCGGCGAGTTGGTCCCTGACCTCGTCGAGGGTGGCGGTGCGGGGTTCGCGGAGGGCGAGGATTTTCACGAAATAAAATCCGTCGCCGAGTTCGATCGGGCCGACGATGGCGTTCTGGACGGCTCCCTCGAGGGCTTTGCGGATGGCGGGTTGGATCGAATCTTCGGCTAGAAGCCCGATTTCGCCGCCCGCTGCGGCGCTGCGGGGTTCGTTGCTTTGGGCTTTCGCGAGGGCGGCGAAGTCTCCGGTTTTGACCTGCTTGGCGAGGGCGTCGGCTTTGGTCTTGGCTTGGGTTTTGTCAGAGCCCGAGGCGATGAAGATTTGGGCGAGGCGGTAGTGTTTGGGGAGGCGGAGGTCGGCTTTGCGGAGGTCGTAGAGTTCTTGGATTTCGGCTTGGGACGGGTAGTCGGCGGGAACGGCGCTCACGGATTCGAGGAAACTCTCGGCGAGGGCGGCGTCGCGCACGCGGGCGAGGAGGGCTTGGGTTTCGGCGTTCTTTTCCCAGTCGGAGGACTTGGCTTCCTCGAGGAGTTGCCTTTGGAGAAGAATGGTGCGGATGGCGCGGTTGAGCGCGGCGGGGTTTTGCTTGAGGGCCTCGCGCTCGTCTTCGGAGAGTCCGCTCAGGGAGGGCTGGATTTGCGAGGCTGTGATGTCGTGGTCGCCGGAGCGGGCGATGATTGGGTCGGAGGCGTGGAGAGGAAGGGCGGCGAGGAGGAGGAGTGCGGCGGTGTGTTTCATTGTAGATCGGTCGGACCAATTTCAAATTTGAGATTTGAGATTTGAGATTTGAGATTTTTTATTCGGCGGGGATGCGGGCGTCGATGAGTTGGTCGGCGAGGTCTTGAACGAGGTTTTGAAATTTGACGCGTTGGGCGGCGGTGAAGGGTTCGCGGGCGAGGAGGGCATCGCCGAGGCCGAAGCTTTCGTAGCGGTCGAGGGTTTCCATCGCGGCTTGATACATTTCGATGTTTTTGAACTGTTGGTCTTGGACTTTGCGTTCGAGGGTGAGTTTTTCGGCGTCGAGTTTTTGGCGCTGGCCTTCGCGCTTGGCGGCGAGCTTGCCGATCTGTTCGTAGGATTTCTTCCAACTGGCGAGTGTGGCGTCTTGTTCGGCAATGGTGGCGTCGCGCTCGGCGAGGGTTTTTTTGAGAGCGGAGGTGAGGTTGGTGGAGGTGATGCGCTCGTCGGCGAGTTCCTTCGCGAGCGACTTGGTTTTTTCCTCGAGTTCGGCGGACTTGGCCTCGGCGGCATATTGAGCGGCTTGGGCGGTGGCGAGTTGGTTCTGGGCGTCGCGGAGTTTGAGCATGGTGTCGCGCAGGGCCTCGCGGAACTTGATGGTGGGATCCTCGTCCGCAGCGCGGGCAAGCGTGGCGACGAGCATCATTGCGGCAAGGAGGTGTGCAGTCTTCATAGGGCTTAAAATTTGGAATCGATTTCGAAGTAGAAGATGTTCGTGTTGTATTGGGGGCCGGAGATGCTGTCGGAGCCCATCCAGCGGGTGCCGACGTAGATGTTTTTGGAGAGGGAGAGAAATCCGCCCACGGTGAAGCCTTGGAGGTTGGTGCCTCCACCGCCGAAGTCGGAGTCGTTGAATCCGTCGACCACGGCATCGGATCCGATCCACCGGTAGCCGGCGTAGAGGAGCCAGTCGCCGCGTTTTTCGAGGCCCGGCGTGCCAACGCGAAGGTCGATATACCAGCCATAGGAATCGCCCTCGTAGGCTCCGATATCCATCAACTCGGTGGTGTCGGTGGGGCCGCGGTTGTTGACGGCGATGACCTCGATGTCGTTTGTGTCGAAGGCGAGGTTTTGGACGAATTCGCCGACGAGGGAGACGCGCACGGGTTCGAAGCCGTCGTAGTCGAGTTGGGTGGTGAGGGCGAGTTCGGTGAACTTGGTGGCGAGGCCGTAGTATTGCCACTGGTTGGTGGCGCCGTAGTCGTTGCTGGCATCTGGCGCAATGTCGCGGATGGCCATGTAGGTGTTTCCCTTTTGGGCGAAGGAGGGACGACTGTTGTCGGTGTTGCTCGCGTCGTTGGCTGTGAGTGGCGTGTAGGGATCGGAGAGTTGGCCCTCGATGTTGTGGAACCAATAGAGGGCGGCGCCGGTTTTCCAGGTCCAGTCGTCGGCGATTTCCCATTCGAAGCCGGTCTGGACGGCGAAGAGATATTTGTCGGTGCTGGCGAATTTCTCGGGTTGGTTGGAGGAGAAGTTGAAGTCGGTATTGTAAACGACGAACGCGCCGCCGGTGAGGTAGGGCTGGAAGGTGTCGGTCACATCGGCTTTGAGAGTGAGGGCGGCTCCGTCGAAGCCGAGGTCGTCGTCCCAGACGAGGCGGGTGGAGAAGAACGGGTTGTCAAAGCGGCCGACCCAGGCGGTGGCGCCGACGACATCGCGGAAATCGTAGTCGTAGCGGATGAACGCGCGGTCGAGCCAGATGGCGTATTTGCTGAAGTTGCCGCCTTGGTTTTGGGTGGCGGAGTTGGCAGCGCCCATGCCTTGGTTGGTCGAGACAGGCGTGTTGTTGTTGCCGGTGGCAATGCGGAAGCCACTGGTGAAATTTTCGCCCATGTCGAAGTCGAGGGCCAAACGCATACGCAGGAGGTATTGGTTGCGGTTCTCGTTGACATTGAGTTGAGGTGCGAATTGGTTGCCCGTGGTGTCGAAGGGCGCGCCGGTGTTGATGGCGTTGAAATTCGGGAAGGCGCCGGTGGCGTCGTTGCCGTTCGGGAAGTAGGTGCCCGCGTAGCGGAAGCGCAGGTCGAAGACGGGCTTGGCTTTTTCCACCCAGGCGGGGAGCTTGAAGGTGCTGGCGATCTTGCTTGAGACGCGCTCGGTGGCGAGTTCGAGCTTGATCTCCTCTTTGATCTGATCCTTGACCGGTTGGGGAATGTGGGTGACGCGGATGTCTTGGGGGGAGTTCGGCGGGAGGGACGCGTCGGGAGCGCTTGAGGCGCTGGCCTGGATTGCGGCGGTTTGCGCGATGAGAATCATCTCGGATTGATTCTGGGCACGGACCGCCATCGCCTCGGCCTCGGCTTGGCGAATCATGTCGTCCGCTTCGGCGCGCGTGAAAATACCGCGTTCGACGAGCTTGTTGATCAGATTGATAGTGATGTTCCCTGTGGGGGTGTAGGAGGGATCTGGAGCGGCGCCGAGAGGAGCCTCGGGAGCCTCGGGAGCGGAGGGCAGGGGTTCAATCGACTGGGTGGCCTGCATGGAGACTTGAGGTTCCATGGCCGTCTCGGTGAGCGGCATGGGCGGGCGCTTCTCTGCGGGTTCCGGCGTTGGCGTTGGCGTTGGCGTTGGCGTTGGCGTTGGCGTTGGCGTTGGCGTTGGCGTTGGCGTTGGCGTTGGCGTTGGCGTGGGGTCTTGGGTGTAATCGA
>Ga0247844_1004561_pt1 | contig 18664 bp, 14 predicted proteins | sample LaCtaG_FD_192421 | JGI IMG/M metagenome (GOLD analysis project Ga0247844, IMG submission 192421) | Freshwater microbial communities from meromictic Lake La Cruz, Castile-La Mancha, Spain - LaCruzMarch201714.5m_1 | ecosystem: Environmental > Aquatic > Freshwater > Lake | place: Spain: Castile-La... | reverse complement strand
GATTGCTGATAAAAAGGAGCGGTGGTTTTTTGCTGGCATGGTCATCATCGCGGCTAACAGTGGGGGGGCCTTCAGCCCCATCGGTGACGTAACCACGATCATGCTTTGGATCGGAGGATATATTACGACCATGAATATCATTTTGAAGACCTTTATTCCAAGTGCGCTGTCGATGGTCATACCCCTGGCGCTGCTTTCCATAACCATGAAGGGCGACATTCAAAAACCTGTGCGTAAAACTGCTGATCATGGGCATGCCACAACCTTATTCGAGAGAAACCTCATTTTTTTTCTTGGGATTGGGTTGCTCCTGTTCGTTCCCATATTTAAAACATGGACGAACTTACCTCCCTACATGGGTATTTTAATGGGGCTTGGCATTTTATGGGTCGTCACCGAGATCATGCACAAGAGCAAGAACGATGCCTATCGCCCGATGGTCACAGTTGCAGGGGTCATTCGGAGGGTCGATACCCCCAGCGTTCTTTTCTTTTTGGGTATTTTGCTGGCAGTGGCGGCCCTTCAAACTGCCGGTCATCTGAACCTGCTCGCAGCCAGCCTGGATAAATATATTGGAAATCTTTATGTGATCAACATCATCATCGGATTACTTTCATCTGTTGTGGATAATGTCCCGCTTGTCGCAGGCGCCATGGGAATGTATCAAAACACCTTTCCGACTGACCACTATTTCTGGGAAATGCTTGCATATTGTGCCGGAACTGGTGGCAGTATCCTGATTATCGGGTCAGCCGCCGGGGTGGCAGTCATGGGGATGGAAAAGATCCATTTTCTATGGTACCTGAGGAACATTTCATTGTGGGCGCTGATAGGATTCCTGGCTGGGTCGCTTGCCTATTGGGCCATGAGCGTGGTTATATTTTAAACGTGACGCGTGACGAAAATCAATTATTTATTTCGAGCTGTAGGAGGTTTTCACGGTGATGTAGCCGGGGTAGGTGCGTGGTTTTCCGGAAACAATAAGCGTTGGCTTTAATTTGATTTTAAACCGGGTAGGTTCCTTCCCTGCACCAGCCAGATTCGTACAGAAGTTCAACATGGCATTGGCTGATTTTCCTGACAGTACCTGTTTCAGATCCAGTCCAATCTGAACGGGGATGACCGAGGTACCGTTCGCCGGGATTGAGAATGGCGTTTCAAGAATTCCTGTGGTCATCTGGTTATCATCGATGAATAGAATCCATTCGAGCCGATTCAATCCAGCCGCCCTTCCATTGGGATTCCTCCCCTCCAGATTGAGCTGAAGGGACAAGGGGAACGTGGGGCTAGCCAATCCGGCCATGATGATGGCCACATCATTGAAATTAAGATCGCTGATTGATTTGATATTCTGGATCATCACCCCCCCCATATTAACATCCTCAACTGAGAGAATACGGAATTCACAATTGGCCAGGTCAGAAGCCTGCTGAGCCTGTTTGGCGACATCACAACCAGAAAAAGTCAGAATCAGGAAGCAAGGCAGCAGCAAAGGAATCAAAAGTTTTTTAAGAATGGCCATGACGAAGAATTTGGATTGCAAATTTAGGTAATTTAGACCGCATGAAAAAGTGGTTGATTTTGGTTTTTGCGATTATCTCTCATTGCGTGGTCTCAGCCAGTATGATCCATGGTTCACACCCGGAAAACAGGCATCCCAAACACAGCTCAAGGCCCAATGTCATCCTCATCGTTGCCGATGACCTTGGTTTTGGCGAGACCGGGTGTTATGGACAAAAAATCATCCGGACCCCAAACATCGACCGGATGGCGAAGGAGGGTATGCGTTTTACTGATTTTTATGCTGCCAGTCCGGTGTGTGCCCCCTCACGGTGCGCCATGCTTACCGGGAAGCATACCGGCCATGCCTATATCAGGGATAACGTAGAGGTGGGTGAGTGGGAATCGTTTATGGGGCAGATGCCGTTAAAAGAAAACACATTTACATTGGGATCCCTTATGCAGCAAGCAGGCTATAAAACAGCCTGTATTGGAAAATGGGGACTGGGAGGCCCCGGATCGACCGGGGTTCCAGGAAAGCAAGGGTTCGACTACTTCTACGGGTACCTATGCCAGAGGCAGTCTCACAACCATTATCCCGAATATCTATGGAGGGATGAAGTAAAAGTACCCCTGGGGAACCGTTCGTTTTCAGCGCATCAAAAGTTTCAGGGAGATCGCGATAATCCTGAATTTTATAAAAAATATCAGGATGAATTTTATTCCCAGGATCTGATTAGCGAAGAAGCATCGCGTTTTATAACGGAGAATCGTGATTCTTCCTTTTTTCTTTACCTGAGCTATAGTTTACCCCACCTGGCCCTGCAGGTTCCGGACAAGTATTTTGATTTGTACAAAGGGAGTCTGAAGGATAAGCCCTATTCCGGATTTAGCGGATACCTTCCCTGCCAGTATCCGCAGACGACCTATGCAGCCATGATCGGGGCATTGGATGATTATGTCGGAAAAATTCTTACCTGCATACAAGATGCCGGACTTGATTCCAATACACTTATCGTGTTTACAAGTGACAATGGAGCCACTTTTGAAGTGGGAGGGGCAGATCCATCGGTTTTCAGCAGCAACGGAGAACTCCGGGCTGGAAAAGGATCCCTGTATGAAGGAGGAATAAGGGTTCCGATGATTGTGCGCTGGCCAGGTTCTGTAAAGGCGGGCAGGGTATCAGGACTTATTGGCGCTTCCTGGGATTTCATGCCTACTTTTGCAGCGCTGACAACCATTTCAATTTCGCCCAAACCGGATGGAATTTCTTTACTACCTGAATTGCTTGGTCTCAAAGGACAAAAAAAACATGAATTTCTATACTGGGAATATCCGGGCAGAGGAGGGGCGATGGCGGTGCGTACGGCCAATTGGAAAGGAGTATGGAAAAATCTGATCAAAGAGCCCTACCGACGATTGGAATTGTATGATCTGAAAACGGATATCGGTGAAAAGTTCAACATCGCAAAAAACCATCCTGCCCAGGTAAAAAAGATCCTTGAATACATGAGTCAGCGCACCAACTCAGAGAAACAGGAATGGAACATTATCGGGAGCAAAACCATCAGACAGCTGATCTCCGGGAAGGGAGAAAACTAATATTCATCCCAGCTTTTTATCTCAATTTCACCGGGTTTTATTTTACAGAATGCCATGATAAATGCCGCGGCCAGGTTTGGATTGGTGATCAGCGGAATGTTGAAATCAACGGCTGATCTTCGGATAGAATAATCGTTATCCAATTCGTTTTTTGATAAATTCTTGGGGATATTTACCACCAGGTCGATGCGCCGGTTCTGCAGATATTCAAGCACATTCGGGGTAGCCGCTTCATCGGGCCAATGGAGCACCGTAGAGGGAATTCCATTGGATGATAAAAATTCTGCTGTTCCGCGTGTCGCAAAAATGGAAAATTTTTTCTTATGAAGCTGATGGCAGCATTCGAGCAGCACTGTTTTCGACCGGGTTGGGCCGGAGGAGATCATGATGTTCTTCTCCGGGATCCGATAGCCAACAGATAGCATGGCCTTCAGGATTGCCTCATAAAAGGAGTCCCCGATGCAGCCAACTTCACCGGTTGAAGCCATGTCGACCCCCAGAACAGGGTCCGCTTTCAGAAGGCGGGAGAAGGAAAATTGCGGCGCTTTAATCCCGATATAATCAATATCGAACATCGACTTATCAGGCTTGGTAAATGGGATTCCCAGCATGACCCTTGTAGCGATGTCGATAAAATTTATTTTCAGAACCTTTGATACAAACGGAAAACTGCGTGATGCCCTGAGGTTGCATTCAATCACCTTGATATCGTTGTCCTTGGCAAGGAACTGGATATTGAACGGTCCTGAGATATTCAGCGAACTTGAAATTTCACGGGCTACCCGCTTGATTTTACGTATGGTCTCCACATAAATTTTCTGAGGTGGAAAAACAATGGTGGCGTCGCCAGAATGGACTCCGGCAAATTCAACATGTTCAGAGATGGCATAGGCAACCATCTCTCCCTCCCTCGCAACGGCATCGATCTCAATTTCCTTGGCCTCCTGAATGAATTCGGAAACAACCACCGGATGTTCTTTAGAGACATTGGCAGCCAGGGTCAGAAAAAATTCAAGTTCCGTATTGTTAGAGACCACATTCATGGCTGCGCCGGAAAGCACATACGACGGGCGGATCAACAACGGGAAGCCAACCTGGGCGGCAAAATCATAAATTTCTTCAAGGTTTGTCATCTCCTTCCACCTGGGCTGATCGATATCAAGCTGGTCGAGCATAGAGGAAAACTTGTGACGGTCTTCGGCATTATCTATCGCAACGGGAGATGTTCCAAGTATGGGCACGTGCTGTTTGTGCAAACGCATGGCCAGGTTGTTCGGAATCTGCCCACCCATGGAGACAATCACTCCTTTTGGATTCTCCAGCTCAACAATATCCATGACCCGCTCAAAGGAGAGTTCATCAAAATAGAGCCTGTCACACACATCGTAGTCGGTACTCACCGTTTCGGGATTATAGTTGATCATGACCGAGCGGAAGCCAGCCGATTTCACGGTATTCAGGGTATTCACGCTGCACCAGTCAAATTCAACAGAACTGCCTATTCTGTATGCGCCTGAACCCAACACTATCACCGACATCTTGTCGTCAGGAAATGTCACATCATGTTCATCCCCGTTGTAGGTAAGGTACAGGTAATTGGTTTGTGCCGGATATTCTGCAGCAAGGGTATCGATATTTTTCACGCATGGCAGGATTCCCAATCGTTTCCGGTATGCCCGCACGATCAGCATATCCGGTTCAATTTCACTTTTTTCGTGTTTCCCAACCAGTCTGGCCAGCTGAAAGTCAGAGAAACCATGGCGCTTCGAATCCCGAAGCAGAACAGGTGGGATTGAAGTAAGTTCATTGATGATGGCCAACTCCAGCCCCATGTCATAAATATTTTTCAGGCGATAGAGGAACCACTTGTCAATGCGGGTCAATTCCCATATACGATCAACAGAATAACCTTCAGCAAAGGCCTGTGCAATGACAAAAATGCGTGTATCTGTCGGGTTCGAAAGCTCCTTTTCAAGGTTTTCGACGCGCAGTTCCTTGTTGCCGATGAATCCATGCATGCCCTGCCCGATCATCCTGAGCCCTTTCTGAATGGCCTCTTCGAACGTACGGCCGATTGACATGATCTCACCCACGCTTTTCATGCTGGATCCAATCTGTTTGGAAACCCCGGTAAATTTACTCAGATCCCATCTCGGAATTTTGCAAACAATGTAATCCAGTGAAGGTTCGAAGCATGCAGTGGTCACCTTGGTCACCGAATTTTTCAACTCATGCAATCCATATCCGAGGGCAAGTTTCGCGGCAACGAACGCCAATGGATAACCGGTCGCTTTTGAGGCAAGTGCCGATGATCGTGACAGGCGTGCATTGACCTCAATCACCCTGTAATCTTCCGATTCGGGATTGAGTGCATACTGGATGTTGCACTCCCCGATAATTCCGAGGTGACGGATAACCTTGATGGAGAGTTCGCGGAGTTTATAATACTCAATATTGGTCAGCGTCTGAGACGGTGCAACTACAATACTTTCACCCGTATGGATTCCCAAGGGGTCGAAATTTTCCATGTTGCACACCGTGATACAATTGTCGTATTGATCGCGAACCACCTCGTATTCGATCTCTTTCCACCCCTTCAGCGACTCCTCAACCAGTATCTGGCCTGAATAGGAAAAGGCATTGGAGGCCAGTGCTTTAAGTTCCGCCTCATTGGCACAGAATCCGCTTCCCTGTCCGCCAAGGGTATATGCCGCCCTGATAATCACCGGGTACCCAATGGTTGTTGCTGCAGTTTTTGCCGCATCAAGGCTGGTGACTGCAAAGCTCTTTGGTGTTCCGACCCTGATATTATGAAGCATTTTAGAGAACAGATCGCGATCCTCCGTTTGAATGATCGTTTCCACCGGGGTACCGAGAACCTTTACATTGTACTTCTCCAGGATTCCCGATTTAAATAATGCAACACCGCAGTTAAGCGCAGTTTGCCCGCCAAAAGCCAGTAATATTCCATCGGGACGCTCCTTATCGATTACCTTTTCGACAAACTGCGGGGTAACCGGAAGAAAGTAGACCTTATCAGCAATTTCCTCAGAAGTTTGAATGGTTGCGATATTCGGGTTAATCAGGATGGTCACGATGCCTTCTTCCTTCAGGGCTTTCAAAGCCTGGGATCCGGAGTAGTCAAATTCACCGGCCTCCCCGATTTTGAGGGCACCAGAGCCCAGCACGAGGACTTTATTTACTTTGTTGACCATGTGGATTGCCGGTTTTAAAGTTCCTGACCATATTTACAAAATCGTTGAAAAGGAACCTCGTGTCGGTTGGTCCGCCGGAGGCTTCCGGATGAAACTGGGTTGAAAAAAACGGTTTGGTCCTGTGACGGATCCCCTCGTTGGTTTGGTCGTTAAGATTAATAAAGAAAGGTTCCCAATCATCTCCCAGCGTTTTATCATCAACCGCAAACCCATGATTTTGCGAGGTAATGTATGCCCTGTTTGTCCCAACCTGCAAAACAGGCTGGTTGTATCCCCGGTGGCCATATTTTAATTTAAAGGTATTTGCGCCACCGGCAATTGATAGCAGCTGGTTCCCCAGGCAAATCCCGAAGATGGGCCGCTCCTGCAGAATGGCCTTTTTCAGATGGCCAATGGTGACCGCGCATTGCTGCGGATCACCCGGCCCGTTTGAAATCACAAGTCCGTCGTAGTCATCATGTGTAAAATCATAATCCCAGGGAACCCTGATCACTGTGGCGCCCAGACCAAGCAGGCATCGTATGATATTATTTTTTACACCACAGTCAACCAGCAATATCCGCATATCCGCCGCCGCAGAGCCATCAACCCTTGGCTGCAAGGTTGATTGTTCTAACGCAGTATCTCTCCCGTGATAGATCCTGATCTCCTTGCAACTTACCAGATCAACCAGGTTATCTTTGTTCGGATCATACATGTCAATTTCCATCGGATCCTGTTGAACCAGCTTCCCTAACATGGTACCGCGCTCGCGCAGCAGTTTGGTCAGGGCACGGGTATCTATCCCGCAAATACCCGGCACATGGTGTTCCTTCAACCAATCGGACAGACTATCAAGTGCATTCCAGTGACTATATTCCGCTGAATAGCTTGCCACCACCAGACCAGAGATGTGAACCTGGTCAGATTCGAAATATTTTGAAAGTTGTTCTTTGATCGCCCTGCCGGGCACACCGTAATTTCCGATGAGCGGGTAGGTTAACACCAGAATCTGTCCTTTATAAGAGGGATCAGTCAGGCTTTCGGGGTATCCCGTCATGGCTGTATTGAACACTACTTCGCCGGCTGCGGCAACCTGGGCCCCGAAGGAATGACCCGTAAACCGGGTTCCGTCATCCAATATCAGTTGAGGCATTCATGAAATTTTAAATCACGTTTTATGGAGCAAAAATACAACAAACCTTACTAATGTGAATCAAGGGTTAAACCCAAAAATGCTAATAGTCATCGGGAGTGGTGAACTCCAACCTCAAAACAGATAACTTTGAAAAAAAGCAACACATAAGAAACCTGTTTTTTCTTGGAAGCTACATTCCTGCTAATAGTTTGGTTCGGGGTACTTCTTGAAATTTCAATTGGCTGTTAAGTAATACTTAAACACCGTATAGGAGATCAATTTCAGAATATAAGTACCCTTATGTATTGCTTTTACTTTTAAGTAAATCAATTAGCAAAAGCAAAGTTATGAAAAAAGAAAAAGTAAACAAAGGAGTAATTAAAATGGGAAGTGGGTTGCCTGTATTTAACCATTTTGCAGCAGGTATTGATATTGGAGACACCCTCCATTGTGTTGCCATCAACGATGGTAATGGTGGGCACGAAGTAAAAACCACTTCGGCATTTACATGCGATTTAAACGAAATCGTTGATTATTTGAAACACAATGGAATTACCACCGCAGCCATGGAAAGTACGGGTGTATACTGGTTACCCCTTTACATCATGCTTGAGGAGGCAGGGATAGAACCCTACTTGGTCAATGCAAAGCATGTAAAAAATGTCACCGGGCGAAAGAAAGATGACACAGATTCTATATGGATTCAAAAGCTTCATACGTGTGGCCTGTTGCAGAAAAGTTTTCAACCAGACAATGAAATTCGTTTGCTAAGGAATTACACCCGCCAGCGAAAAAATTTAATCATATTGGGCACAGATGCAGTTAGACGAATGCAAAAAGCACTTGAGCTCATGAATATTAAAATTCACACTGTTATAAGCGATATACTAGGTAAAACAGGGATGGAAATGGTGAAGGCGATTCTTGCAGGAGAAAAAGATCCTCAAATTTTGGCCACCCTGTGCGACCCAAGAATTAAAGCGTCCCAAGAGGAAATAATCAAGTCATTGCAAGGGATATGGAAAGAGGAATATTTATTCATGTTAGAACAAGCTGTTGAAAATTACGAATTTCATCAAAAGCAGATCAAGAATTGTGAAGAAAAAATCAAACAGCAATTAATAAAGCAAGTTGCGATAATAAAAGAAGGAGATATTACAAGTCTGGAAAAAATGCTTAAAAAAAAAGCGAAATCCAAAAGAAATCAATTTGATTTTGCAATTGCTCCTTTATTGAATGCAATAGCTGGAGTGGATTTGTGTATGATTCCAGGGATAAGTGAGGTAACGGCATTGGGATTTATTTCAGAAGTAGGCGTAGATATGAGTAAATGGAATAGCGGTAAACAATTTGCAGCCTGGCTCAATCTGACTCCAAACACAAAAATCACCGGAGGAAAGATCATCAGCAGTAAAATGATGAAGAAAAACAATAAGGCAGGACAATATTTAAGACAAGCAGCCTCCTGTTTATCAACCAACAAAACTCCAATTGGTGATTACTATCGCAGAATGCGGGGGCGTTTAGGTGGAAGGGGTGCTGCTTTAACAACTGCACATAAACTATCCAGAGTCATTTATACCATGTTGTCAAAAAAAACAGAATACAATCCGGAAATGATGATTGACAATCAAGAAAAATTCAAGGAAGAAAAAATTAAAAAACTTGAAAAACAATTAGCCCGGTTGAAACAAGCAGCATGAAATTGACAATAAATGTTATTAAAGATCAGCAAGTTTGAAAGAGTTATATAGGAGGGATTATACTTACCGGGGCCAACAATGACGGGAGCAAGGGACTGAAAAAAATTAAGGAGTTCGGGGGGCTCACCCTTGTGCAGGATCCGGAATCATCTGAAGTAGAATCGATGCCCCGCGCTGCAATACAGGCAACCGCTGTTGATCAGATTCTTCCGCTGGATGAAATAGCCGCTTTTTTAAATTCTCTTATAGAAACTCAACCTACTAAATAAAACCTCCAAATGGATATTCTGCCTAAAATACTGATCGTCGACGATAATGTCAATAATATTTATGCCATAGAAAAACTCCTGGCCGACCTGCATATCGAGATGATTCGGGCCAGGTCGGGTTACGAGGCCATCGAACTGACGGCCCGGCATGAGTTTGCACTGATACTCATGGATGTTCAAATGCCTGGAATAGATGGGTTTGAAACAGTGGAAATGATCAGGAAGGAGGAGCAGAATGAATTGCTGCCGATTATCTATATTACCGCCATCTATAACGAAAATTATTACCGTACCAAAGGGCTCAAATCCGGAGCGGTTGATTTTATTGCCAAGCCCATCATCGCTGATATGTTTATCGGGAAGGTGAACATATTTGTGAATCTTTACAAACAGCGCAAGAAGCTCGAACTGGAGATCAGTCAAAGGGCTGAAATCGAACGGGAATTGCATAAAGCGAAAAATATTGCCGAGGAGGCAGCCAGGGCAAAACAGCAGTTCCTCTCCACCATGAGCCATGAAATCAGGACACCGCTCAATGCCATCATCAATACGGCCAACCTCCTGCGCGAGGAAGAGCCGCGCCCCGATCAGCTTGATAACATCGAAATCCTTCAGTTTTCAGCCGGGAACCTGATGAACCTGATCAACGACATCCTCGACTTTTCAAAAATCGATTCCGGAAAAATCGAATTTGAAACCGTTGATTTTGACCTGCGAAAACTGCTTAACGGCGTTCGTCAAAGTTTCGAATACGAGGCCGTAAAAAAGGGATTGGAACTGGTTGTTCAAATTTCCGAGGCGGTTCCTCCCGTGATCAGGGGCGATTCGGTGCGATTGTCTCAGATTCTGATCAATCTCGTCGGAAATGCCATCAAATTTACCAACAAAGGAAAAATCACCATGGAGGTTCTGGTGATTTCCGATTTGCCGGAGAGGCCCGAATTCCTGTTCAAGGTGATCGACACCGGCATTGGCATCCCGGAGGATAAACAGCAGTTTATCTTTGAAAGCTTCACCCAGGCCAGCTCCTCCACAACGCGGAATTACGGGGGGACCGGATTGGGACTGGCGATAACGAAAAAACTGATCAGTTTACAGGGCGGTACGCTTGAGCTCAATAGCAAGCCCGGTGAGGGAAGTACCTTTTTCTTCAAACTGAAATTCATTAAAAGTGAGAAGAATCGCCTCGAAGAGGAGATGCTGATGAAAACATCCTTTGGGAGCCTGACTGGACTAAGGGTACTGGTGGTGGAAGATAACCTTGTGAACCAGAAGATCGTCTCAAAGTTTCTCACCAAATGGGATGCCACTGTAAATATTGCTGAAAACGGAAGGGTCGCAGTTGAAAAAGTAGCGCATGAGGAATATGATGTCGTGCTTATGGACCTCCATATGCCTGAAATGAATGGGTATGATGCAACCAAAGCCATCAGGTCGATGGAGGGCGATTATTTTAAAAACCTGCCGGTCATCGCACTCACGGCATCGGCCTTCCTCGAAGACAGGGATAAAATATATACCGTTGGCATGAGCGGATATATCATCAAGCCATTCAATCCGAGAGAATTGTATTGGAAAATCGAGCCTTTTCTTAAATAAAGACCGTGTGATTGTAAAATTCAGATTTTCTTGAAATATTGTTCAAGCAGCTCCTGGGCCGCTTTATAGGGGTTGACAAGCCCGGCAAGGATATCCTGTTCTGACTTGGCCATGAGATGGGCAATTTCTTTCCGCGAAAAAAAATGGTGTTGTAACCCCTCTTCAATGGTTTCGTAGAGCGCCTGGCGATTTTGCTCCATACGTCGTTTCTGAAAATAACCTGAATTTGTGGTTGATTCCCTGTGTTCCAGGATGATATCCCATACATGGTCGATACCCAGTTTTGAACGGGCCGAACAAATGTCGGTGACGGGGGTCCATCCGCTGTCGGGCGGAGGGAAGAGGTGCAGGGCATTGGCATATTCGACCCGGGCCGCTTTGGCTTTGTTGAGGTTGTCGCCATCGGCCTTATTGATCACGATGGCATCCGCCATTTCGATGATACCGCGCTTGATGCCCTGGAGTTCATCCCCGGCGCCGGCTAACATCAGCAGCAGGAAAAAGTCGACCATGGAATGAACCGTTGTCTCCGATTGTCCCACCCCAACTGTTTCGATAAAGATGACATCAAAACCGGCAGCTTCGCAGAGGAAGATTGTTTCCCGTGTTTTCCGGGCCACCCCGCCAAGCGAGCCGGCGGCAGGAGAGGGGCGGATAAAGGCGTTCGGGTCGACCGATAATTCTTCCATGCGTGTTTTATCACCCAGAATGCTCCCTTTTGAGCGGGAACTGCTGGGATCGATCGCCAGAACGGCCAGTTTATGGCCCTTTGCCGTTAAGCTGGTCCCCAGCGCCTCTATGAATGTGCTCTTTCCAACACCGGGCACCCCCGTGATCCCAACCCTGATACTCGAATTCCGAACTTTATCATTGGTCATTGGTAATTGGTCATTGGTCATTGATAACGGGCTTCTTGTCTGCTTAAGGCACGCCGCAATGACCTCTTGAGCCTGCTCCTGGTGCGCCGGGAGGGAACTTTCAACCAGGGTGATTGCCTTGCTCAGCAGGGTACGGTTTCCGCTAAAAATACCGTCAATAAGTTCCTGTACACTGTTTCCGGAACGTTTCCCGGCCCTCAGTTTTTTCAAAGCATCCGCATTGATCTGACCAGGTTGTTCGATCCCCTTCATGACATTCAGCGCCGATTTTGATGGATGTTCCATAATGAAAGCCAAAGATACACCAAATTATTTTTCAGCACATTGTTCATTCATTATTTGAAAATACCTATCTTTGCACCCCGAAAACTCTTCGTAGCTCAGTTGGTAGAGCAATTGACTCTTAATCAATGGGTCCCAGGTTCGAGTCCTGGCGAGGAGACAGAAAATCAACGACTTGCAAAAATATTTGTGAGTCGTTTTTGTTTTAGTACACATAAAAGTACACATAAATAGCCTGTAAAATTCGATGATTATCACAAAGTTTTGCGAAAAGATATTGGCCGTTTTGATGATTTTGGATTGATAATAACAAGTCAAATCGGATAGCCAGAATTGAAAAATCAATCATGTTTTTCGTCAAAACTGATCAAAATATTGGAAAAAAATGGTGTATTTTCCTCGGGTGTTGACAAATTAAAATCCTGTGTATTGGTGTAAAATGGATGCGAATAAATGTAGGATATAGACTATCAGACAGAAAACAATCATCCTGCTTTGGGAGCAGGAGGTCGCAAGTTCGAATCTTGCTACCCCGACTTGAAAATCAACCACTTACATCAGTTTTTGTAGGTGGTTTTTTCGTTAGGGTACCAACAAGGGTACCAACATGGGCATGTAAAATTCGATGATTATCACAAAGTTTTGCGAAAAGATATTGGCCATTTTGATGATTTTGGGTAAAAATTGTAAGTATCGGTTCCCATTTTTAATGATAGAAAATACATTAATTTTTAATGAAATAACAATCAATTCATTACAAATTATTGATCATTTGGCATACGAAAGCACGGAAACATTATATATATTTATAAAGGCAATTCTGTCGCAGGCAACCTAAACAAAAACATGAAGCTGACCAATGATGACATCTCAAGGGCATTGAAGATATCGAGGGCAATCCAGGACTATTTTGATAATGATCCCTTTCAAAAAGTACTAAGGTCAACGGACGCATATGATTTATTGGTTAAAAAGAATTTAGTTGAAGTTGACAGACATTCAGGCTATAAACTTCGTGCATTCTTACATAAATTGAAGGACAATGATGCCCTGAGGAGATTACTTCCACAATGCAGGGCTGAAGATACCAGGGGGAATTTAACAAACTGGTATTTTGAGAGTGCAAAAAATAAAACAGTCGCGCATGGAAATCTTATACCGATGAGCCAGATAGATCGTCCTCAGACACTCAATAGGGATGAGATTAAGCAGGAAATTCAAAAATTGCCGAAAAGGGACCCGATTGGTTTGACGAGGATAGAACTGGAAACACGAAAAAAATATCCAAGAGCTTATGAGTTTTGGTCTGTTAAAGAAGAGGAATTACTTATCAAAGTTGTCAAGGAAATTTCTGATCCGTTCAAATTATCTGATTTATTCGGTCGGCAGCCAAGTGCGATTCAAAACAGGCTAAAGGATAAATATCGAATAGTTATTTAACTCTAAGAAGATCTCATGGGTTCGTAAAACCCTCTTGATTTTCTTGGTTTATCTGCCGTACATTTGGTCACCCATTTCTTAGCATCATGTCAATAAACTCAAAGATTCTCGGACTGCGTGTGGCCGGCACCATTTTCGGCATCGTTGCGTTGTTACATTTACTACGGGTGGTTACGATGATACCAATTATGATTGGCACCTGGTTGATGCCGATTTGGTTTAATGTGCTGGGACTCGTGGGAGCAACCTTGGTATGCTTGTGGCTATGGTTGCTGTCGGTGAGCAGGGATAAATAGATAGCCAAATGGATTAGGCGTCCATCTCTAACCTATTGTTTTATTTTAATTCCGGTAATATGCTCCTCGTAAACCGACCATTTGTCATATAACTTGGTAACGAATGACATCGTATCCTTAATAAACCTCCCTGAACCATTCAATCGCGAATAATCTTTAAAAAGCAGCAGGGAGTCGTTTGAATAAATTAATGGGCTCACCCAGTTTCGCACGTAGTACAACTGTCCCCCGCAATTGGTCACGCAAGGATCACTTAATCCACCCTGACACCAACTTGTACCGGTAACGCATCTTCCGAGTGGCTGGAAGGATGAATACTTGATTAGAAGTCGGTCCTTGTTGTACAACTCAATGGTGCCTGGATATTGAAAGAATTGGGTGCTCCAATATGCCGTATCCGGATATATTTCCAAAGTCAGCAATTTCAGGGTGAAATTATAATTCCCAACATATTTTGTCCGATAATCGGTTGATGGAATTGAATCACCACCAGGAGGGACAATTGGAATTATAGAATTGTCTTTGCTTTCGCAACCAAAGACGATGACTATGAATAGAAGGCAGAAAACATTCCAAACCTTAATGATCATATGGGATCATTGTTATATGAAGATTTTATTCGTAAAGTAAAGGTAGTTAAAACTATGTGGATTCATTTTTAAAACTTACAAATATTAGTTTATTAAATGAAAAGCCACACCCAGTGAGCCCCTGAGGAATTATCAAAGTCTATGTTTCTTTAGGTCAGCGGCTTACATCACTTACCCCCGATTGATGTTGATAACTGGATTCACCAAAGGGGAAATGATGCAATATCTTTGCAGGGCAACAAAAAAGGGCTGTTCGCAGCAGCCCGTTGTTGGATTCTTTGAATGACGCGTAACTCAATTAAGGAAGAAATGAGATCTTTTGCATGTTGCCTGTGCCATACATATTCGCGTTGAAAGGCAGGAACGAAAAGTTGACGTTCGTCAATTTTGTCAAGAACTTGAGAAATTTTCATAAATGATTTTGATTCAATTATTTGAAGTTCCGGATAAATATGAATTTAGAAATATTGCTATTTGGTTTTTTTCTTTTTCAATTCCTTTTTTTCCTTTGCTTCCGGTAAAAAATTTTCTGACGTAATTACCTTCTCGCCACTTTCTTTCTCCAACTCCTTCAACGCATTGCCTGCTATTTTCCCTCCAATTTTTGCAGCTTTTTTATTTTCAACAAAACCTTTCGCATTCTTTGCTCTGGTTACTTTTGTTGTAGATGCTTCTCCCAGCATAGAAAAAATCAACTCAAGGTCGGTCATGTGATCTCTCAGGTTCTGACTTTTCAATCCTTTTACTTTTTTATATTCAGATGGAGTCAACCCGAATGTTGCTTTTGAAATTTCTGCTGTAAGAATGGCATATTCAATCTGTTCCTTAACTCCTCTGTTTTTCCATTCACCGGTTAATTCCCCGCGAATGGCAATGCTTCGCATCCGCTTTTCAATCCAGTCATCGGGATAACCTTTTAGTTTGTATAATTCACGTGACCGCTGAGCTGCCAGTTCGGGATTTTCAATTTCATCCAACCTGTCTGAGCCCACCTGGGCCAGCCATTGTTTAAATGGTTCTGCTTTAGGAGATGGAATTGACTGAATTATTCGTAATAGACTTTTTGCATCTGAACAGTCTGTCAAATATTTTTTACCATCAGATGATATCATTTTCAGTTGTACGATAATTTCGTACAACTGCGAAAAACCTTCTGAATTGAGTTTCCGCTTCAGGTCACTCCAATATCTTCTCGGATTATTGCTTTCGGTTAAAATTTCGATTACATCAATTACCGCAAAATACCATTTTTGGGCTGTCTCGCTCCATTCAGCGCGTATTTGCTTGCTTTCAAATAGTTTTATGTTGCTCATTTTCAAATCTTCAAATTCCCAAATCCTCAAATTACTTTTTTCACGTAATCCCTCCAAATGGCTACCACAGAATCTTTTTTAACATGTTTTCAAGTTCAAATTGAACTCTCTCATTTTGTTCATTTCTGAAAATCAGGTAAAGAGACAATCTGTCCACAAACTCTTCCATATTACCACAAATCGGGTTGTATTTCCAAAGCTGCACTTCATTGCGTCCATCATATTCACTGTACATGCCGATCAATCCCTGGCGATGAATTTGGTGGAACGCTCTTTCACCCATTGCAAACTGATCAGCAGGAGTGCCTCCGATGTTGGTATAATGCGCCAGGGCATTGATGCCTGTAACTTTAAATTCCTTTTCTGTAATATCCTGGTTGATAAATATTGTTTTTTTTACAGGATTTAAAAGGAAGGGGAGCGCTTTTTCCCATAAATCATTCCGCTTATCTTCAAATCGTATCATCTTTTCCTTTGTTCCTTCTGTTCTGCATAATCCAAACCGGACAAGGTTTTCAATTGCACGACTTACCGATAGATATTCATACGGAACCTTTGCAGTCAACTGTCGAAAAGTGGTTTGATCAAGCGATTCTTTCTGAAGATGAAACAGAAGCAGGTATTGTGCTGCAGGTGCAAGATGTCCTTTTCTAACAGGTTTTGGTTTAAGATAGTCCTTCAGGTCCACAAGGAAATCAGGTAAATACATCTGTTTATTTACCATGATGAAGTTGATATTTTTCTGAATCAGCCTGTTGCGTTTATAGCTCTCAATTCCTCCGAGTATCAGGATAACAGGATGGCCAAGGATCTCTCTGATATTGTCAATCTGTTTCTTTAACTGGTCGGGGGGAAGTAACTCCTTATCTTTTTTTTCTATGAAGATGACCGGCGTTTGCCATAGTTTCCCCTTCCAGAATCTGTATGAATTACTCAGATAAAACGGCAATTTTCTGATCTCTTCTGGCTCAGGGACAAGTTGAATCGGCTCTCCCAGTGTTTCAGTCACATATTTATCAATATCATACATGGCTAACAATTAATTAATTATCATATAATATGCACATTATCATTAGCTAATATAAACGTGCAAATATAATGATAACATATTAAAATACAAAGATATTAAAATATTTGATAATCGATCCGGTCTCTTCACCAGCTCTAACTAGATTGCAGAACATTGTCTTAAACGGAAATAGCTATACAGTTAGATCATCCCGCCTTCATGAATTGCTCATAGCGGTATTCCAGTCTCTCCCGATCGGGAAAATCAACCTTGTGTTTGGGTAGAATCAAGCGGTTCCCGTGCATTGATTGCAGGCCATATTTGAGCATGGGGCCGTCGACCTCCTCGAGGATATCTTCGCGCACATGTACATTGTAATCGGGGGTTATTCCGATGATGTTATTATCGAAGGCGGCATGATGAATTTTGCACAGCGATAACCCATTCGACACCACCGGATCGCCCTTATCCTCCCCATCGGAAATGATATGGGCCGCATCGAGCAATTCACCGTGTTTCAGCCTGCAAAAGGTGCATTGGGTCTGGTATGCCAGAAGCACCCGCTCCCTGAACGACCGCTGATGCAACCTTGTTTTTATCATGGTTGTTGCATAGGCCCTTCGCCAGCGCAAGGCGTCGGCTTCCTCGACCATCTCCGGTTGATTTAAGGCCTTCATTTCATCCACCTGCACCGTAAAAGTCAACCTGGCCGGATCATCGTGAATGATATAGACCGGGAAGGCCGGAAAATACCGGCCCTTCACCATGCCATTGAAATAGATGAGGGGTTTGCGGAGTCGCATAACCTCTCTCAGTCCGACATTGTCGCGGTGATATGGATCATTTCCCCGGTATTTATATTCAATCAGTCCATTTCTTTCATCAGAATCATCATATGGACTATCAAAGGTTGTCGTAATTGAAATGGGAAGGTCCATTTGCTGAGGCTTCCAAATGCCAGATGGACCAATCAGGGTCATCCTGTGATTGTTGAAAAGGAATCCATTTGCCAGCAGTTCTCTTGGCAAAACATCACTATGAATCCTGATTTGATCTTTCAACCAGTTGAAGGCGGAGAGGCGGATGAGGTCGTCCATAGGGCAAAGCTAATGAATATATTAGCAGAGTAACAGAGTAATCGGTTACATTTGCCTTTATATCGGTTCCCGTTCACCATAATTCTGATACCATGAACATCCTGAAAATCAACAACGGCAAGGTGGAAATTCGCAAAGACAATGGCTCATTGGTAAGAACCATCGGGAATGGCGATGCCATTTCGGCCGACATCAACAGCGATCAATCGTTGGTGGTGATCACGACCAATAAAGGAAAGGTTGAAATCAGAAAGGAAAACGGCTCGTTGGTGAGAACCATAGGGAACAATGATGCCACAAATGCCAAGTGGTATGGGAGTGAAATTGCGGTAACCACCGTTAAAGGCAAAACCGAACTCAGGAAGGAAAACGGGAGTTTGATTCGCACGATGTAAGTGGACAAGCCGGTGCATCTGACCACCTTGCGCCGATTTAACTTCATCACACTAAATGTCTGATAATAAGACATCCAAGTTGGACCATTGCGACCGGCCTGGGATGGTTTACTCCACTGGCTTCTCCACTGGTAACACTGTTCGAAGCCGACTTTGAATAACTCATTTACATTCACTGTTTAATTTCAGGGATGTCAAAATAGGATCAGCTACACTTTTTTCTATTTCAACACACTAGTGTCTACTAAAAATTAAAGCTAAGTTGAAATCCGGACTCTTCACATATTTCAGCTCCTTCGTCGACCTGTTTTTCGAACAGTTTTCCGATAGGCGTTCTGTCAATGAGAGAGCCTCGCAAG
>Ga0247844_1004558_pt1 | contig 18673 bp, 16 predicted proteins | sample LaCtaG_FD_192421 | JGI IMG/M metagenome (GOLD analysis project Ga0247844, IMG submission 192421) | Freshwater microbial communities from meromictic Lake La Cruz, Castile-La Mancha, Spain - LaCruzMarch201714.5m_1 | ecosystem: Environmental > Aquatic > Freshwater > Lake | place: Spain: Castile-La... | reverse complement strand
GCTAAAGCTGCCAAGATCTGGCAAAAGAATGACAAAATTAATCGTCAGATCAGAGGAACAAAAACACTTACTAAATATTTTTAATATACCATTTTAAGCCGTGGGTGTCCCATTGAGGAAGTCAGGACAGCTTTGGGCCCATTGGTAGGTGGTATCATCATCTTCATGTGGCAGTTTCTCTCTTGGTCAGCTTTTAATCTGCACCAGCACTCTCAGCAATACACAGAAAACCAGCAGGCCATATTGGACTGCCTGGGCAAAAACTTGAAAGAAGAAGGTGGGTATTACTTGCCCAATTTACCAGCTGGCTCGGGTATGGAAGAGTATGAAAAGCAAATGAAAGAAAGTGAGGGGAAACCTTGGGCTTTGATTCATTACCACAAAAGTATGAACACCAACATGGGAATGAATATGGTCCGTGGACTTGTGGTCGACATTTTCATAGTATGGATGCTGTGCTGGATTTTAGGCCGTTTTGCCTCAAACTCATTTCTCACTACGTTGATTACTTCACTTTTTGTGGGCTTCAATGCATTTCTATTCGAATCGTACACCGCCCACATCTGGTTCGAAACCTTCGACCTGATGGCCTCATTTATAGATGCGCTGATGGCCTGGGGTCTAACGGGTGTTTGGTTAGGTTGGTGGCTCAATCGACGCTAACGAAAAAAAGCTTCACACTTTTTGAAGGTTTTTTTGCCCCAGGATTGGTTAAAACAAAGTTGGAAAGTTTTGAGTGATCAGAATCTATCGAAGGTTGCACATAAAATTCAACAGGTTACCCACCTTGTCTCGCAGGCTTTTGTAGTCGCCGTTGTAATGGTTCACCATCAGGCTGAAGGCGTATTGTTCATCATTTTTTGCTTTCAAATAACCTACATAACACTGCACACGGGTCATGGTTCCTGTTTTGGCATGCACATTGGCATAAGCAGAACCATTTTTACCCATATCGCTCAATGTCCCCTTAACGCCCGCAACAGAAAGCGATGAATAAAATTGGCCAAAATTTTTGCTTCGCTTCATGGTTGCAAATACAAAAGCCAATTGCTCTGGCGTAATACCATTTTGGGTACTCATGCCACTTCCATCCACCATAAACAGACCTTCTATATCCATTCCTTTTTTCTTCCAGAAATCAATAACTACAGAGGTGCCATCCTCAAAATTTCCTGCTTTTCCTGCTTGTTTGCCTAGTATTTTCAACAAGGCGTCGGCATAGTGATTGAGGCTGTAAGTATTGGTTTGCATCACCAATTTGCTTAACGGGTCGCTTTGGTGCGTGAGTAATTGTGACACCACCGAGCCCACTTTTTCTCCTTCCTCCGATTGCTTGCTAACTGCTTTACCTCCTACTTCAATCCCAGCATTTTTTAAAGCTTCGAGCAGCAGCCTGGCACATTGCAAAGGAGGATCGGGTAAACTACCTTTTATGGTAAATTCAGTCTTGCCAACCGGAATGCAACCTGAAACTTTTTTGTGGTATTCGCCTGGACCGCCATAGATGTAAGCCTGGTCTTTTGTTCCCGCCGTGGTCAACAGATTTTCGATTTCTAGTTTTTCAATTTTGGGATTTATCGACACTATTGAGGGCTTTTCGCCAGATTTCCCGGACTTAAAAGTGAGCCGGAATAGGTTGTCATTCACATTGAGGCCTGATACACCACTTCCAAAATAGTTGCCTACATCCATCCATTGCCAGGAGCCATGGATGACCGGGTCAGAAAAATAAGTACCATCGCCTACCACGTGTCCACTTATTCGCTTCACACCTAATTTTGACAGGCTATTGACCCATTTGGCAAATAATGCCAGATAACCTGAGTCGCTGCTGTATCCTCCACCTAAACCTGGATCACCTTCGCCTCTCACAATCAGATTGCCTTGTAATACGCCGTCTTTGTCAATGGCAGCATCTGATTCCAAATAGGTCTTTATCGTAAAATCAGGCCCAAGTAGTTCCAAAGCAGCAGCCGTAGTCACCGTTTTCAAGGTAGAAGCCGGAATAAATGTGCGGTTGCTGTTTAGGCTAATGATGGGTTTGTTTGATTTCAGGGAATACAGCATTAATCCCCACTGCGCATTTTTCAGACTTTTTGTTTGGCCCAGCACACCCAATTCTTTTTGTAAATCGGCTAAAGAATGTGTTTGTCCAAATGCATGGCTGGCCAAAAACAAAAACAGCGCCCCAAAGAAGCGCTGAAGTTGCAAGTGTTTGGTGAATATGTTTTGCATGAATTATAAACCTGAGAAATCGAAATCTTCCAGGTATTTCGTAGTGAATTTTCCGCTTCTGAATCCAGGATCGTCCATTAGCCTGATGTGGAAAGGAATAGTCGTTTTGATGCCTTCAATAATAAATTCCATCAAGGCTCTTTTCATACGGACAATAGCTTCTTCCCGGGTTGGGGCAGAGACGATAAGTTTAGCCACCATGGAGTCGTAATTTGGCGGAATGGTGTATCCTGAATAGATGTGCGTGTCTACCCGAACGCCATGACCACCTGGCAAATTGAGGTTGGTGATTTTGCCTGGCGAAGGCCTGAAACCATTGGCAGGATCTTCTGCATTGATGCGGCATTCGATGGCGTGCGAATTGGGCGTATAGTTTCTTCCAGAAATTTTTACACCTGCTGCTACCAAAATTTGTTCTTTAATGAGGTCAAAACCAGTTACTTCTTCAGTGACAGGATGCTCAACCTGGATACGTGTATTCATTTCCATGAAGAAAAAATCCCCGTTTTTGTCCACCAAAAATTCAATGGTTCCTGCCCCTTCATACCGAATGGCTTTGGCACCTTTGATGGCTGCGGCTCCCATTTTTTCCCTCAATCGATCGGTTATGATGGGCGAAGGAGATTCCTCTACCAGCTTCTGATGCCTGCGTTGAATGCTGCAATCACGTTCAGACAAATGGCAAACCTTGCCATATTGATCTCCAACTATTTGAATTTCAACGTGACGGGGTTCTTCAACAAATTTTTCAAGATACAAACCATCATTGCCAAAAGAGGCAGATGCTTCCCGCTTGCAATCTTCCCATGCCTTTTCAAATTCAAAATCGTTTTTCACGATGCGCATCCCTTTTCCTCCACCGCCTGCTGTAGCTTTCAGAATGACAGGATACTTGATTTTGTTGGCCAACCTGATGCCTTCTTTCACCGATTCGAGTAAACCATCAGAGCCAGGAACCGTTGGCACGCCTGCCTTTCTCATGGTAGCCTTGGCAGTAGATTTGTCGCCCATCGACATAATCATTTCCGGCGTTGGCCCTATGAATTTGATGTTGTAATCCTGGCAGATTTTAGAGAACTCGGCGTTTTCGGATAGAAATCCATAACCTGGATGAATGGCATCGGCGTTGGTGATTTCGGCAGCTGCAATGATGTTTGGAATACTCAAATACGAGTCTTTTCCAGGAGGTGGGCCAATGCACACGGCTTCATCGGCAAAACGGACATGTAAACTGTCTTTATCGGCTGTGGAGTAAACCCCAACTGTTTTTATGCCCATTTCCCGGCAGGTACGAATGATGCGCATGGCAATCTCGCCCCTGTTGGCAATTAGTATTTTTTTAAACATGGTAAAAGTCTTTGGTGATAAAACTCAACTGAAATCAATCTACTTCGACCAGGAAGAGTACCTGATCGTACTCAACTGGGGTAGAATTTTCGGCCATGATTTTCACCACTCTACCTGTTATGTCAGACTCAATTTCATTGAAAAGTTTCATGGCTTCAATAATGCAAAGACTTTGACCCACTTTAATTTCATCACCTACATTTACCAAAGAAGGCTTATCAGGAGAAGCAGCCCGATAAAACGTTCCGATCATCGGCGACTTCACTTCAACTGTCTTTTTGCTGGAAACTGGTGCTGCAGGTTTTTCAGGTTCAGCAGCAGGTGCGGCGGCAGGAGGAGCGGCTACCGGTGCAGGGGCTTGCCTTTCAGCTTGTATCGCTACAGGTGCAGCGGCTATCGGTGTAGCAGCACGCTTTACTGAAATTTTAAATCCCTCTGTTTCAATGTTTACTTCATCCAAGTTAGATTTGGCAATGAAGTCGATAATGTCTTTTAGTTCACTTGGTTTCATTCTTCGAATGTTGGTTTATTCTGCGTAATCGCTTCCATTATAAGCCCATTTGATATGAGCGGCTCCCCAGGTAAATCCTCCGCCGAATGCAGCGAGAATTAAATTGTCTCCCTTTTTTAGTTTGTGCTCATACTCCCACAAACATAAGGGTATTGTTCCATTGGTTGTATTTCCGAAGTGTTGAATATTCAACATTACTTTGTCCATACCAATTCCTACCCGATTGGCAGTGGCTTCAACAATGCGTTTGTTCGCCTGATGTGGCACCAACCAAGCAATATCTTCTGGCTTTAGGTTGCTTCGTTCTACCACGGTAGCTGCCGCTTCTGCCATATTGGTGACAGCGAATTTAAACACAACTGCACCTTCCTGAAATACAAAGTGCTGGCGTTTGTTGATGGTTTCGTGCGAAGATGGATTTCGACTTCCACCGGCTTCCATTTTCAGGTAAGCGGCACCAGATCCATCCGTACGCATTTGAAAATCGTTTAAGCCGTAGCCTTCTTCCGATGGCTCGAGCAAAACAGCACCACCACCATCGCCAAAAATGATGCAAGTGGTTCGGTCTTCGTAATTGACAATAGACGACATTTTGTCCGCTCCAATCACCAACACCTTTTTAAACCTTCCTGATTCGATGAATTGCGCACCAGTGATCAAGGAAAACAAAAAGCCACTACATGCTGCACTGATGTCGTAACCAAACGAGTTGATAGCTCCAATTTCGTGTGCAATCAGGTTAGCGGTTGCTGGAAAAACATAATCTGGTGATGTAGTTGCGCAAATTATAACATCAATCTCTTTGGGGTCGCAACCTGTTTTTTTCAGAAGCTTTTTAACAGCCGGAATAGCCAAGTCCGAAGTGCCAGTTCCTTCTTTTCTTAAAATTCTCCTTTCTTTTATTCCAGTGCGGGAGGTGATCCACTCATCGTTGGTATCCACCAATTTTTCAAGGTCGGCATTCGACAATATTTCGTCTGGAACGTAACCTGAAACGCCAGTTATGGCAGCAGTAATTTTTCGCATATAAGCGTTAAATGTACACTTTGAATGCTTCTGTAAGCTCCTCGTGCAAATTCGATTTTATCATTCTCTCTGTTTGGAGTACCAAATTTTCAATGGCTAATGGGGATGACACACCGTGCCCAATCACCACATTTCCATTCACTCCAATAATTGGGCTTCCACCCACGGTTTCATAATTCATTTTGTTCATGAATGAATCATTTACTCCTCTTGAATGGAGTATTTCGTAAAGATGCTCGGCCATTTTAGTCACTACATTGCCCGTAAAACCGTCGCAAATAATCACATCGGCTTTCTCATTGAAAATGTCCCGACCTTCTATGTTGCCAGCAAAATTTACTTTTGGGTTCGAGGCAATCAATTGATAGGCCGCCAATGTGAGCAAATTTCCTTTTTGTTCCTCATGTCCCAAGTTCATTAACCCAACTTTTGGATTGTCGATTTTCATCACCAGTTTGGCGTACAAGGACCCTATTTCGGCAAATTGAGCTAACATTTCTGGCTTGCAATCGGCATTCGCACCAACATCAAGCAATGTGCCTTCTCGTCCGTCAGCCTTGGGTACATAACCTGCAATGGCGGGTCTGATAATCCCAGGAATGGCTTTGATGGTCAGCATGGCTCCCACCATCATAGCTCCGGTGTTGCCGGCACTGCAAAATCCTTGGGCGTAACCTTTTGCCAAAAGTCCAAATCCAACGGCAATGCTGGAATCTTGCTTGGTGGCAAATGCTTTGGCAGGGTGCTCACCCATGTCTATTACAGAAGAAGCATGTACAATTTCCACGTCAGATTCAGAAATTCCGTTTTCAGCCAGTTTGGCTTTTATTACAGATTGATCGCCGACAAGGACAAGCGAAAAGCCAGGGCTGAGTTTGGGCAACACAAGTTTTGCACCAGCTACAATAGCATCTGGTGCAAAGTCGCCACCCATGGCATCAAGCGCAATTTTCATAGATTGCCTGGTGCTTGGTGATGAGAAGTTGAATTAAGCTTTTTCGTAGTTGTCGACAACAACTTTGCCGTTGTAATAAAGATTTCCGTCGACTACATAAGCTCTGTGTCTTCTGTGGGTTTCAGACGTGGTACCACAAACTGACAATGTGCTCACTTTTGCTTTGTAGTGAGTTCTACGCTTATCCCTTCTGGTTTTCGAGGTTTTTCTCTTAGGATGTGCCATGTTTTATTCTAATTCTGATTTTCGTTAGATAACAAATTTTTCAAAGCTGACCATCGCTGGTCTGGTTCTTGCGTTTTTTCAGGTTCACCGGTCGAAAAGTAATAGCTTTCTCCCTTTTCAAAGTTTTCTTCAATTGACCTTTGACTGGGATGCAGCTTTCGAGCCGGTAAAGAAAGACAAATCATATCGTAGATTAACTGACTGAATTCGATGCTAATACTGCCAAAATTGATTTGAATCAAATCTACATCCAGCTCTTTGTCAGTTTCTCCAAATTTAAAATACACCTTGTTTTCAAGCGAAAAAAGCTCTCGAAATGGCTCCAACGTTCTATCACAGATAAGTTGGAAGCTACCTTCGCAGGAGATATCGGCAGTAATCATGGTTTCAGATTTCTGAAGCACAATGTGTACCTTTCCTGTAGCCTCTGTAAATTCACTTTGACCAAAGGCATCGAAAAAACTACTGTCGATTTCGAAGTCGAACTCGTGCAAACCTGGTGTAAGGTTGACAATTTGAACTTCCAGTTTATTTTTTTTCAGCACGTTGCCCAGCAAAAACAAGCCCGCAAAAGTAATGGAAGGTTTGTGAAAATAAAAGGATTTACAAAAAATGAAGCATTTGAGTCAACATAAAACCTTTGGGTGAAGTACATTGAAGTTTTGCCCTTTTGAGTTGATTGATAACTTTGGCCGATAAATCCTACACATAGCTATGCAGGAAGATTTTCTTTGGTACGTTTGGAAGCGGCAGTATTTTCAAAAAGATGGGCTTTGCACGCATGATCAACAACCGTTGCAAATACTAAAAACTGGCTTTCACAACCACGATGCGGGTCCTGATTTTGAACAAGCACATATTCAGCTTGAAAATGTAACCTGGGTGGGTCAGGTTGAAATGCACCTGAAAAGTTCTGACTGGGAAAAACATGGTCACCAAACAGACCCGCACTACGACGCAGTGATTTTGCATGTGGTGTGGGAACATGACGCAGAAGTGACCAAACCAACAGGGGAGCAAGTACCCGTGTTGGAGCTTAAAAATATAGTTGACAAGGAGCTATTGCACAAGTACAATGCATTGAAAGGTGCGTTGCCCATGTTTATTCCATGTGAAAAAAGCTGGGCTATTGCGCCTCAATTGCAAAAAACCATGATGCTGGAGCGGGCACTCACCAATCGGCTTGAGCGCAAAAGCGACATCTTGCTGCAATGGTTTAGCGCCAACACAAACGACTGGGAAGAAACGGCCTGGCAATGGTTGGCTTGGTGTTTTGGTTTCAAATTGAATCAAGACCCCATGTTGCAACTTGCCTACAGAGCTCCTTTGTCCTTGCTGAAAAAAGTGCATGCTTCAGGTGGAAGTCTCGAGGCTGTATTGCTGGCTTTGGGAGGGCTGTTCGATCATTTGCCTAAGGTAAACATTGTGGGAGAATGGCAGCGGGAAGCAGATTTTCTACTGCGAAAGCATGGTTTGCAAGCCGAACAACCATTGGCCTGGAAACGATTGAAAACAAGGCCGGGAAATTTTCCCGCAGTGCGGGTGTTGCAGCTGGCTGCATTTTTGAAACACATTAACCTTGGTTTTGGCAAGTTTGTGCGTTTCGAGGCTACAAATGAACTCCAGGAGTGGTTCGATTTCCCTGTTTCTACATCCATAAAATGGCCAAGTCAAACATATTTATTAAAATTAAATATGGGTAAGGAGGCCCGCAATACGCTCATTATTAATTTTTTGAGTGTGTTTCTTTCCGGTTATTCCAGATACAGACAAATTCCAGAATTGCTTGAAAAGGCTCTGGATTTGCTTTCAGCACTGCCGCCTGATGACAACCGAATATTGCATGATTGGGAAACACTCGGGCAACGACCTCAACATGCATTCGATTCACAAGCCTTGCTGGAGTTACATGCGCAGTTTTGCAAACCCATTCGCTGTCTCGATTGCCAGGTGGGTGCCTGGTTGGTGAAATAGAACATGTCTATTGGCGTTTCAAGCTTCATTTTAGCAACCTTTTTATTCTTTATGGCTGTTGGTAATTTGTATTGCTAATTTTGCCCCGCCCAAAAGGAAAAACATGGCCTAAACGCATTGAATGCAACAAGTAAAACTCATTTTTGAAAATTCGCCCTGGTGGCTCATCGTTTGCCTCGCCGCCGGCTTTTTATACGCTTTTGTGCTTTACAGAAAGCCGGTTCAATGGAGTTCCAATGTTCGGAAAACGCTGTTTGGACTCAGGTGGCTGGTGGTTTTTATCATCGCTGCCTTGTTGGTAAATCCATTGATCAGGTATTTGAATTCTCTGATAGAAAAACCGGTTTTGGTGCTGGCTGTCGACAATTCGAAATCCATTGGTCTGGTGAACCAAAGCCAAGCCGAAAGCGAAGTGAATGCTTTGGTGCAATCGCTTCAAAATCAATTGCTTGGAAAGCAAGTTGAGTTGCAGGTATCTACTTTCGATGGGCAACTTGCCGCAGACTCCAGCATTCGGTTCAACCACAAAACCACCGATTTGTCAGCTTTACTACAAGGTGTAGAAAGCCAGGTGGAAAACAGACCTGTTGCAGGCGTAATGCTGATTTCAGACGGTGTGTTCAATCAAGGTTCATCGCCACTGTACTACAATTTTAGCTTTCCTGTTCATGCTATAGGCGTAGGGGATACCAGTGTAAAAAGGGATATTTCTGTGGCTGGGTTGTCGTACAACAAAACTGTTTACAAAGGATTCAAATATCCGGTTAAAGCTGAAATTCGGCACAGTGGATTTGGTGGAAAAAATATTGAAGTGCTCATAAAAAATGGCTCAATTCTACTGGAACGCAAAACCTTAATTTTACAAACCGGCAAATCGCTGGCTCAAGTCGATTTTTTATTGGATGCAAAAGAAGTTGGTTTTCAGAAACTTGACATAGAAGTATTGCCACAGGAAGGGGAATTTACCCAGGCCAACAACAAGCGAACAGCCTTTGTAGAAGTCATTGAAAACAAAGATAAAATACTGCTGGTGGCCTCGGCACCTCACCCCGATTTGAAGGCCATCCGGGCAGCCCTTGATGGTGAAGACAACCTGGAATTGGTGCTGCATATTCCTGGCATTACTACTTTTTTACCAGCGGCTTACAACCTGGTAATAGCTTATCAGGCTCCTGATTTGAGCAATAGTGTTTCCGGTGTAGTAAGTGAACAAGCTGCGAAAAAAGTTCCTGTTTGGTACATAGCCGGGCAGCAAACCAATCTCAACGCCCTTGCCGGAATTTTGAAAATTGCCAAACTGCAACCCAAGGGATTTCAGAACGACAAAGTAAACGCATCTTTGAATCAGTCGTTTCGCTTGTTCAACACCGAAAGCGATTGGCAGAAAACGATGGAGAAACTGCCGCCCATTGAATCGCCTTATGTCGATTTGCAACCCATTGGCAATACAGAGGTGTTATTTTACCAAAAAATTGGTTCAGCCACTTCACCAAAACCTCTCCTGTTGATGGGCGAAAATGAAGGACTGAAACAAGCTTTGCTGCTTGGCGAAGGAATTTGGCAATGGAGAATTCAGGAATTTGCACAAACAGAAACCCAGGAAGTATTCGACAATTGGTTGAAAAAAACCATCCGGTTTTTGCTCACCCGAAACGATGGACGCAGGTTCAGGGTGGTGCCTGTGGTGAATGAAATATTTGAAACCGAGCGGTTAAGTTTTGAGGCTACCATGTTGAACAGGTTGTATGAACCAGGCTTCAACGTTCCTTTTAACCTGACCTTGCAAACTGAAAATGGCAAACCTTTGCCATTCACGTTCACCCCCACAGAAACAAATTCACGCTTTGATGTGGGCTATTTGCCACCTGGTTTGTATAAATACACCGCCACGGCAAACCTGGAAGGCAGCACAGAAAAAGTGAGTGGCCAAGTGCTGGTGAAAGAATTGCAGTTGGAAGAACTGAACACCACCGCTGACTTTGCCTTGCTGAAGGAAATGGCCAACAAAAACGGGGGAAGGTTTTTCAACATCAATGACAATAAAAACATCGCTGACTTTTTGGTAAATGCAGACTACAAAGGCACCATTCGCTCCTCCGAAGAGCTGAAAGAATTGGTAAAACTCAAATGGTTGCTGGCGCTCATTCTCGCCTTGCTTACTTTGGAATGGGTGGTGCGAAAATACGCTGGCGGTTACTAACATTCTTGTTGCCAGTATGATAAAACCTTTAACTTCCCTTAGGTTTTTCTTTGCACTCATGGTTTTTGTGAGTCATTTGCAGTTTATCGACAACTCCAATCCTATATTGTACAAGTGCTATCAAGAGGTGTTTAAAGAAGGTTTTCTGGGGGTGAGCTTCTTCTTTATTCTGAGTGGTTTCATACTGTCGGTGAATTACGTCCAGAAAATTAACGAAAGGCAAATTTCGAACCGGGAGTTTTGGGTGGCTCGCATTGCACGCATCTATCCATTGCATCTATTCACCATGTTTTTGGCCTTGCCGCCATCTTTCGATGAGATTTTTGTAGATATGGGGCTTTGGCTATCACGTTTTTTCACCCACCTTTTTCTTGTACAAAGTTTTGTTCCCAACAGCGATATTTACTTTTCGCTCAACATGCCCTCATGGAGCATCTCCAACGAGTTTTTCTTTTACTTGATGTTTCCTTTGCTGGTGGTTTTTTACAGGCTATATCATTGGGGAAAATGGCTACTATTACTGTTTGTTTTGTGCATTCCACTGGCTATCTGGCTTATGCCTGTAGCCTACACACACAAGTTGTTCTACATCAATCCCTTTTTCAGGATTGCAGATTTCATACTGGGCATTTTGCTGTATTATCTTTTTAAAAAGGTGCAGAACCAATCATGGACTTCTTCAATATCAACTTGCACATGGCTAGAATGGTTGAGTATTGGCTTTTTTGTATTGCTGTTTGTCTTTCATAAACAAGTACCAATCCAGTACCGATATTCGGCCTACTATTGGCCAGCAATGCTTGGCATTATTTTCATTTTTGCATTTCAAGTAGGATTTGTTTCAAGATTGCTTTCAAATTCTACGATGATTTTGTTGGGCGAAATCAGTTTTGGTTTTTATATGTTGCACCAACTGGTCATCAGGTATTTTCAGTTCCTCAACGATAGGCTCCAAATCATTCAAAACCAATACATGATGGCCGGTATCATGTTGTTGATCACTATTTTAGGCAGCTACATCACATACCGCTGGATTGAATTGCCGAGTAACAAGCGAATCAAAGCCTGGTACAAAAATCAATTGACCAAAGTCTAACTCTTCGGCGGATCGTCGGCTTTGTCACCATTGCCCAATAGCATCGACAGGGTTTTAAGACCAGGGCTTCTATCGGCAACCAGTTTCAAAATTCCCAAAAAAGGAATAAACAAAATCATGCCTGCTGCACCCCATAATATGCCGCCTGCCAGAATGGCTACCAGCGTTACAAGGGTATTGATTTTCAAACGATTGCTAACAGCCATGGGGAAAATAACGTTGGCTTCGAGCACTTGCACTGCTGTAAAAACAATGACCACACCCACCGGATACCAAACAGAATTGTAAGATATCCATGCTACTGAAACGGGCAACAGCGAGGCAACCACTATGCCGACATAAGGCACAAAAGTGAGTAGCGAGGCAATAGTTCCGAACAAAATGGGTTGCGGAATTCCCAGCACAGCCAAACCAATGCTATTGAGCACAGCAACAATGAGGTAGACCATGAGCATGCCTTTCACAAAACTGTAATAGGACGTGATGCTATCCTGAAGCAATTGCCGCACGTTTGCTTTTGACACTTCGGGCAACAACCTGAATAAGACTTCAACAAGCATGTTGCGATAATATAGCATGAGTGCCGCCAGCAAAGGAATGAGCAATACAAGCACCAATGCAATAGACAAACCGTAGGTAGTTGAGCCAAGAAAGGGAATGATTTTACTTCCCGAATTACCAAGCAAATCCAAAAGCCAGTTTTCCTGCGATTCAAATGAAATGTTGAAACGAACATTCACAAATTGGCTCACATCACTATAAAGTCCCAGTAAGCGAATCTTGATATCAGGCCATTGGGAGGTAAATCCTTGCAGTTGATTCACAAGCAGTAAAATAAGGCCGGTGAGCGGAACAAATAAGGCTAGAAGCGACAATGTGATGGACAAGTTCCGACCTAATCCCCTGCTTTCCAGCCATTTACAAACCGGATACAAAAGACAGCTGATGAGTAAGGCCACACTGAGCGGGATAAACAGATTGCGGCCCCAGAAGAGCAGCACAGCCGACAAGACGATAATTTGAAGGTATTTGATGATTTGTTGCACGATGCTTTGGGTTTTTAGGATGCTGAAATTAAAGCAATCTAAATGTAACAATCAAATGGAATCTTGATCAGTGCAGCTGAGCAACTTCAGTCGGTTAAGCTTGCAGGTTTTGCCATATTTGCAAAGCACAACACCAAAACAAGCATGCCTCATTTCTTGAATTTTATCTTCGTTTCGATGATTCTAATGTTGATCGGGATAGGGCAACCTGTTGCGTTCGGACAACCTAAATGCCATTGCATACCCTATTCGAAAATGGAGATTTATAGTCAAACAATTGTGCCCCTTTGTTATGAAAGATAAATGGTGAAAAAAACACAAACCACCTCACCGCCATAAGAGGTGAAATTGAAGTGTGATACAGTTTCCATAATTTACTAATTGGATTCAAGATGTTGATTTTCGGCTGGTTAGTGAGACACAAACTAGGGCGTGAGACACGAACCATGGCGGCGAATCCAGGCATATGTGTCTTTTTTGCTCATTACCACATTTTGTAATGCCAAATATAATAGATAGACATATGTCGGCAAATGGAACAACTTTACAATTATTTATCGCTTGGCTTGAGCGCACCTGACTCATTTTGGGTTTCATGCTTTTGACTTCAAAAAATTGGCCTCGATTGAATTCAAGGTTTGACAACGAGTTGTGCTAACAGCATTAACCTGGGGTTGTCGCTGGCAGAGATGTTGCAAGCTTGATTCTGTAGGCTAGTTGCTTATTTCTACAATAGGATGATGAGTTTTGCTTCGTCGTGCGCTTTGAAGGCTTGGCTTGCTGTTAACTTATCCTGCATATCTTCCATACTTTCACCCACAATGGTGGCGCTAAACTCCCAGGCTCTTTGCATCATGCGAATATAAGTAATTGCATCACGCTGGCGGGTGAGCTTCTTTAAAGCACCCAGGTAATCGTCTCGATACACAGTTGGGATAATAATTTTTGATTGGCCTTCTCGTACCAATTCCGCATTCATCATCACCCTGGCTATGCGGCCATTTCCATCTAAAAACGGATGCACTTCACTCACCAAAAACATCATAAAAACAGCCCTGGCAAAAGGGTGCGTCAAAGCATTGTAATAGTCAAAACCCTTGATGAGGGTTCCTTTCACCAAGGTGTGGTCAACAAAAAAAGTGCTGCCAGCCCTGTTGTTCACCTCTTTAAACTGACCTGGTTTTTTTGCTTCCCGGGCATGCAAAAGCATGCGATGACGGTACAAAAGCATGTTTAAAAGAAGCTCATAATCCTTTGGAACAGACGACATCTCGGTATGGTTGCTTACCAAATTGTAGGTGCCCAATATGTCGTGAGAATCTTCTGATCGGCTTGGCATAGGCAAGTTCATTTCAATGATTTGCCTGGCATCGGTCAGCTCAAACTCTGTTCCTTCTATGTAGTTGGAAAAGTAGGACTCGAAAAAGGCAAAGTGTAGAAACGATTGATAGCTTGTGTTTCTGTCAGGTTTGTAGATAAATTCCTGCTGTTTCAATGTCACAAAGAGTTCTTCAAACAAAGAAAGCCTTGCCGGGTCGAAAGGATAGCCAAAAGCCCTGGCTGCTGCCAATGGTGAGGTTAAAATCTTCGATGGCTTGGTGGAAAGCAAAGCACCGATAAGCAGGTTGAGCCTGGCAAATGCTGCTTGCATATGCAGGTTGTCGGCTATGGTTTTTGCTCTGTCACGTAGTTCGTTCAAGCCTGATTCGCCTTTCACCCGCACTATGGCCTCGAGTTTTGCTTCTATTTCAGAAACAGGGAGCGTTTTTGACAATGCTCCAGTCTGTCGGCTTGGCAGTAGATTTTCGAGCAAGGCCCTTTCCAGTTGGGCTGCAAATAGCTCACCGGTTAAACGATTGTCACCTTCTACAGCTGGGTGGCCTTCCACAAACCTTAGCATAATGCCAGGCAAGCTGATGTTCTTGGTGTAAGTGTATGTAATAAAAATATGTCCGGCTGTGGTAGGCTTAAATTCTAAAGCAGACCTATGGCTCAGCAGTGCACCAGGGTATAAATGACCCAGTATTGAAAATAGATTCCGTCGAACAATGGTTTCGGAGCTGTCGGTGAAATTGGGCGTGTAAATTCGGGGGGCTATTTTTCTCAAGGTGCCCAAGCGGACTAACCTGGAAATCTGTTTACTCACTTTCGAGTCACTCGAAGCGAAAATCACTTCTTGAAGGTGCTGGGGTAAAATATTTTCCATTAAACCTTGATTTCAATACAATTTTAACAAATAAATTCAAACTAAACTTATATTTTGGAAAATATTTTCAATTAAAGTGTTCGGTTATCCTGAAATGCAGTTCTGATTTCGTTTTTTATAGCCTATAGATTTTTCAGACCAGAATCAATGTCGTTTAGTTAAGGGTTCTTTTTATAAACCTCACCCTAAATCCCTCTCCCAAGGAGTTGGACTTGAGGACTTAACTAAACGACATTGGACCAGAATACATATTATTTCTTGATTTTGAGTGATTTGGTTTTCATAAATTTCAAAAAATGGCTTTACAACTTGTTGATTTATAGCTGTTTCGTGAGACACGAACCATGGCGGCGAATCCAGGCATATGTGTCTTTTTTGCTCATTACCACATTTTGTAATGCCAAATATAATAGATAGACATATGTCGGCAAATGGAACAACTTTACAATTATTTATCGCTTGACTTGAGCGCACCTGGCGCATTTTGGGTTCCATGCTTTTGACTTCAAATAATTGGCCTCGATTGAATTCAAGTTTTGACAATGAGTTGTGCTAACAGCATTAACCTGGGACTTTCGCTGTCAGAGATGTTGGAATTGTTCTCCTCCATTTCTTGGCCAAAAGCGGACACTTGTATTTTAGGGTAATCTTCAGGCTTCTCCATTATATTTGTATCACACTACAACACCAAAAATCATGAGACTAATCGTTTTTCTACTCACGCTAAGCCTTCCATTTTTTTCAAAGGCTCAAACTTATGAGTCGCCCAAACTGCTTTTTGAAGAAGATTTTACTGATGGGCAATTCAATGGCTTTGGCTCTGGCACGAATGGAAATGCCTGGCGTTTGCAAGGTTTCGCCCGGTTCGACACCACGATCAACCGCCCCTTTCCTATGGCGGCACTTCGGTATATATCGGCTGGGAATGGTTCAGGTTGGGATGCCTTGGCACTCTGGCGCTACAATGGTGGCCAAAACGTGCTTATCGACAAAGATGACGATGTAGTGGCTTTGCAATTCAAAGCATTTTCAGATGCGGCTGGCAACCGCATTTCACCAGATTTTGGCGTAGAAGTGGCCATGCTGGAAGACAAAGTTGGGGCTCCTTTTGGCCATGATCTCAGTTTTGAAGTGGCACAAATCTGGCTAAGACCAAACTCAACAGATCCTGCCCTCCAGCTGGATCCAAATGTAGAAAACACGAATGCTGTGTACAACCTCGGCACTACCCGAAGTCACCATAATGTGGCCAATGGCAAAGAAACTTCTGAAACCATGGATTCTTGCTACCTGAGCGAAGTGGTTTGGCGAAACAGATACAACCAGGGACGTTCAAATATGGAAGTATGGGGCCAGTTAAACAGTTCCGACTTCGATGTGAATGAAGAAATGCGCAGCAGCACACAACCCATAAATCCGGATTACCTGCAATTCAACAACCTGCAGATTGCCCTTTTCGACAAGTGCAGGGCATGTACCACCGCCACCAACACCCTGCTGCGCAATGGTACCACTTTCGATAATGCTCAACTCGGCATTGCATATTGCAAATTGGGAATCACCAAAGTGTCCGACTTCAACATGGATTATGTGATCAATGAGGCTGACGCAGATTCGTTGGCCAACAACATCGGATTAACCACAGGAGCTACCATTAAAAAAGGTGATGCCAACAATGATGGTAAAACCGACATCAGCGACGCATCGGCATTGGTAGGTTTCTGGAGCAACGACCCCATTACATCGGCGGCTGCTTCGGCAGATTATTTCCCACAAACCGGCGAAATCAGGCTTAACCTGCGCAACATTAGCTTCATCAAAATCGTGAGCAGTACTGCTGGGCTTACGGGTCCAGACCCTGACCTTTCGGTAGTTGATGTGCGGGCTTCATCATTCAGCGATACCGTAATCGGGGCTTTTACCAACACCACCTGGACAGCACAGGGGTTTAGTTTAGGAAATGTGGCAGCCACAGGCCTGGATACTTCTACATTGAAAATTTGGGTAAACTACCATGGCAGTGGTCTTAAAAATGGCATCAGGCTGAGCTTTGGTCAGCAGTTCATCACCGGTATCGACAAAAAAGAACCTCAAAAACTGGTGCGCATCGACAATCAGGCTATCTTTTTACCGGAAAACCAGGAGCCGATCAGCCTGCACATTACCAACACGCTTGGACAACAACTTTATCATTACGAAGGCTTAGCCAACCAATTGCCTCAAAGCATCACCACACAAGCTACTCAAGGTGCCCGTTACTTGAAAGCCACTACCAAAGATGGCAGCAAAGTGTTGTTACTAAAAAAGTATATGGTTGTTGATTAATGGCTTTGATTACAGGTCAAAAGCAATGAAATCATAGGGGTGTTTGAAATTGTTTCCCCATGGGCAAATAATTTCCTGATTTTACTTTGGGTGATACGTATTCTTTTCTGAAGAGGGTCATAAAATACCTCTGGATCCAAATTATACAATCGAAAATGCATTTGAAATTTCTAATGCGAATTGAGAGTATATATTTGTTGCAAGTTTAACTTCTGTACATAAAATGAACCTAAAAAAGTTATATGCCATACAACCATACTACAGACCTAGAAACAACAAGACTAGAGGAACTCGCAAAAGTTCAGATACTGGACTCGGAACCTGAAAAAGACTTTGCCAACCTTGTCCGGTTGGCTGCGTCTATTTTCAAAACCAGTTATGCATCTGTTACGCTGGTTGATAGGGACAGAGTGTGGTTCAAAGCCAGCATAGGACTTTCGCAAAAAGAAACACCCAGAGATGTGTCTTTTTGCACATACGCCATCCAAAATCCTTTTCAAATTTTATTGGTACCAGATGCCAAAGAAGATCCTCGTTTTGCGAACAATCCATTTGTGACTAGCGAACCATTCATCAGATTTTATGCTGGGGTTCCCTTATTATCTCCAAATGGAGCAGCTGTTGGCACATTGTGTTTGTATGACGATAAAGTTAAAACACTAACTGCTGAAGATCTCGACATATTAAGCGGCCTTGGCCAACAAGCCTCAAAACTGCTTCATCTCAGACTCGCCAGCATTCAATTGGCCGAAACAACTAAAGACCTTGAACAGAAAAAAGAAGAGCTTGACCGGTTTTTTCAGATTAACCCTGATTTGTTTTGTGTGGCCGATGCAACAGGTCGCTTTTTAAAGTTTAACTCAAGGTGGCAGACAGTTTTTGGTTTCACTGCCGAAGAACTGTTGCAGTTTAACTTTATAGATTTTGTACATCCTGATGACATACAGTTTACTCTGCAACAAATTGAAAACTGGAACAAACAGGGTAGGATTCGTTTTGTGAACCGTTGCAGAACAAAAGAAGGACAATTCAAACACCTTGAATGGCATGCCCAGATGGATGGCAACCTTGTGTATGCCTCCGCCAGGGATGTTTCTCTTGAATTAACTGTACAACAAGTAATTGCAGCTCAGAAAGAACAATTTGAATTGGCCATTTCTGGCAGCAACGATGGAATCTGGGATTGGAATATTTTAACCAACGATTTGTTTTTTTCCAAGCGTTGGAAAAGTATGTTAGGCTACGAAGAACATGAATTGGCCAACAATTTCAGCACATTCGAGCAACTACTTTACCCACAAGATATGGGAAGGGTATTCAAATTTATAGATCAATACACTGCTGTCCAACAAAAAATAAAAAAGCTTGAGAAAGTCCAAAAGTCGAAATTTGAGGTCGATGAAAACTTCAAGTTTCTATGGGCTTAATCAAGCGGGTTAAAAATAGTAAAAAGCCGTTAATGGGTCAAATATTTGATTTGATTCCTTCCTCGGTAATCAAAACCTCCATCAAGGCACACGATTCAGA
>Ga0247844_1004557_pt1 | contig 18674 bp, 6 predicted proteins | sample LaCtaG_FD_192421 | JGI IMG/M metagenome (GOLD analysis project Ga0247844, IMG submission 192421) | Freshwater microbial communities from meromictic Lake La Cruz, Castile-La Mancha, Spain - LaCruzMarch201714.5m_1 | ecosystem: Environmental > Aquatic > Freshwater > Lake | place: Spain: Castile-La... | reverse complement strand
CGGGGAATATTTTTTCCTTGTTTTTCTTTGATCTATCCCGATTGCTCTATTTCTGTAAATTGTCCCTTAAAATGGGGAAATAAGTTGCAAATTCGGCGATAAGCTTCTTTTCTTCCTTTTCCCAAATATACTTTTCAGCGCCCTGCTCTGCCGCATGCACCATATTTTTATATTGGTTTTCATTTTCCCAGATATTTTTAATTATAGCAACGAATGCTGCGACTTCCATTTTCTCTAAAAGAGAGATACTTTCATTTTCATTGGCCAATATTCTATATTCAGGAAAATCGATATGAATAGCAGGTAATCTGGCTTGGATATAATCAAAGGTTTTATTCGCTAAAGAATAATAGTAACTTAAACTGTTGTTTTCTAATAGATTAATTCCTATCCAGGCATTTTTTGCCATATCAATTAATTCCTCAGGTTGAATCATTCCTTTGAAAATTATCTGTTTTTCGAGTCCCAATTCTTTGGTTAAAGCTTTTAATTCGTCTGATGTATCACCGTCACCTGCCAATATTAAGGTCCAGGTTGGCAACTCTCTCATAGATTTAATTATAAAATCAATACCTCTTCCCTGGTGCAGCATACCCTGATAATATATCCATTTATTTTTCCTCCGTTGTTCAATATTTATGGTATCAATGGATTTTTTAAAAGGTACATTTCTTATGGTTACAAAGTTTACACTATATTTTACAGATAAATAATGAGCGAGAGATTCACTGACAGTCATAGAAAATGTGGCAGCGGGAATAGCTATTTTTCCAACCATTTCCCATATCCATTTTTTAATTTTATGGTTTTGAAGTTCAGGTACTTCGGTGAATAATTCGTGAGAATCAAATACAAAAGGTTTTGAATAAATAAGGTGATATAAGAAAGTTGCCGGCAAAGTATCAAAATCTACGGCATAAATTACCTCTCTTTTCTTTGAACACAAATAAAGAAAAAGACGAAGGTTAAATTCAAGGTAAAACAATACGCCCGTGGAAAAATAGCAACTTAAAAGATGCGTTTTAAAGGAATAGGAGGGAATGGTTTTTGATTTTTTTTGTCGGCCGACGAGAATAATTTGATAGCCTTCCTTTTGAAGCGATGTGGCAATCCTTATCATTCTTTGATCGTATTGGATATCGTTGGAAACCAGCAGGGTTATTTGCATAGAATTTTACCTATTTAAAAATAATAATCCTTCTCTCTCTATGATGATTCCCTGGTCCAACCATTCATGTAATTTTAGTAGTAAAGCTTCCCGAACTACACCATGATATGGTGCTGATAAAACTGAAATAGATATGGGTTTTTCAGTCAATCGGGTTTTAATAAAGATATCTAATTGGTCAATTTGAGCGTTGATTTCAGGTGATTTTTCTTTTTTTGAAAGACAAATATCACATATTCCGCACGGTTTCAGTCTTTTTTCACCAAAATACTCAACCAATGTATTCATTCTGCAAAGTTGAGCTTCAACGTATTTTAGTTGAGCTTCCATACGAAATTTTGCTCTGTTCTTTAAAAATGAATATCGTTCTGCGTCTATATAAAAATCATTCTGCCCAGCTCTTTCTTTAGTAAATTGAAGTTGAGGTTTTTCTTTTTGAGGCCTGTAGGCTAAAATCTGGAGCTTACTTAAATATTGAAGTTGCTGTTTTATTTTTTCTATCGTCATATTTAAAAAATCGCCGAGTTTACGTTCATGAACATAAACATAGTCCTGAAAAGCACCCTGATAGGTTCGTAATAAAATTCTTAAGATAGGCTCTAAATTTGGATTTTTAAGTTGGAAATCATACAGTTGTTCTCTATTTACTAAAATCTTGAAACTGGCGGGAACATAAACACTTTCAGAAAGATAAATCCACCCTTCTCTGGCAAGAATGGACAAACAATTAAAGGTGATAAGATTATCGAATTTATACACACCACTAAAGTGAATTATATCAAAATCTAAAGATTCTTCCTGAGAACTTCCTGCCGCAAGCTGAAAATAATTAGCTAATGCCTGATATATTTTTTTAATAACATTAATTTCCGGATAAGTTAGCGCGAATATTTTTTCTAAATTATGTTTATCATTTGGCTGAAAAAGTAAAACGGCATAAGATTTAAGACCATCTCGACCAGCTCTGCCAGCCTCTTGATAGTATGCCTCCGGGTTATCCGGTAATTCCCAATGAATGACCAATCGAACATCTGGTTTATCAATGCCCATACCAAAAGCATTGGTAGTGACCATTACTCTTATTTTATTTTGAATCCACAAATCCTGTTTTGTCGATCTTTCCTCCATACTCAAGCCAGCATGGTAAAAGTCGGCCGATATTCTATTTGTTATGAGAAAAGCAGCTAAATCTTTTGTTTTTTTTCTGTTCCTTACATAAATAATAGCGGAACCATTGAGTTTTTGTAATATTTTCAGATACTCCCTTTCCTTATCTTCTGTTTTCCTCACTACGAGGGAAAGATTATCTCTTGTAAATGAATCTTTAAAAACTTCAGGATTAATAAAATCAAGCTTATGTTGAATGTCCTGTGCTACTTCTGGTGTGGCTGTAGCAGATAATGCAAGAATGGGCACTTTGGGAAAATGGGTTCTGATGTCTGCGATTTTTAAATAGGCAGGCCTGAAATCATAGCCCCATTGAGATATACAATGTGCTTCGTCCACCGCAATGAGGGTTAGAGGTAATTGCAATAATCTGATTAAAAATCGTTCCGTAAAAAGTCTTTCGGGTGATATATAAAGAAATTTTACCTGACCATAAGTGCAATTATCCAATAATCTGTCCATCTCATTTTGTCCGAGTCCGGAATATAGGGCAACGGCTGAAATATTTCGCTTTACCAGTTGTTGCACCTGGTCTTTCATGAGAGCAATTAAAGGACTAATAACCAGGCATATACCTTCTTTACAAAGGGCGGGAACTTGGTAACACACCGATTTTCCCCCGCCAGTTGGTAACAAAGCAAGGGTATCTTTACCCTCCAAAACAGCAGAAATTATCTCTGCTTGTAAAGGTCGGAATTTTTGGTACCCCCAATATTTTGATAATATTTCTAATGGTGTTGAAATGATATTTGTTTTTTACAAATTTAAGGCTTAAAATTAGCCTAAATCATTTTTTTTACCAGATTTCATTTTTTTTTAAGTAAGGCATGATAATTGCATTCCAAAAATTAAGATTAATAATGTTGTGTTTGAAATTACTATATTTCAGCATGAAAATTTAAACGGATGATACACAAATCTTTTTTAACGTTTTTTTCTGCCTATTTACTGAGTATTAAGGTAATAATGGTCTTTTTATTGGTATCGCCATCGATATTATTAAAGGCTCAGGAGACTTTCTTTATACCTATACAATCTGATATCAGAACGTCTGACCCATTGCTTGATAGTTTAGAAAACAAATCTTTATTTACCACTTCCAGGAATAGCATCAGAAAAATACTCGCGAATGAGCCTGATAGATGGGATTTGATTATTCCGTTGGAAAATGAATCTAATTGGGTTTTAGCTTTAGAAAAGGTTAAAATATGGGATAATTTAGCCAGTATAGAAACGGCCTCGGGTAAAAAAATAAGCTTGCCGTCTGACGGTGTTCATTATCGGGGTACGGTGAAAGGGCATAAAGGTAGCCTGGTATCGATGAGTATTTTTGATAATGGGATGACTGGTTTTGTCAGTTTTCCAGATAGGGGGAATTTTCAAATGAATCCCAATACCCATGTTTCAATGGGGGCTTTTGTTAACCATGTTCTTTATCCCGTGTCATCTTTGCCCATAAGAAAGACTTATGAATGTGCCGCCGCAGAGGGAGAACCTTATCGTGCGGAAGAATTAAAATCTTTTGGCACCCTGAGAGCGGAACCAAAATGTATAAAAGTATATTATGAGCTTGATTATGATATTTTTCAAGATAAAGGTGGCGTAGCGCCCTCATTACAATTTTTAACGAGTCTTTTTAACCAGGTCAGTACACTTTTTTCAAACGATGGTGTGCAAATAAGGCTTTCTGGAGTGAAAATATGGGATATTCCAAGTCCATATAACGGTTCCGATTCAGAGGAAATGCTCACCCAGTTTGGGGCAACAAGAACCTCGTTTACAGGAGATATTGGTCAATTGATTTCCTATAAAGCCAGTGGAGGTATCGCCTGGGTGCGTGGGGTTTGTTCGCCTTCCCGTTTTAGATTAAGTTTTGCCAGTATTGATGACTCATTTCAAAGTTTCCCAACTTATTCATGGAGTGTATTTGTAATGGCGCACGAATTAGGCCATACCCTCGGCTCAAGTCATACCCATGCCTGCGTATGGAATGGCAATAATACAGCTATCGATGGTTGTTATTCCACGGAAGGTGGTTGTAATAGTTTTGGTTTGCCCGCCGCTGGTGGAACCATCATGTCTTATTGTCACTTGAGAAGGGTAGGGGTTAATTTTTCTCTTGGTTTTGGTGTTCAGCCTGGGAATGTTATTCGAAATACGATTGCCCAGGCTTCCTGCCTCACAAATTGTGATGCTACAGATTTTACATTAGACGCCTCCTCGCTGATTTTTAACTTTAAAGCAGCGGGTGGAAAGAAAATCCTCAATATCACCGGAAATGCAGAGTGGAATATATCAAAAAACAGTAGTTGGTTAACCTTAAGCCAAAATACAGGAATAGGTGCCACGCAGATTGAATTAGTCTCAGCTATTTATATTGGACCGTTAAATAGAAACGATACCTTGTTTTTGACGGGCGCAGGAAAATTAATTAAAATAGCCGTTAATCAGGAGAAATTTATTGCAACAGACTGTCCTACAGCTACTATCGGCATAAATAATAATGTTTTTTGTGAAAATGCGAAGGTAAATTTTAATGCGAATACCCAAAATTCAGGGGAATATAATTTGCAATATGTATGGCAATCCAGGATAGATAGTCTCACCTGGAATACGGTGTCGACAGGCATTGATAGTACCTATTCTTTTATTTCTCAGTCAGGAGGTGATTTTACCTATCGTTTTCAACTGAGTGCCCCAGGGTCCGATTGTCCACTAATCACTTCTGCACCAGCTACCATAAGAGTAATTATTCAACCCCAGGTGGCAATAGAAACAAATGATTCAACAACGATTTGTTTGGGAAATGCCGTCACATTAAAAGAAAAATTGTTCGCACCGTGGACAACTACTTTGCTTCGAAGACAGTGGTTTAAAAGCGTAAATGGTATAGCCTGGGACAGTTTGCCCGCATCGTCTGGAACAAATCTGGTCCTATCTGGAAATGAACCTACTTCATCATTTTATCAACTCAGAGTTAGTGTCGATGGACCTTCAGCCTGCCAAACAGCTATTTCTCCAGCATTCAAAGTTGATATTTTAGATACTACTTTAGTAAATGTGGTCGCTAACGATTCTTTAATCTGCCAGGGCAAACCGCTTCAAATCATTTCCATAGCTCCAACAGGAGGAAGTATTGGATTTGATTATCAATGGCAACAATTAAACAGACAGACTCAAATATGGAATAATATACCCGGTGCCAACTTATCGGCCTTTAACAATAATAATCTGAATACAGGTTTTTATACCTTTAGATTAAAATATAAAAGGAAATTAGCTTCTTGTCCAGAGCTGATATCTAATGAGATACCTGTAAGGGTAGATACGATTCCTTCCGTTGCCGTGCTTTTTCCATCCTCAAAATTATGCCCCGGGGAAAGTATTAGTTTAACAGCAACAGCGACGCCAAATCCGCCAGGAAGTTTTATTTGGCAACAAAGTTCCAATGGAAATACTTGGAATAATGTGTCTGGATTTAATACGGAGGTTTTAACCTACCAAGCGCCTGCAACGGGAAAATCTTATATCAGAGTTAGATTCTTACCTTCAAACTATGCCAATTGTGACTCCATTTATTCAAATATTGGTCTGTTAGAATCTGATACATCTAATTTGATTTCCCTGGTTTTATCTTCTCCAGCTGATACGCTTTGTTTAGGTGGTGCAAGTAAAATGACCTTAGTGCTAAAAAGTCTAACTAATTTACCCGATTCTATTACCTACAGATATGAGGTTAAAAGGGATACAGGTGTATGGCAATTATTATCGGAAACCAGAGATACCTCTGTTCTCTATACAACAAATGGATTAGGGAATTATGCATTCCGTGTTTCGATGGAAATTAAAGGAATAACTTGTAACAGATTATTTTCCAATGAAATAAAATGGAATGTCGGTGAAACATCAATAGTTGCATTACCATACAGAGAAATTAATTTGTGTTTTGGCAGTCCATTTAATCTAACGCCAACGATAAATAGATTAGGGGTAGGTCGTCCGGATTTTCAATGGCAGCAAAGAAAGGATTTTTCCGATTGGACAGATTTAACCGGTGCGACGTCTTTGTCGTATAATGGAAATGATACCATAAACGGAGCGGTTTATTATAGATTAAAGTACTTAAACACTGGGATTGGTTGTTCTCCCTTTTTCACGGATAGTGTATTGGTTCGTAAAAAAGGAAATACCATTGTACGCATTGGAGCAAGTACATTGAATCCTTGTTCCGGAGCGTCTGTAATATTGGCAGCTAATACTTTACAACCTGAGACAGAGCCGTTTTCATCTGTCTGGCAAGAATCAATTGATTCTATTACCTGGAGGACCATTGGCAACAATTCGTTTAATTACAGTTTAACCTGGAATCAAAATACGCCAAAGTATTTTAGATTTATCTATAAAAGTAGCGTTTCTGGTTGTGATTCCAGCTTTTCAAATGTGTTAAAACTAGTTCCAAAAGCGGGAATTATAGCTACCATAAGGACTGGAAATAATGTTTTATGTAAAGGCGATACGCTGGTAAGAGAAGCTAATATAACAGGTATTACAGGTTCTCAAGGTCTTCAGTGGCAATGGAGTAAAGATGGTAATCGTTGGAATGTTATCAATGGTGCATTAGGGGAAAGACTGCGTTGGGTTCCCGATTCGACAGGAACCATTTTTCTTCGGCTAAAGGTTTGGGATAATCCTATTTCTTGTGACACCAGTTATTCTGTAAGACAGGAAATTAATATTTTTAATAATCCTGAAATTAAGATTATCCCTGCTTCAGGTACCTTTTGTCAAGGTCAACCCATTTTATTGTCGGCCCAATTATCGGGATCAAACGTATCCATTCCCGTGTTTTGGCAACAAAGCAGAAATGGTACAAGTTGGGTGAATATCCCTGGTGCGGATTCAACCAATTACCGCTTTCCAGCCATAGATTCCGGTCTGTTTTATTTTAGAGTCATTACCGGTAGCATTGGGGGTAATTGCGCCACAGGTACTTCGTCAGTGTCTAATGTTTCCGTAATTCCAACGTTTGCAGTAAGTGGAATGGCTTCTACATCTGAAGTTTGTCAAAATGATAGTGTTACTTTAAGGGCTAGTTGGAGAGACATACCCGTTCAACCATTTATTCAATGGTATTCCAGCATAGATAGAATTAATTACACGCTCATACCTGGTGGAGAAAAGGCAGAAGTCAATATAAAAAGCAATGAACCAGGTGTTATTTTTTACAGAGCACAACTCACAGTGCCAGGTTATTCCTGTGGTATCGTTTTTTCTGATCCTATTCCTGTTTCATTTCAAGGGGGACTTGCTGTGTCTGTGAATGCAGACCAATCCATTTCTTGTTTAGGTTCACCGGTAGTTATAAGATCAGTGGTAACTAATGTGGGAAATACGCCCGTTCAGTATCAATGGGAATCTAGTACAGATAATATGAGCTGGGAGCCTATCCTGGGCGCTATTGCTGTTACCTATACTGTTCAAGCCAGTATTCAGTCAGATAAATTTTATAGATTACGACTTATAAATAATACGTTGGCTTGTCCGCTAACTATTTCACCCTCTGTAAGAGTTTCCGTTACTTCCATTCCAAATGTAGTTTTAACGGCTAATAGATTGACGGTTTGTGCTGGTGAGGAGGTTAGATTACAAGGTGTCTCTAACAGAGGCTATAATTTACCCGTAACCTGGAGGTGGTTTAGAAGAGTGGGAACCGGCGCATTTACACAAATAACAGGAGCTAATGATTCTTTTTATATCGCGCCCACTCAGACAGTAGGAAAAACCAGTTATCAATTGCGTATGCAGGTGGGTGATGCCATTTGTGCCAGTTCAACATCTACTTCCTTAGAAATTACGGTTAATCCAAATTTCACGCTATCCCTTCAACAGGATGCTGATGAAAAATGCGTAGCAAATTTTCATCGGATTTTTGCTGTGGTTACCGGAGCAAATCGCGATTCTTTAATCTATAAATGGCAAAGAAGTTTGAACGGTTCTCAATGGGAATTTGTAGATGTGCCCTCCTTTTTTCAGTGGTATGCACCCGTTACTGATCCAGGTTATTTCTATAGAGTGGGGGTTCAAAATCTTGCAGGTTCTTGTGGTCTATCCTTTTCAAATGCTATACAGCTAACAGGTACAAAACTCCCTTCTGTGAGTATTCAGTCAGCTATAAAATATGCCTGTAAAGGCGATTTTGTGCCTATTACTGCCACCGTTTCTGATAATTCCTTCCCCGTATTATATAGATGGCAATTCAGTAGAGACAACAAGTTTTGGAATACTATTGCAGAAGCCGGTTCACTCACAGAGAGATTTAATATAACCACAACCGGTATTTATTATTTCAGAGTGCAGATTCTAAAATTGGGTTCTACTTGTGTGTCTTATTCTAATACATTAATCATTAATGGAGTACAAACAAATACGGCTACCTTGACGACCAATCAGGGTGAAAATCCCATCCTATGCCCCGGAGTTACTACGACCTTGTCTGCTTCCATGGGCGCGAATCTGTCTTTTCCTGTTAAATATAGATGGCAGTATGGCGTGGATGGGATTAACTGGACAAATATTAATAATGCCGTGGGTAATAAACTGGCAGTTAATCAATTAACTGGTGACAAAGCAGGGTATTACAGGGCAGTTCTTCAAGTAGATAGTAGTATATGTCCGACTGTCAATACGCCTGCTATCTATATTAGGTCTGCTGGATTTGATGACTTTTCTACGAATATTCAGGATACTTTACTTTGTTTTGGTGGAACTTCCTTGATTGAGGTTAAATCCCTGGGAAATATTCAAGGATTAAGATTTCAGTGGCAACAGCTGGAATATTTAGGTAATTGGTTAAATCTGACAGGACAAACTGGCTCCACGCTCAAAGTTTCAGCACCTGATCCTGGGGTATTGACTTTTAGAGTTCGAGTAACTTCAAGTGGTTCTTCTTGTCCTGAATTTTTCTCCAGACCTGTCGTTATTACCCAGCTCGGTGCTACCAGCGTAGCTCTAAATCAGATAAATAATACTTATTGTGAGGATGATGTGGTGAATCTAACAATGAGTTCTAATATTATAGAAGAAAATAGATTAAAATACAGGTGGTTTACCAGCGTGGATGGATTAAAATTTGATTCCATCGCCACTGCCAGTGATAAAAGTTATCGTATACCTACCTCTCGGGCCGGCGTCACTTATTATAGAGGTACTTTACAGGCAACTGGAGGAAATTGCCCTGAAACAAGTGCTACACCTGTATTGGTTAATGTAATTACTCGATATCGAGCAAAAATCACTACGGTTAAAACACAATATTGTGCTGGAGAAGCATTTGAAATGAGGGCGCCCGTAACACCAAATTATGTTGGTACTATTCGATATGCCTGGCAGATAAGTGCAGATAGCGTGCAATGGGAAACTATTCCCGAGGCTAATAGCTTCATCTACAGGTCATTTGTAAATCCTGGAATTAATTTCTACAGGATGATTGCGGTAATTCCCAATTATTTATGTGATTCCGTGATTACCCCTGGAATAAAAATAGCAGGAGTTAATCTCCCTGGTGTATTTATTTCCTCACCAACGATAGAGATATGTGTTGGAGAATTTTTTAAGGTCTCTTCCAATCAGGCCACACTGCCAGGTAGAAGATATTTCTGGCAATATAGTGTAAACAAACTGAATTGGTTTACAATTTTGGAGGCAACAAAACCAATTGAAAATTTAACGGTAAGTACCCCACAACTGTATTACATCAGAATGGTTATTGAGGGCGGATCCTCTTGCGGTTTTATTTATTCCAATAATATAGCAGTGCAGGGTCTTTTGGCACCAAAGGCTACTTTAAATGCCAACTATAAGGAGGTATGTATAGGTTCTGCGAATGTTCTTTACACTACATTCAGGCCTCAACCATTCATTGATTCTATAAATTATCAATGGGAAGTTAGGGATAGCTTTACCACCTGGCGTCCAATCACCGGTGCCATTGGAACTTTTTATAATCATATTCCTGATACGGCCGGCGTTTATTTCTTTAGAGTGGCTGTCAGATCAAAGCTGTTTAATTGTCAACCTACCTATTCTGATACGCTTTCTGTTTTAGTTAGGAGAACGCCCACTTTTTCAATCACTCAAACAGATACGTTAGTTTGTACAGGGGGTAATCTCTTCCTGGATGCCAGAAAACTGGGTGGGGGTAATCTATCTTTAATAACATGGGAAAGTAGTTTAGATTCATCACAATGGTTCAGGTTGGCAGCATCTGAGAATGTTAGATATAAAGTAAGTGCCGGACTTCCATCGAGATTATTTTATAGAGCCATTTTGACAGACCCTGTATTTGGTTGTGGCACATTAACTTCTAATACACTCCGAGCAACCATTTCGGAACAGCCCAGGATACAGGTAAGCGCAACAGATACTTTGGTTTGTTTAAATAAACCCATCCAGCTGAGGGTGACAGGTACAAATCCTTTTTATCCCAATCCTCGGTTTGTCTGGCAATATAGGATTCCAGGAACTTCCTACATTTATTTGCTTAAGGATACCCTCTCAACGTATAGTCCTCCCACCAACCGACTGGGTACCTTAGAATACAGGGTTCAATATACTCTGCCAATTTCAGGATGTTTTACCTCCTTCTCTACGCCTATTCCTATACAGGTTCAATTTAATTGTGATGCTCAGGAAGATGAGACCCAGGTTTTAAATAAGGGCATTTTTGATAATAAATGGCCAGAGGATAAATTATGGATGGATATTTACCCTAATCCTTCCTCTGAAAATACGAATATTCATTATTATCTGCCTCAAAGAGGGGAAGCTACTTTAACTATTACAGATCTGTCAGGTAGAAAAATAATGGAAACGTTGCTGAATAATGAGAAGGGAGTACATCCATTCCAATGGAAACCAACATTGGGTATAACGCGAGGTATTTATATAGCCGTACTTAAATTTGGAAATCAACAGATTACAAAAAGAATCATACGTATTAAGGAATAGTAATTTTTTCAGTTGATTATATACATTATTTGTGTGTAATCAAGTTAATTTATATTATTTATATATTAGTTATTTATGTATATAGGTTTGTAATTTCCTTTGTGGGAAATATTAAATTTCATTTTTCTCCAGGCTACATTATTAGTAAGCAAATCTGTTGGTCTATTTTATCAATTTATCTGCTAAAATAAAGGTTACAAATAAGTAACCTCACGCTTTATTTACACCTATTTGCAGTGGCGCCAATCTTTGATTGACGTCACTTTTTTTTATATCCTAAATAGCATCTTTTGTTTTCTAAATATTTAGGGGTAAGTATTGAATTAATCCCTTGCTGAAGCATTAATTTATTATCGAGTATCTTGAAAACTAGATTTGTACATAGTTTTTTTTCTGCTAATTTTCCTTCGATAAATTTTATAAAATATTGTATTGTAATTATATATATAAAATAAATCCTTTAATATGTATATGAAATTTACTCATTTGATTGATGAGTGAAATTTTACATTTATTTTTTTTTTTTATTTTTTCTTACAAGGTTGGGCGCAGCCACAGCAAATTTGAGAAAACTTTAGTGGAAACTAAATTAAATCGAGAGTAGAATTTGGTAATCGGAACTCTGAATGGGGAGTTCCGGTTCTTTCTGTTCTATTTCACTTTTTTCTAACAAAAAGATTATCCTATAGATTTTTTGAATTATAATATGACATTATATATATAAGATGAATATTTCTATATAAAACCTAAATTTTTTACTACTGCGTATAACTCATATTTTTTTTTCACCAATATATCTTGACTTTATTTAATGACTTAATCCACAATCTACTAAGATTAATAATGTTATGAATTATTTCTTAATTAATATTTAAAACAATACATTAAAAATTTCCACAATTTCAACCTTTTTGGAAATTTAATTCTTAAAATTTCACATTGTTCTTTCCTATGGAAGATATATTTGGTTTTGTTTTTTGATTAAACTCCTATTTATTAAGGACATGAAAAAGCGATTAGGCGTAAAGTGCTTTCTTTTTACCACCTATCTTTTACTTATAAATTACGGAATAATTTATGGCCAGGATACCACCTTATTTATACCCGTATCTGCGGGAGGGTTTTTGGAGAATGAAGGGAAGGGCACATTTGACTTTTCATTTGGACAATTATTGTTCCTAAATGAAACGGGAAGTGAAATAAGCGTAAACCAAGGTATTCAACAACCAATAGTATATGAATTGGCTTCAAAGGTTGAATCTATTTTTTGCGATGGTTTTGTTCTTGATAATTCTCTTCTTTTTAAAGCCGAATATTATAGTGGGGTAATGATTTTACCATATTCAGGAGGTAATGGAGCTAATTTTTTAGGTTTAAATCTTTTTTCAGAAGGTGTAAAAGGTTTGTCCATGTCTATGCATCCTGGAAAATTAGTGATGGGAAATGGATCAATTGAATTAACAATTAAAGGTATTCCAGTAGATACAGGTCTTGCGATCTTTAACCTTTCCTTTGGAAATAAAAGCTGTGTTATAAGGTTAAGCGTGACCATCCAACAACCTGAATTATCCTTTATTAACTGTAATGAAATAGAAATAAATCCTGTTGAGATTAGTAAGGATATTGATTATGCAGGTGAAGTAAAAATTAGGTATTCAGGTGGAAATAGGGTTAAAACATCACCTGTTTTTTTGGTTTCTTCCGGCGTAAATGGGTTATCGCTTGTTGCGGATTCAATACTTTTGAATAGTAACGGTGGGATTTTGACATATCAATTAATAGGAAAACCCACAAATACAGGTATAGCAACATTTCCCTTGATGGTAGGTGGAAAATCCTGTCTGGTTTTGGTTAAAGTAATCGACAGTAAGGTTATTGAAGTAAGTAATTTTTTTTCCCCAAATGGTGATGGGGTAAACGATAATTGGGTAATACCCGAATTAGCTTTTTATCCAGAAGCTAGAGTATATATATTCGATAAACAGGGAAAGCTATTGATTGAATACCCAGGTAAATCAGTCGGTTGGAATGGAATGTTAAATGAAAAACCCGCACCAATTGATTCTTATTGGTATTTTATCAAATTAACAGAAACAGAAATTCTAAAGGGAAATTTCACATTAATGAGATAATTGATATGAGGATTAGCATGATTGGTTTTATTCTTATGATAAATATTATATGTGTAGGTCAGAATTATTTATTCCAGAGTCAAACTTTTTTTAAGCCTTATCTGACCAATCCGGCATTAGCTGGGTTTCCGAATAATGGTGATTTAAGTTTGATTTACAATAAAAAATTAATTGGCTTTGATAATTCCCCAAATTCCCAGGTAATTTCTGTGGATTATCCATTTTCAAAAAATCAGATTGGAATAGGCATGAATGGGTTCAAAGAGCAAAATGGAGCTATTTCCTTTGTTGGTTTTGAATCCACTTTCTCCTATCATCTTATAAAAGAGGAAAAAGAGCCTAAGTCATTAACAGCTATTTCTTTTGGATTATCTGCTTCATACAATCAATATAGTATAGATAGGCTTAGATTAATGATGGGAAACTCTGATAATAATATTTTTAATGATGAGTCTAAATTTTTTAATGCATATCCTAGCGCAAATATTGGATTTAATTTCTTCTCACATGGTTTTAATTTAGGATTTTCAGCTTACAATATTATTCCCAATGTTAGTTCTGTGTTTACTAATGAAAGTGATATTCAAAATGCTTTATTTACTTTCATCACTTCTGGGTTAGACCTGCAGATGACGGAAAATCTTAAAATTAAACCAAATTTTATTTTTAGAACTCAGAAAAATGCAGATTATCAATTAGATATAATGTTGGATGTTTCCTTTTATCTTAATGCTGGATCCCAACTTTCGTTATCACCTGTTTTTAGAAATTATGTGTTTGAATTTTCAGGAAAAAGTAAGGCATTAGGATTAAATACCATGTTTATAAAGCACCCTTTAAGGGTCGGTTATCAATTTGATTTACCTTTATCAGCAACCATTAATTTTTCTAATAGTGGCCATATTTTAATGATAGGTTATATTCTTACAGCTAAACCTAAAATGAATAAAAAGGATGTAAAAGGGAAAATTGACAACCCTTCAAATAAATAAAAAATTTAAATGACCAAGATTAATTATATTATTATGAAAAAGAAACTTCTTTTTATCTTATTCAGCTTTTTAAGTTTTGTTATTATTGCACAAACACCTAATTCATTCAGTTATCAAACAGTTATTAGAAATAATAATAATGAATTAGTAGCAAATACCACGGTGGGTGTAAGGATAAGTATTTTAAGTGGTGAAGCTGCTGACAAGTTATGGTATCAGGAAGAACATAATATTAGAACAAACATGAATGGTTTAGCTTATATTACTATTGGAAGAGGAAAAATTATTTCGGGTACAACAACGTCAATTGATTGGTCTAATGGTGTTTTTTTTATTAAATCGGAAGTAGATCCTAATGGAGGAAAAAATTATTCTTTAGTTGTCATCTCCCAAATATTAAGTGTACCTTTTGCCATTCATGCAAAAACCGCAGAGAAAGTATCTACACCAATTATAGAGTCGGATCCTTTATTCAATTCAAGTGTTGCAAAAGGTATAACGCATCTGGATACTGCTAATTGGAATAGGAAATCTATTTTTCTGGATACAAATAATTTAACTTTCGATTTTTTAAGAAATAAAGATACAGCTAGCCTTTCAACTAGAATTGATAATAAACTTAATATCACAGATACTGTGGTTATGTTGTCTCCGTATTTGAAAAAATCTGAAGCGTTAGATAATGCCTTAGCTTTAGATTCTATTTTCAATATGAGTGTTGCAAAAGGAATTACATCAGTAGATACTTCCTTGTGGAATAATAAAATTAGCCCTGCCGATACAATAAATATGTTAAGACCTTATTTACTAAAAAATGATACGTTAATCTTATCAAATAGAATAAATCTTAAGTCTGATTTATCCGCTGTGATAGATTCGTTGGTAATTCGAGATAAATTAATAGGTACTAAGCTTAATATATTCGATACTTCCTCAATGTTACTCCCATATCTTCGTAAATTAGATACCACTTCTCTTTCTGATAGAATTGACGCCAAGGCTAATCTGGTTGTAATAAATAATTCATTATCATCTTTAGCTGCCAATACTACTTCGGGTTTAGATTCAAAAGTAAATCTATCAGATACCGCTGTAATGTTAAACCCTTATTTGCTTAAATCAGATACCACGTCGCTTTCAGACAGGATTAACAAGAAGGCAGATTTATCCTCAATGAATTTGATATTTCAAGATATGGATACCCGAAATTTAGAATCATTTCTTACCAAATTAAATGTATCCGATACATTTAATATGTTGAATCCATATTTGCGTAAAATTGATACTACTTCTCTCTCTGAGAGAATTGACAGGAAGGCCGATTCTTCAGAATTTATATCTATTATTAGCACTTTATCCACAAGGACCTCCGATGATATCAATACAAAACTTAATGTGGTAGATACATCGGTTATGTTATTACCTTATTTGCTTAAGGCAGACACCTTGTCATTATCAAATAGAATTGAAAATAAAGCAGATTTTTCGGAAATGACAAATTTAATATCGACATTATTTTCAGGTAACAGTACGGTAATAAATACAAAAATTGGAAGTTCGGATACAGCTACAATGCTACTCCCTTATTTACGAAAAGCGGATACTTTGAGTTTGTCAGAAAGGATAAATCAGAAGGCAACTGCCTCTGAACTCTCTTTCCTTGAAGACAATATTGCAATGAAGCTAAATAAGGCGGATACTTTGAGTCTGTCAGAAAGGATAAATCAGAAGGCAAATGCCTCTGAACTCACTTCCCTTGAAAACAATATTGCAATGAAGCTAAATAAAGCGGATACTTTGAGTTTGTCAGAACGGATAAATCAGAAGGCAAATGCCTCTGAACTCTCTTCCCTTGAAGACAATATTGCAATGAAGCTAAATAAAGCGGATACTTTGAGTTTGTCAGAACGGATAAATAATAAAATTGGATTGCCAACAACAGGTAATGCTACTGGCTCCATGCTAATATGGAATGGTTCAAATTGGATTAATCTTTCTCCTGGACAAAATGGTCAAATTTTAAAGATAATAAATGGTATGCCAACTTGGAGTGGTGTGGAACTTCCTGATCCACCAACAAATATTAATGCAACAGCGGGAAATAGTTCAGCAAGTGTTTCATTTACACCTCCATTAAATAATGGAGGATCCCCGATATTAAATTATATTGTTACTTCAAATCCAGAAAATATATCATCCTCAGGGTCTAATTCGCCAATATCTGTTTCAGGTCTTACGAATGGACAAAGTTATACATTTACTCTTGTGGCAGTAAATTCAATAGGTGCCTCCGTTGTTTCTTCAGTTTCAAATAGCATTATTCCCATTTCAAGTACGCCTACTGTATTGCCACCGACTGCCCCATTAAATGTAGAGGGAATCTCAGGAACTAATTTGATAACATTGACCTGGACTGCACCTACAACGGATGGCGGGTCACCGGTTACGGGTTATAAGATAGTTTATGGACAATCGAGTTCAGTAAATCGAGATACGATAACGGTTGGAAATGTATTGAGCTATGAAATCAATGGCTTACCAGGTGGAATGGAATATAGCATTAGGTTAGCTGCTGTGAATAGTGCAGGAATTGGCGCCTATTCAGGAGAGATTTTACGTACGCCGTCTTCAAGTACGCCTACTGTTACAGTACCTGATCCACCCATTAATTTTGAGGCCATTGGTGGACCTAATAAAGTAACTTTAACTTGGAATTCACCTTTAAGTAATGGAGGTTCTAATATTACGGGTTATTTTATAGTTTATGGATTTACAAATAATTTGGATAGAGATACTTTAGCGGTGGGAAATGTTTTGAATTATGAAATAAATAATCTTCAGATAGGTGTCTCATATACTTTTAAGATAGCTGCTTCTAATAATATAGGAATGGGTGAGTTTAGTTCTTCATCTTTAGCAGTTCCAATATGTCCAACGACTTTATCTTTTGTATGTCCAACTGAAGTTAATGATATTGACGGCAATACTTATGACATTGTAACTATTGGTAACCAATGTTGGTTTAAAGGTAATCTAAAGGTTACTAAATACAGAGATAGTACTGATATTCCTGAAGTAACGGATAATTCTACATGGGCTGGCTTGTCTACAGGAGCACGATCTTCATATAATAATGATGGGTCAAATTTAGCTACTTACGGTTATCTTTATAATTGGTTTGCAATAAGTTCAAAACCAATTTGTCCTACAGGATGGCATGTTCCTACGGATGCAGAATGGACGTGTTTAGAAACGTACCTTGTATCAAATCTTGGTAGTTCTGCAGGAGTGGGAAGTGCGCTGAAAAAAAACACAGGTCCAGAATGGCAATCATTTAATGCTTCAGATAATTCGAGTGGTTTTACTGCGCTTCCAAGTGGTTGGAGAGATAATGATGGTATATTTAGGGATTTAACATCTTTTAGTTTGTTTTGGACAGCTACCGAAGGAAATTCGAATACGGCTTGGAGTAGAGATTTGGTATTTTTTATTAATGACGTTAACAGGACAAATGGATATTTGAAATCTAATGGTGCAGCTATTAGATGTGTTCGTGATTAATATGTCCAGGCAATAAAATTTGAAGTTAAATTCCTGTTTGGATGTAACTTTTCAAACAGGAATTTCAACTTTTTTTATTAGGACTTATTCTTTACTTTTTTCGTTAAATATTATTACAAAACATTGTATACGTGTTGATTATAAAAAAATAATTATACAATGCGATGATATTTTTTCATCTATTTTTCTGATTTTTTTTATAAAAGGAAAAAATATGCATAATTTTTCTTGTTGTCAATTTGAAGTTTAAATTATTATTGCATTGTTTGAAATTTTACTCATATCGCGAGCATTTCATATATTGGTTAACCTAATTAAAATTATAATTACTCCTAACCTGTGTCGTCCTTTTTTTGGGGATGCCATTTTTTTAAAATTTACGTTTAAACATTATAAAATCTGCTTAAACCCACTTTTCCTAATCCTTTTTTTAATTAAATTTGCTACGTTAATATAAAACTAATCCTTGTAAAATATGAAACTCTCGATTATGGGATGGAGAATTATAAGCACTTTGATATTATTTTTCCTATACCTAAATTCCTCCCAGGCCCAGGATACGATTTTGAAGAATATCATAAATTTTGAAAATCCTATTAGATCCATTGCAAAAGATAAAGAAGGGTTAATTTATGTTCAAACCTTAGA
>Ga0247844_1004553_pt1 | contig 18686 bp, 20 predicted proteins | sample LaCtaG_FD_192421 | JGI IMG/M metagenome (GOLD analysis project Ga0247844, IMG submission 192421) | Freshwater microbial communities from meromictic Lake La Cruz, Castile-La Mancha, Spain - LaCruzMarch201714.5m_1 | ecosystem: Environmental > Aquatic > Freshwater > Lake | place: Spain: Castile-La... | reverse complement strand
TTGTTGGAATCAAAACTTCGCCAACCTTCATCACACCACTTGTGAGCGTGCCTGTCTTATCAAAGAGAACAACATCAACTTCCTTTGCAAGTTCTAGAACATGAGGCTTACGAAGAACGATTCCGCGGGATGCGCCGCGACCTGAAGCGACAACGAGTGCAACAGGTGTTGCTAAGCCGAGTGCGCAAGGGCAAGCGATAACTAGAACGGTGATTGCGACAGAGATAGAGGTAGATAGTGAACGACCATCGCCGCCATTGAGCACAGCATCAAGGTAGAAATACCAGAGGAAGAATGTTCCGATTGCGACAAGTGTGACAACAGGTACGAAGACTGCAGAAATTCGATCTGCTAACCGTTGGATAGGCGCCTTTGTACTTTGTGCCTCAACGACCATCGCAGTAATTCGCGCAAGTTCGGTATCGCTGCCGATTCGCGTAGCGCGCACGATGATGCGGCCGTTGTTATTCATTGATGCACCAATGACAGAAGATCCTGGTGCGACATCAACCGGTGCTGATTCACCCGTCAACATTGAGTTATCAACGGAAGAGTTACCTGAAATAACGGTGCCATCTGTTGGAATTCGAGCACCTGGCTTTACAACAAATTCATCACCAATGACGAGATGCTCAATAGGAATCAATACTTCTAGACCATTGCGCAGAACGGTAACTTCCTTGGCACTTAATGAGAGAAGTGAAGTGAGCGCGCTACTTGCTCTGTGCTTTGCACGAGATTCAAGGAAACGACCGAGGATTACAAAGAGGAGAACGCCGGCGGCAACTTCTGTGTAGACCTCACCGTCACCAGTTGAGTTTGCATAGATCGACCAGGTAAATGCTGCAATGGAACCCATTGAAATCAAGGTATCCATCGTTGGGTGTGTGATGTTGCGAATGGCGGCACGATGAATTGGCCAAGCGACAAAGAGAATCAGCGGTGTTGTAAGCCCAATAGCAACCCATGCCGTCGGTGAATAAAGTGGATGCGGCAGACCAACGATGTCGAGAAGGTCGTGGACCTGCATATCGATCCACATATGCCACTCCATCACCATTGAGATAGAGATGGCTGGAATTGCAAAGAGAATTGCCCAGAAGAGCGCCAGCGCAGATTTTCTATTCTGTAGCGCTGGTCCTTGGCTATCTTCAAGGAGAGTTGCACCGTATCCGGCAGATTTAATCTTCGAAATGATTGTTTGAGTTGGTAACTCCTCCGGTGCCAACACATGAACAGTTTCGCTGGCAAAATTCACCGATGCACGAACTCCAGGGACGGTGTTGAGTGCGCGTTCAACGGATGCCACACAAGAAGAGCATGTCATTCCGGTGACGGAATAGGTTGTTGCAACGAGGGTTGCCTTCTCAAGATTGATTTTGATTTCAGGCTCACGATGGCGCATTAAGTCGATGGAAATATCCTCGGCCACTTTTACCTCTTCCTATAAATAGGTACTTCTTATTTGCTGCTTCGACACTCGATCGTAATTACTTCTTTACAACTTGTTTATTGCTTCAAGAATCGCGCCGTGGAGCGCGCCATTTGTCGAAATCGCATTGGGTCCAAAGGGTCCATCGACTCCGTCCAGGGATGTAAATCTACCGCCTGCTTCGCGAACAATCAGATCGAGGGCTGCCATATCCCAGAGCGCAAGGGAAGGTTCAATCGCAACATCTACCGCGCCTTCTGCGACGAGCATATGTGACCAGAAATCACCTAAACCGCGTGTACGCCATGCACTATCAAGTAACTTTTCGAAGGCAGGGCGACGAGCTCCCCATCCTTGGAAATCTGAGTAAGCAATAGATGCATCTTTTATTGCTGAAACCTTTGAAACAGATAACTGTCGAGTGACTACATTCTTACTAGCGCTACCAGTATCTGCACCGTGAGTGACACCCTCACTTACAAACGCTCCGCCACCAGCAGTTGCATACCAACGGCGATAAAGCGCAGGGCATGAAACAACACTTGTAACGACGTGTTCATGTTCAACAAGTGCGATCAACGTCGCCCATGTTGGTACACCGCGAAGGAAATTCTTTGTTCCATCAATGGGATCAATGACCCAGTAACGATCTTTGCTACCGCTGGTTCCAAATTCTTCACCAACAACACCATCTGTTGGATACTGCGTTGCAATCGCATCAATGATTGCGCGCTCGACAGCCTTATCGGCATCTGTCACAGGAGAGTTATCTGGTTTTGTGGTGATCTCTAAATCAAGTGCTTGATAGCGCGAGAGAGAAATAGCATCTGCGCGATCTGCAAGGGTTAAGGCAAATGCAAGCTCTGCTGAATACTGTGACGATGAATTTCTAGCGCCATTAGGTGAGCTCGACATGGCCCAAGTCTATCTTTTGCAGGCGTTTACTCGCCTAGCGCGGGGTTCTTATCCTTTAGTTCCAGCAGTGATCTCAGACTCGTCACGCGTGTAAGTCGCTCTTCATCGATAACACCGCCAGGTTGCACCCAATCGTTGAGGCGACATGATGGTTCGTAGTGGCTGCAATTAGGGAGGCAACCTTGTGTAACTTCTGCAATATCGGCAAACGAGGCGATGATGCGATTGGAATCAAGGTGGGCTAATCCAAATGCACGAATACCGGGTGTATCAATAATCCACCCTTCATCACCGTCGAGAGAAGATGCCAGCGGGAGTGCGATTGCACTCGATGATGTGTGTCGACCGCGACCCGTCACCACATTTACAACACCGGTAATTCGACCAGCGTGGGGGACGAGTGCGTTAATAAGTGTTGATTTACCAACACCTGAATGTCCGACAAGGACAGAAGTCTTTCCAAGAAGGACTTTTCGCACCCGCTCTAAATCTTCCTCATGTGTCTCTGCCTTTGAAGAGGATGTAAGAATCTCAACGCCGAGCTTGCGATACTCCTCAACAAAATCTGGAAGAGGAGCCAAATCTGTTTTTGTCATAAGTAGGTACGGTTTTATGTTTTCGTGGAAAGCACAGACTAAGAATCGGTCGATAAGTCCTCGACGTGGTTCAGGATTTGTTACCGCTGCAACAATTACCAGCTGATCAATATTTGCAACGATTGTGCGTTCAACCTGTGCGGCATCATCGACTGTACGACTTAAGGAATTACGACGCGGCTCGACTGCGACGATACGTGCCAGCGTTCCTTCTGTTCCACTCACATCTCCAACGAGTTTGACACGGTCACCGACAACAACTGACTTTGGCCCAAGTTCGCGCGCCTTCATCGCAGTCACAATTACTGCCTCATCTGTAATACATGTTGTTCGGCCGCGATCAACAGTTGTCACGAGCGCAAAGATTGCTCCGTCATGAGATGGGCGATCTTTACTGCGAGGACGTGTGCTCCGTGATGGGCGGATGCGCACATCTGATTCATCGTATGAATATTTACTCATTGAAGAAGGCTCGACCAGAGTCCAGGGAAATCAGGAAGTGTCTTGCGTGTGGTTGCGATGTTTTCTACAAGTACATCGCCTACAACTAAGCCAATAACAGCGCCAGCCGTCGCCAAACGATGATCCTCATAGGTATGGAAAGTTCCACCGTGAAGCGCGCCGTTCGTTGGATCTATATGTAGAACGCTCTCTTCTTCAGTAACGCTTCCACCCAAACCATTAATTTCACGTGTGAGTGCAGCTAATCGATCCGTCTCATGTAAGCGAAGGTGCGCAATTCCGCGCAGATGCGACGGTGAATCAGCAAGGGCGGCCAGAGCTGCAATAGACGGAGTGAGCTCGCCAACATCATGAAGATCGATATCAATACCGTGAATTGAATCTCCACCAGTTAAGCGCAGGCCATCATTAACAAATTCAACTGTGGCACCCATGCGAGTAAAGATTTCACGCAACTGATCACCTGGCTGAGTTGTTTGGCGAGGCCAATCTGCGATTGTCACACTTCCACCACAGACCATGGCAAGAGATAAGAATGGTGCGGCATTAGAAAGATCAGGTTCGATCACAAGATCAACGCCGTGTAGATCACCAGGTGCAACGCTCCAACGCTGTGCATCTCGATCTACCGTGACAGTTGCACCAAAGTCGCGCAACATTGCAACAGTCATATCAATATGTGGCATCGATGGAAGTTCACCGCCTTGATGTGTAACGGTAATTCCATTGGCCATACTTGGCCCAATTAACAAAAGTGCAGATAAAAACTGACTTGATTTACTTGCATCAATATTGATCTCTCCACCAGGAATTGCTCCCGCACCACTTATTGTCATCGGCAGGCTATATCGACCACCATGATCAATCGTGATTCCAAGCTCTTCAAGTGCGCTAATAACTGGACCGAGTGGGCGCTCATATGAACGAGGATCTCCATCGAATGCGATCTCACCTTGTGCAAGTGCTGCAAGTGGTGGAAGAAAGCGCATTACCGTTCCGGCGTTACCAACATCAATAGTTGCTGGCCCCTTAAGCGGTGCTGGGTTAACGATCCAACTTCCATCGCTTCTCTCTTCAATTTTCACACCGAGGGATTGCAAGCCCGCCACCATTAATTGGCTATCTCGCGAGATTAGCGGCTTACGAATTGTGGATGAGCTCTTCGCTTGGGCGGCAAGGATAAGTGCACGGTTTGTCACCGACTTTGAACCCGGAATTTCGACATGAAGAGCAACAGGTACGTGGCCGCGAAAGATCGCAGGCCAGAGCGCTGTTGTCGTTGATTCCATCTTCATAGTCTACCCACCGTAGACTTACGGGCGTGTGCGGAAGATATGCGAGAACGCAAGGTGCAGATGACATTTTCTCTGCCTTTGATCTGCAATCAAATGAAAACGACCACTCTCTACCCCTGAATTGGAATATCGCACCAACGAATGAGATCTACATTATTCGTGGGCAACGTTCACTTGCTACTGCTTCATGGGGATTGATTGCACCTTGGATGAGTGATATCGCTTCTGCCCGCGCATCACAATCACACGCCATTAATGCGCGCAGTGAATCTATCCACGAGAAGCCAACATTCCGCGATGCATTTCGCAGAACACGATGCATCGTGCCAGTTAACGGGTATTACGAATGGGCAACTGCGTTAGGGAAATATCCGCCTAAACAACCGTTCTACATAAGCCCTGATCCGCAAGTACAGAGCCGTGCATTTTCAGTCGCCGGAATTTGGAGTCAATGGACGAGTCCGACGGGAGAGATTGTTACCAGCGCTTCGATCATCACTCGCGAGGCAGTCGGTGAGCTCGCAACGATTCACAGCCGCATGCCAGTGATGTTGCCTGAAGATCGCTGGGATAGTTGGCTTGATCCAACAATGCGTGACTCTGAAGCAGCCCTTGAGTTATTGTGCGTAGATAGACCGGATTACGGTTTAATCGCCCATCCCGTCTCATCTCGAGTAAATCTTGTTGCAAACAATGGGCAAGATTTGATTACGCCCATTGAATTGGGTGAACCCACCACTCTCTTCTAGCACCTGCGTGACTTCTCCTTTAGCACCTGCGTGACTTTTTTCTACTCTGCGCTCACATCATCTTGACTGCTTAAAGATGTCGCCAAAGGGCAATTTTAAGGAAGGTGAGATAGCCTAGAAGCGATGACATCAAAAGATCTTGTCCTAGAGAGCGCTTCCGATCGCACCATTCGGTTCGAGCGCGATGCTCTTGTGTTTATGGACCAGCTCTATGCTGCAGCGCTTCGATACACCCGCAATCCAGAAGATGCGCGTGATCTTGTTCAAGATACATATATAAAAGCCTTCACTTCATTTCACCAATTTGAAGAGGGAACAAACCTACGCGCCTGGCTCTATCGCGTGCTCACAACAACATTTATCAATTCATATCGAAAGAAGCAGCGCCAACCGCTGATTGCCAATAACGAGTTAGAAGATTGGCAGATCGATCAGGCGCAGAGCCACACGAGCGATCTTGGAAAGTCTGCAGAAGTTGAGGCGCTAGAAAATCTTCCAGATAGCGATATCAAGAATGCGCTACAAGAACTTCCAGAAGAGTTTCGAATGGCTGTCTACTTGGCCGATGTTGAAGGGTTCTCCTATAAAGAGATTGCCGAGATTGTTGGCATTCCTGCAGGAACTGTGATGTCACGCCTTCATCGTGGTCGCAAATTACTTCGCGAGAAGTTAGCCGATTATGCGCGCGAACTTGGTTACACCACCGATGCTGCGGATTCTAAGGTCGCGAAAGAATCTAAATCTGCAAAAGCTGCAAAGGAGGACGAGTGATGAGTCTCTTCGGCGCAGAACGTATTGGATGTCCTGAGGTCCTGGCATCGATTGTATTTATTATTGAAGATGCAATCGAACAAGTTGAGCATCCAGATGATGTGCGAAACCACATCAATCTCTGCCCAAACTGTTCTCGCCAACTGGAGCATGAGCGTTTGACTCACACCTTCTTAGTAGATGCTTTGCGCAGGGCATGCGTTGAAAAAGCCCCAGAAAGTCTCTACGAAAGTATCCATAGCCAACTCATTGGAGCTGGCTCAGCCACCGAAGTTGTTACAACATATTCAATGACCGAGATTTCAATTGAAATTGATGAATTTGGCAATGTAGAGCATCGAGAAGTACAAATTGAAGAGACTCATGTGCAGCACATTAATTTTGATGATGGATTGCCCGGAGGAAAGATTTAATGAAGCCGGCTGAAGAAGTTATTGGCGCAGTTGGGCTTTCGACGATGGTTGTGCGCCCAGGAGATACATGTGTGGCTATGGGTGTCTCAGATCTGCCAATTTTGGCAAGCTCTCACATCATGCACTCTATGGAGAGCGCAAGCGTTGCAGCACTTATTGATTATCTTGAACCTGGTGAAACTACTGTTGTTGAAAAATTTGAGCTTACAATGATTGATTCAGCAGGTATTGGCGCTGAGGTTCGTTGCACCGCTCGCTGTATTGAAGTAGATGGGCGAGAACTTAATTTTCTCTGCGATCTTTATGATGGAGAACGTCATGTTGCACAAGGCGTAATAAAGAGAAAGGCGGTGGAGCGAGTTTCTTACCTCGCACGCACCGCCGCTCAATCTCTGATTAATTAATTACTTCTTGGTTGCCCAGAAGATTTCTGCGATTTCATCAATCTTTGCGATCAATGTATCTGCAACAGCAACATCTTGAGTTCCCTTTGTACCTGCAGCACCTGCAAGCTTTGTCGCCTCGTTAAAGAGTGAGTGCAACTGTGGGTATGACTCAAAGTGTGGAGCCTTGAAGTAATCAGTCCAGAGAACCCAAAGGTGCTCTTTGACTGCATGTGAACGCTCTTCCTTGATTGCGACAGAGCGTGAACGGAAATCAGGATCTGTGTTGGCTGCATACTTTTCCATGCATGCCTTCACAGAGAGTGCTTCGATACGTGCCTGAGCTGGGTCATAGACGCCGCATGGAAGATCGCAGTGTGCGTAGACGGTAATTGTGGGCTTAAAGATGTTTTTCATGTGTGGCAGACTACCGCGCGTGAGACTTTTTAGCACCGTGAAGGTAGACGGCCTTTCGATGGCCCCAACATTTATTCCCGGCGATGTCCTCTACGTGCGCTGGTTTTCGCGCAAAGGAGCCAAAGCATCCTCGCTCAAAGTCAATGACATCGTAATTCTCGAACGCGATGAACAGCCTGGCGTCTTCTACATTAAACGGATTGTCCAGATCGCAGCCGAAGGTATCTGGTGCAAGAGTGAGAATCCGAAAGGCACTGACTCAACTACTTGGGGATGGTTGCCGCCACATTCAGCAAAGGCGAAGCATCTCTTTAGATTGAAGAAAGCAAAGCGCGACGCAATTTAATTAGCGAGTGAACGCTTCATACATCAACGCTTTAGCTTCTTCCTCATGCAAGTGATGGTTACCAGTTGCAGGAGATGCCGTCGCACGACGTGAAATTCGACGCAATGTGCGAGCACCAAATCCGTGACCGCCATGCGCCTCTGAAGTACGAAGTGCGATGTATGACCATGGACCTTGATTTGCAGGTTCATCTTGTACCCACAAGAGATTTGCATTCGGATGCGCAGCAGCAACTGCCTGCATCTGATCAATTGGAAGTGGATAGAGAAGCTCAACACGTGCAATTGCAGTGGTGCGCTCTCCAAGACGATCGCGTTCTGCAACGAGGTCGTGATAAATCTTTCCAGAACAGAAGATCACACGTGTTGCATTCTGTACTTTCTCATCTGCAATTACAGGGTGGAATGTTCCAGATGTGAAATCTCCGAGTGAAGATGCAGCAGCCTTAAGGCGAAGCATCGACTTCGGAGTAAAGACAACCATTGGGCGTCGAGTTGGGTTAGCCATATGCCAGCGCAACAAGTGGAAATACGATGCTGGGCTAGATGGTTGCGCCACAGTCATATTCTGTTCAGCACAGAGTTGAAGGAAACGCTCGATACGAGCAGAAGAGTGATCTGGTCCTTGACCTTCATAACCATGTGGAAGAAGTAGAACTACCGATGAACGCTCGCCCCACTTCTGTAGAGCAGATGAAACAAACTCATCAATGATTGTCTGGGCTCCATTGGCAAAGTCACCAAATTGGCCTTCCCACATCACAAGAGCTTCTGGGCGAATTACTGAATAGCCGTATTCAAAGCCCATCGCTGCATACTCAGAAAGAAGTGAATCTACGACAAAGAATTGATTCTCATCTGTGATCAATGAGCGAAGCGGAGTCCACTCTTGGCCATTCTCTTTATCAATAACAACTGCGTGACGATTGCTAAATGTTCCACGGCGTGAATCTTGTCCAGCGACACGAATTGGGTGGCCGGCCTTGAGCAATGAACCGAATGCGAGAAGTTCACCCATTGACCAATCGATGGTGCCGTCGTTGAGCATCTCCACACGCTTTTGTAGCTGTGGAAGAAGTTTTGGATGCACGTTAAATCCTTCAGGAACTGCAACCTGTGTTGCAGCAATCTCGCGAGCTTCTGCTTCCGTAATTGCCGAAGCAACTGCCTCGGCTGCAATTGCAACTGGAGCCTTGAAGTTCTCATCATGCTCTGGTTCGTGGTTATTTACAGATGCAAAGACTGCTTCAAGCTGATTCTGGTAATCAGTTGCTATCTCTTCAGCCTCTTGCGGAGTGATATCTCCACGACCAACGAGAGCTTCTGTATAAAGGGTACGGGTTGAACGCTTTGCATCAATGAGCTTGTACATCATTGGTTGTGTGAAGCTTGGCTCATCGCCTTCGTTATGGCCACGACGACGGTAACAAACCATGTCGATGACAACATCTTTATGGAATGCCTGGCGATATTCAAAGGCAATACGAGCTACGCGAACACATGCTTCTGGATCGTCACCGTTCACATGGAATACCGGCGCAGAAATAATCTTTGCCATATCCGTTGAATAATGAGAAGTACGGGATGCATGTGGCGAAGTGGTAAATCCAACCTGGTTGTTGATCACGATATGGATCGTTCCACCTGTGCGATATCCCCGAAGTTGTGAGAGCTGAAGTACTTCAGCGTTTACGCCTTGTCCAGCAAAGGATGCATCGCCATGGAGAAGGATTGGTAGAACAGAGAACGAATCCTTGATGTTCAGGCGATCTTGCTTTGCGCGAACAATGCCTTCAAGGACTGGGTTTACAGCCTCTAGGTGTGAAGGGTTTGCAGCGAGATAAATCTTTGTTGTCGCACCTGATTCTGCAGTGAAGACACCTTCTGTACCGAGGTGATACTTCACATCGCCTGAACCATGGACTTCATTCTCGGCGTAGTGACCTTGGAACTCTTGGAAGATCTGGCCGTATGACTTGCCGGCGATATTTGCCAACATGTTTAGACGTCCACGGTGAGGCATTCCGATACAAACCTCATCAAGACCGTGTTCTGCAGCGGCAGAGATGATCACATCGGTCAGTGGAATTACAGATTCGCCGCCTTCGAGTGAGAAGCGCTTCTGGCCAACGAACTTGGTCTGCAAGAACGATTCAAATGCTTCAGCGCTATTGAGCTTGCGCAAGATACGCAATTGCTCATCGCGATCAGGCTTTGTAAATCCAATTTCAACATGCTCTTGAATCCACTTACGTTCTGCTGGATCAGAGATGTACATATATTCAATTCCAACTGAGCGGCAGTAGGAATCGCGCAGGATTCCTAGGATGGTGCGAAGTTTCATAAACTTCTTGCCGCCAAAACCGCCAGTTGCGAATTCGCGATCAAGATCCCAGAGAGTTAATCCGTGGGTAACAACATCAAGATCTGGATGTGAACGCTGTAGATATTCCAGCGGATCAACATCTGCCATCAAGTGGCCGTAGGTGCGATATGCGTGAATCAGTTGCTGTACGCGAGCAGTCTTATTGATCTCTTCATCGCGTGAGAAATCAAAGTCAACGGCCCAACGAATTGGTTGGTATGGAATACGCAGCGCTGTAAAGATCTCGTCGTAGAAATCATCTGCGCCAAGTAGAAGTTCGTGGAGGCGGCGCAAGAAATCACCTGAAGTTGCACCTTGAATAATGCGGTGATCGTAGGTACTTGTCAGCGTAATAACTTTGCTAATTGCATTACGTGCAATTGTTTCTTCGCTCGCACCTTGGAACTCCGCTGGATAATCCATCGCTCCAACACCAATAATCAAGCCCTGGCCTTGTACTAGGCGTGGAACTGAGTGAACAGTTCCGATCGTGCCTGGGTTTGTTAGCGAAACAGTAGTTCCAGCAAAGTCTTCAACTGTGAGAGTGCCACCGCGTGCCTTAGCGACAGTTGATTCATAGGAAGCCCAGAACTGGCCGAAATCAAGGGCTTCACAACCCTTGATTGATGGAACTAGAAGCTGACGCGATCCATCTGGCTTTGCAAGATCGATGGCGATTCCAAGGTTGATATGCGTTGGGCGACCGATTGCTGGCTTCCCTTCTGATTCAGTAAAGAATGCGTTCATCTCAGGCATCTGACGCAACGCTTTAATCATTGCGTAGGCGATGATGTGAGTAAATGAAACCTTGCCACCGCGACCACGCTTTAGGTGATTGTTAATTACGGTGCGGTTATCAATCATAAGTTTTGCAGGAATCGCGCGAACCGATGTTGCAGTTGGAACACTCAGCGATGCTTCCATGCTCGCAACAACACGACCTGCAACTCCGCGAAGCGGTTCAACAGTTGCTTCACCTGGTGTTGCCAAAACTGGAGCTGGCTTAACAACTGCCTGCGCCGGAGTTGGATTCGAAGCAGATGCAGCAACAGGTGGTGTGACAACTTGTTGAGTTGCTGGTTGAGCAACAACTGCTGGTGTCACAACTGCCGGAGCAGCTTGAGTTGCTGGTTGAGCAACAACTGCTGGTGTCACAACTGCCGGAGCAGCTTGAGCCACTGGTTGAGCAACAACGGCTGGCGTCACAACTGCTGGTGCAGCTGGTTGCGCTGCAGCAGGTGCTGAATTCTGAGTTTGTGCAGATTTTGGAACTGGTGGAGTTCCACCTTTTGGTGCTCCAGCGGCAGATGTTGTTGAGGCTGAACCAGTTGTTGCTGAACCTGGCGTTGTTGGTGAGTATGTCTTAAAGAATTCAATCCATTCGGCTGTGACAGAAGATGGATCGCTCTGGTAGCGCTCATACATCTCTTCAACGAGCCAATCATTTGCCCCGAAGTCTTGACCTGGTTGCGTAGCCGGCACTGGCGCGCTCCTTATATATAAGTGAAAACGGTTCGTCCTACGCCTAAGACTATCGGCTCAAGCGGAGGCGATAAATCCACGAGAGGGCGAGATAGCGCACACTTGCCGCCTATTTATGGCAGAGAACCCCGGCATCGGCGGATTGGCCAGCCTCTCGGAGAGTAAGTCTCTCGCCTCGGAGCGGGGATAGAGATTTATCCAGTGACTTCAGAGTGCGAGATCGGCCCGCCATTGGGAGAGTTCTCACATGATCACTGCATCCTCGAGCCCCTCTCCCGCCGGCTCAACGGCCATCATCACAGGTGGAAGCCGGGGACTTGGCTTTGAAGTAGCTCGTGGATTGGCAGCCCAGGGATATCAGTTGGCGTTAATTGCAAAAGATCCGCAAGGGCTCAATCAAGCGCGCGAAAAGTTAGTGGCTGAGTTTCCACAAAGTTCAGTTGCAACATTTCCCATCGATTTCGAAGTCACAACACCATCAGCAATTGAAAGCGCTCGCCAACAACTCTCTGAAGTGAAAAGCTCGATCGCGACACCGACAGCTCTCGTTATTGCACATGCTGTGATGAGCGAAAAGATGTCGAAGACTTTGCGAACAACTGATGCAGAGTGGCGCCGTGTTATGGCGATTAATCTCGATTCAACATTTATGGTCGTCAATGAACTCGTCCCACCGATGGCAGATGCTCGTAACGGACGAGTTGTCATTTTCTCTGCTTGCCTTGGAAGAATGTCAGGACCAGGAAATGCTGGCGGTCTTGCTCCATATCGAATTAGCAAGGCCGGCGTGAATGCACTTGTGAGAAACCTTGCACATGAAACTGGAATGGGTGTACGCGGATTACTCGTTGATGCAATCTGTCCCAATCATTCACGAACCGACATGGGTGGACCCGATGCACCGCGTAGTGCAGAAGAAGGAGCCGAGACTGCGCTCTGGTTACTCAATCGAACATTTGATCCTCAGAGTGCGAATGAGATTGAGAAGACAACCGGCGTTCTTTGGGAAGATCACCAGATCGTTCCTTGGTAAGTCCACACCATTTCTTTAGTAAGGCAAAGCATTCCTGCTCGACTTCTTAACTTCTGAGCAATTATTCCGTTAGATCAAAGCTCCTTGGTAACTCCGAACCAATCGGCTACCCTCTGCAACATGTCAATCACTGTCGCACGTTTACTACGCCATATGGCCTGGGCTAATCAAGAGACTATTAAGCACCTTCAGACTTTGCCAGAAGAGAGCTTGAAGGCCTACGCAACCAATCCCGAATGGTTTGTTGCCGAGATTGCACACCACATCGTTGATTCAGCTGATCACTACGCCCTCAACATCACGGGCAAGGTTGCACTTACGCAACCAGGAGATCCTTGTATTGCAGATATTGAAAAGATTAGTGATCTTGCCCGTCTTGCTGAACAAGCAGCGATCGTTGATGCTCTTCTCGTGAGTGCAGCCGACCTCGATGATGTCTGGCTAGATCTTGAAAACGATAAAGGCAAATTCCAACGATTGCGTTCGACCGTTCTTTCACAGGCTATTCATCATGCAACAGAACACCGTGCACACATTGCCAGTGCTCTAGAAGCAAAGGGTTTTGAGCCAATCAATCTCGATGACATTTCACTCTGGGATTACGAGAAGTACGAGACTGCAAACGGTTTAAGGGGCTAGGAAATTGATACTCACCCAGTCATCGACCGAAAGTGAGCAGTTTCTCTGAGGCACTCACGCTCGTAATTGGGATGTGAGGGACTCGGTTATCAAACCTTCAAACCATTCCCCCTGGATTCGACCCATTTATTTCATTTCTGTTCATCTTTTATTCATCGCCAATCAAATATAGAGGAATAGCCTTGCCACTAACTAGTAGAAAGTGAGTCTCACGTGACTCAAGAGCACCTTACAGGTTTCACGGTAATGGATGATATCCGTGGTCAGCTTCTACAAATCTCAGAAAAGCTCCAATACCTGTATCGAGGAAAACTCTCTCTTGAAACAGTTGAGCGCTACGTATTCGAATCCTACGAGCTTCTAGATGCAAAGAGTGATGTGAAAGTCTACCTACTACCCCTGGCAGAACGCTTTTCGCGTGATCGCTTGAACGCTCTTATGAAATCACAGGATCCATCTTCGTCAGGCACAGTCGATGTTCTCTTTGTCTGCGTCCACAACTCTGGTCGTTCTCAGATGGCCGCTGGGTTCATGGCAAAACTGGGTGGAGATCGAGTCGTTGTTAGATCGGCCGGATCTGCACCAAAAGAGTCGATCTCTCTAGTTGTTATTGAAGCGATGGCCGAAGTGGGCATCGACATTACTCAGGAGTTCCCTAAGCCGCTCACGGATGAAGTTGTAAGAGCATCCGATGCCGTTATAACAATGGGTTGTGGAGACTCTTGCCCCGTTTATCCAGGCAAGCGTTACGAAGATTGGGTTCTCGATGATCCAGCCGGACAAGGAATTGACCCTGTTCGAATCATCCGTGATGAGATCAAGGTTCGAGTCGAAAACCTTATCTCAGACCTTCTGCCAAACAATTAAGTCTTAACCTGCAGAAAGGTTACGGTGCAAAGTACTTTATTAACAAGCCTTCAAAGTGAATCGTTAGGAAGTATTTAGGCTCCCAAAGCAATAGAGATGAAAAATAATTGTCTTCATACATAAGTGGGTTGTGAGGGACTCGGACGTCCAACCCAGCCAAGATAAGCCAACGTGACAGCCCCATAACTACTTTATGTTAACTTGGAATTAACATAAAGATTCTTGGTAGTCGAAACGTGATTACATATATTGCTGTCAGTCAGATTGGCTCTTCCCAGACAGGAAATACAATGGATCAACGTGAAATAAACGAGAAGCGTTACGAGATTGCTGCTTCACAGACCTCATCGGTCATGCTTGTCGGGCTTTTTTCAAACATTGCAATTTTTGCAATAACAGCTTTCTCAGATCTTTCTTCTGGAGCTCAAACTGACTGGAAAGTCATTGTGAGCATTGTCGAAGCATTTTTCTTGGTATTCGCACTAGGAGTATTTGGCGATATAGCAGCATACGTTAAAGATATTCCTGCAAATGAAGACTCAACATGGAACAGAAATGCGCGTAAAGCACCACCTGAGATCTTCATGGCAATCTCCGCAGTAGGAATTATTGCTTTGTGGATCTTTCAAATTAGAGCAATCGGGGCTTAATGAGTTAGATAAAAGGGCTGGGGCTAAGCGCCTCAGCCCTTTTTGATTGGAAAGCGCTTAGGCTGCGACTTAGTCAGGAACCATCACAAGTATTTGAGCGCAAAGGTTCAGATTTAATCTACGAGCAGTAGCACGTAAGGCTTAGAAAGAGCGAAAGCTACTTTGTTTTATTCTCTTGCGCTGCAATCTTTAGCACCATGAACAAAGTTGCTACCGCCAGCAAAGCAATTGGTACTGCAACAAAGTAAAGCCCTGCTTCTGCCTGATACTTCACAACACCGAGTGCTATGAGGTTTGCTAGAACAGCAGGTGCTTTTCCATAATTCTTTCCCGCCTTGTAACCACGCCCACATTGAATAAGTCCTAGTCCACCTGCAATGGCAAAGAGCACCACTCCCAGAAGTGGCAGGATCTCTCTGTTCTCATGAGTGAATCCGAAAAAAATCATCCACCCACCTAGCGCTAGCACTACCGCACCTTCAACAAAGAGGAGGGTAGAAGCGATTGTTCGCGGGAGTATCTGACGAGAAGGTGAAGTCATGAAATCTAGGCTATCGCTAGAACCTATGGATTGCGCTTTCTTTTCATGAGATGGACGCTTCTTTGATGGCAGGTCACGCACAGTTCTCGTTTGACGGAATAAATGATCAACTCACTCATTGCGCTGCCCCACCACTCTTTTACTCACACCTTGATCGAATGATCTCAGGATCAAAAAGAACAGGTGCCTTGTTAACCCTAGCCTCTATAACAATTCCCATACATAGCACCCTGGATCAAATTCTCTCGATGGCACATGTAATCAATCAGAAGATGCGTCGAGAAGACCTCTGTGGACGATTGGGGCACTTTCAATTTGTGATCGTGGTTTCTGGGAGCTTGAGCGATGGAGAAAAACTTGTGGAGAGGATAGCCAAGTCATCAGATGCTAAGTTCACTTCAGAACTTGTTCAATGGAATCCAGGAGAAACGTCGCTGGAGATTCTTTACCGCTTAGATCGAGAAGGAGAACTGACAGTTTAAGTCTTTCCCGATGACCTACCTACCTTTGGGTCGATAAAAGTTCCCAAAGATATCCCCATGAATTTGCGCTACAGAGAACCTTGTCAGTGAGTTATCTACTTTGCACCACATGGAAACTCACCAATCTTCTCCAATCCTAACTCGAGCCTCTGACTACATTAATGTAGAGAAGAAGATCGAAAAAATGGATGTTGAAGTCACCTATGGTCCGATTTCACATTTCATGCAGGATCCAACAATCGAGGAAATTTGGATCAACTCGCCTGAAAGAATATTCATAGCTCGAGGCGGGAAAAGTGAGTTAACGAATCTGGTTCTGACTGCTCCAGATGTGCGACAACTCATTGATCGAATTCTCATGTGGAGTGGGCGACGCATCGATTTATCCTCACCATTTGTTGACGCACAACTTCCTGATGGCAGCAGACTTCACGTCGTAATTCCGGAGATCACCGCCGAACATTGGTGCGTAAACATACGAAAACATTTAATGCGCAGTATGGGTCTTCACGAATTGGCCAGCAAGGGAATGATGAGTGGAGAGATCGCAACGCTACTGAGTCGTTGTGTTAAATCAGGAATGAATATTCTCGTCTCAGGCGGAACTCAATCTGGAAAAACGACCCTACTCAATTCGCTGGTCTCCCAAACGCCTGTGCAAGAGCGAGTAATTACTATTGAAGAAGTTTTTGAGCTTAAACCACAGTTACCTGATGTAGTTGCTATGCAAGTGAGAACCGCGAATCTGCAAGGCGGCGGAGAGATTCCCATGAGGCGGTTGATCAAAGAAGCGTTGCGTATGCGTCCATCTCGTCTCATCGTCGGTGAGGTGCGAGAAGCAGAAGCGCTAGATCTCTTGATTGCGCTCAATTCTGGACTCCCGGGAATGGGAACAATTCATGCAAATTCGTCACGCGATGCCATTATCAAACTCCAAACACTTCCATTACTTGCCGGTGAAAACATTTCTCATAAGTTCATTGCTCCCACTGTCGCCTCTGCTCTAGATCTCATAGTGCAAGTCAAACTCAATAGTGACGGCTTGAGAAAGATTCTCGAAGTCTCATGGGTAACTGGGAGATATGAAAATGATCATGCGGAAATTGAAACTCTCTGGTCTTGGGATGGCAATGACTATGTAAGGGGAGTTGCTACGGCCTTTCCTATTGATCAGTGGTGGGTTGCGGCATGAGACACAGAGAGTCACAATGATGCGCCGGATCAAACGTTTTGCCCCATTTACTCTTTCTGCTAGCGGCACCTTTCTTTGTGTCTTTCTCTTAACAGCATCATCGCTACTTGCGATTGCATTCTCATTACTCGCACTTGCATTCACCTATGTTGTTGTTAATGGCCGTAAAGGAAAGTTTGAGCTTGAAGTCAGCGCTGCGTGGCCCGAAGTAATTGATCACCTAGTCTCAGCGATTCAATCTGGAATGTCTCTCATTGAGGCCCTTACTGAGCTTTCAACTCGAGGTCCTGAGGTGTTGCGTCCAGCATTTTCTAGTTTCAAATCGCAGGTATTTGAGGACGGAAACTTTGATCAGGGAATTGAATATCTTGCAGAGCATTTCAAAAGCCATGCCAGCGATCAGATCTTCCAAGCTCTCCTAATTTCAAAGTCGCTGGGAGGGAGTGAACTCCTCTCAATTTTGAGAACACTTGGGAACTTTCTGCGAGAAGATCTGGCTTTGCGCAATGAAATCGCAGTGAAACAATCGTGGATCAAGAACTCTGCTCATCTCTCTTCTGCCGCACCTTGGCTATTACTACTCTTATTGGCGACGCAACCTTCTACGGTGGATGCATTCACAACAGCAACCGGCGCAGGCATTCTGTTCATCGGTCTATTCATGACCGTACTTGCCTATATCTGGATGACATTTCTAAGTAGATTGCCAAGTGTTCCTCGGGTTTTTGGTAGCAATAGATGAATTCACTACTGCCGTCACTTCTGCTATCAACCATTGCTTTGTCACTTCTTGTTCTCGGCGATAATCCAACTCTCGAAGTGAAGAAGCTGGCTGGAAGAACTAAAGATCGGTCATTGGTAAAGAGTCGAATTTTTGAGTTGAACCGAGGAAGTCAGGTCGCATATGAAGAATTTCGCTATCTTCAACTGCTCTATACCTCAATCTCAGCACTGCTTGTATTCACGCTTACTTCGGTAAGCCACAAATCAATTGTCGCCACTTCGTTTCTGAGTATCAGTATTGCTGCTGCTACGTATCTTTATGTTGATCGAACTCTCACAGTCGCGGTTAAGAAGCAGCGAAGTGCGATAGAGGCAGAGTTTCCAGCAATTATTGAGATGCTGACATTGGCGATTTCTGCGGGGGAGTCACCACTTAGCGCTTTCAAGCGAATTGCGGAGAATTCGCACGGATACCTCAGTGTTAGATTTCGTCTCGTAATCGCTCGAGTTCATCAAGGAGTGCCTTTCCACTCGGCCCTCGATTTAATGGGTCGCGATCTAAATTCCCCATTGCTTCGCAAATTCATTGATTCGATGGTTAATGCCATGGTGCGAGGTGCCCCGGTAGCCGAAGTTCTTACACGGCACGCACAGGAAGCGCGAGATCATCAACGGAATCGAGTTCTTGCGGCTGCAGGTAAGGCAGAAATTTCGATGATGATTCCCGTCGTATTTCTCATTCTTCCGATTTCAATTCTCTTCGCCCTATGGCCCTCACTAACTAATCTCAATCTATTTGCAAGCTAGAAGCAAGAACGGCAAGCAAGAACGGCAAGCAAGAACGGCAAGCAAGAACGGCAAGCAAGAACGGCAAGCAAGAACGGCAAGCAAGAACGGCAAGCAAGAACGGCAAGCAAGAACGGCAAGCAAGAAC
>Ga0247844_1004552_pt1 | contig 18688 bp, 22 predicted proteins | sample LaCtaG_FD_192421 | JGI IMG/M metagenome (GOLD analysis project Ga0247844, IMG submission 192421) | Freshwater microbial communities from meromictic Lake La Cruz, Castile-La Mancha, Spain - LaCruzMarch201714.5m_1 | ecosystem: Environmental > Aquatic > Freshwater > Lake | place: Spain: Castile-La... | reverse complement strand
AGGAGGAAGGAGATGAGGGAGAAGCCGGCCGAGATCCCGAGCCAGATGGTGCTCCAGTAGGCGGCACCGGCACGTTTCTGGTAGTTTTTGCCGGCTTGGAGCGTGTCTTGGATTCCGGCGAGGAATTCTTCCGGGGATTGTTGGATCCCGGCTTTGGCGAGGAGTTCCTCCAGTGTTTCTTCGGGGATTTGGAGGAGTTTGACGGGGGGCATCAGCAGATTTCAGGCCCGGGTTTGAAGACGGGTGTCCCGGTTGGACGGGCTGGGCTTTCGGGGGTGTGGGCGCGGAGGATTTTCACGGCGAATACCTCTTGGAATTTTTTGGCGTGATCGAGTGCCGTGCATCCCCGGTTGTCTTGGGTGGCGATGTTTGCCCCGAGGGCGATGAGGGCTTTGAGGCTCTCTGTTTTCCCGAGGCCGGCGGCCATCATGAGTGGCGTGGTGCCTTCCGGGTCGGTTTCGTTGATGTTGCTGCCTGCTTTTTGGAGGAGTTTGACGGCTTCCGGGTTGTTGCTGCCGTCCGCCTCGAAGATGGCGTTGTATCCGATCTGGTCTTTTTGGTGGACGTCGGCTCCGGCGGTGAGGAGCGCCTGCATGGCGGGGATGTTCCCGTAGTGGCAGGCGAGCATGAGCGGCGTCCGGCCTCCTCCGTCCGTGCAGTTGGGGTTGGCTCCGGATGAGAGGAGTGCTTCCAGCGCGGGAAGTTGTTCCGGCTTTGTTAGGAGCGGGAAGATGGGGTTGTTGGCCGAGGGTTTGGCGATCCGGGGGTAGGGGGCAACTTGGTGGCTTTGGCCGCGAGGGCGTCGGCCCGCTCGTTCCCGTAGTTCCCGCTGTGTCCCTTGGTCCATTCGAATTGGATTTCGACCCCTTGTTTTTTGGCGTGGGAGGCCCAGGTTTTGAGGCGTGCTCCATCCGGGTCATTGCATTCGAATTCTTCGGTGATCCATTTGGCAATGTGTTGGAGATCGTGGCGGATGAGCAGGTTTTGTTTTGTGGAAATTGCGTGTTGGATGGAGGTGATGGCCCCTTCGCACTCTCCCCCGATCTGTTGGTTTGGAGAGGGGCCGAGGTTTCCGAATATTTCCTCGGTTTTGTTGCCATCAGGGGAGAATAGGATGCAGGCCCAGCCGCATTGTCCGCCCTCTGCGCTGCCATCGGTGTAGGCGGTGAGTATCCCGGTTGGGGGGATTTTGCCCATTTCTTCCGATTTTTCGATGGCGGCATCTGCCGCTGCTCTTTGGGTTGGGTTTTTGATCTCGTGGGTTTGTATGCTGACCTTGCCTTTGGAGTTTGTGTAGACGCAGATGTTGCCCAGCTCGGTTTCCAGCTTGGCGAGCCATTCGTTGTTTGGGACCGGTTTGAGCTGGGAGGGGATTCCGGCCGCCTGGAGTTTTTGTTTGACGGCTTTCGCGGCGGCTATGGTGGCTGGTGAGCTCATCAGTTGATCGAGAGTTGCATGGATTTCGCTTTTGTCGGCGTGAGCGATTTGTAGACGTCAATGATTTGCTTCGGGGTGATGGCGACGCGGTCGGATTTGCTGAGCGCGTTGCTGCTTGTGGTTTTTTCCTCGCTTGGTCCGGTGAGGTTGTCCGTGTCGACCGACAGGCATTTGACTCCGAATTTTCTGGTTTGTTCCTCTACGGAGGTGTGGTTTCCGCGTCCTGTGTGTGCTCCGCCGACGGCCGCGACCACGTTTCCCTTGGTGGCGAGGCGGGCGATGTTGCGTGCCATCTCCTGGTTTCTGGATTCCATGCGTGCTTCCCGTGTGATCGGGTCCATGATGAATGCGTTCAGTTCTTGGGGGTTGATGGTGGTTTTGTCGATGCAGACGGTTTGCATCCCACAGTCGTGGGCAATTTCTGCCATGTGGAGCGCGACTTTGAGGGTATTCGTCCACTGGTCCGGGGATTTTGAGAATTCTTGGAGTGCGTCTTTGATGATGGCTTCGGAGGTGACGGTGTGTTTGGTTCCGGTGATGGAGAGGAGAGCGGCCTCTTTGGCGGCCCGGGTGGCTTCTACCATGTCCGGATGAAGTTGGGTTGCCAGAATGGTTTCTTGGGAGAGCTTGACCCGATCGTCGTGGGTTCGGGAGCTCTTGAGGTATTTTTGGAGGGGCGCGTCGTAGTTGGATGGGAGTTCGAGCGCGAAGAATTTTGCGCCGGCGCGGGCGAGTTCGGGAAGGGCGGAGTTTGTAGCCTCCACCTTGAAATGGTTCTGCCCGATGATGAGGGCTTTCCCGTTGATTGGTTTGGCGGGGGCTTGGGTGATTGTGGGCGGTGGGTCCAGCTTGTCTATGACATACCGCATGGCGGGTTTGATCCCTTCCTGCCCCCAATGTGCCAGGATGGTTCCCCCCTCTTCCAGCGGTTTGGAGAACGCGCTGTTGGCCATCTGGAGGGCCATTGCCGGGATCATCATTTTCTGGAGCCAGCCGAGGCCTTCTTTCCGCATGCCTTCCATTCCCTGTTTTTGCCGGGAGGCGCGGATGTCCTCAGAGATCCGTTTTCTGATCTGGGTTTTTTTTGGTTGGTCAGGCATGGGCTGGTTTTCCGGTTTTCTTTTCGATTTCTTCCTCGAGCCTTGTGAGCCTGAGGTAGTTCAGCGTGAGTTCCGGGGGAACTTCTTTGTCTGCGGCTTCGTAATGGTTGACGACCTGCAAGATGGCCTCTTGGGCGGGATAGAATTCGTCTTTGTCGAGGTGCCCGAGGAACTTGTCGTATTGGGCTTTGATCTCCGGTGGGAGTTCTGAAATCGGGAGGATGGGGAGGTCTTGGCTCATGGTGGTTTTATGGTTGTTGGTTGGTTTTTTCTGGAATATCAAGTTTTTCCTGAAGAGAGGGGGCAGGTTGCCCTGCCCCCTCTTGGGTTCAATTGTTCGTGGACTCACTCCGGTCTTTGCAGGCGGTGCAGATGTATCGCCATTGGCTGATGCCGGCTCCTCCGCAGTCCATGAGTTGATTTGCTTCCCCTGCTCCGCAGATGGGGCATTTCCGGTTTTCCGGGTTGTCTTGTTGGTTGGATTCCTTGCCAACCTTCCTTTCCTCCGTTTGGTTTTTTGGGAACGGGAGCCTGAGACGCACGCAGATGCGTCCGGGCATGTCATCCTCGATGAGGATTTCTCCGTTCCGGCTGGCCGCGTAGTGGCGGAGCTGGTCTTTGAGTTTTTTGGCGGTTTGGCGAACTTCGGCTTCCGTGGGGAAGACGCTGGCGTCCCCCAGTGCCAACTCGTCGGACTCTTTCCAGAACTCGTCTTTGTAGGGGAGTTCTGCGGTCGGGCAATGGAACTTTTGGGTTCCGAGGAGTGTGGTGTAGTTGCCGAGGAATGCCTGCCCGCAGAGTTCCGTCACTTCTTGGAGTTGGGCGGCCTCCTCTTTTGTGAGGGGGAAGTCGTTTTCCTTGTCGTAGGGGATTCCGAGGTTTTCCAGCTCATCGGCGAGGATGTGTCCGGTGTCTTCTCCCGTGGCGTTGGTGAGGTAGACCTCGCCTGCCTGTGAGCAGGCTACGGGGTCCCCGAAGAATTCCCCGTTGTTTCCAATTTCCAGGAGTATTTCCGGGATTTCCTGGAGGCGGAGCTGCTTGCTCCCGAGTTTTTCGCAGTCCCCGATGTTGGGGCCGTCGTTGATGTCGCATGCGATCTGCTCGAGGCTTGCGTCGTAATTTTCCTCATCCGAGAGGACGGATACGAGGAACTGGTGAAGGAACACCTTGTTGGGGACGAGGTGGTCGTGCGGGTATTTTTCGCACGTTTTCTTGATCCAGCGGTCGACGGGGTCGTCTGGCTCGGTGTTCCCCTTGTCCAGTTTGGCCTGGAGGGTGTGGAGGTTTTTTGTCCCGAGCAGCTTGGCGGCTACTTCGAGGCATTGGGTGTGCGGGAGCTGTAGCCCCCGGCATGCGAGTTCCTTGGCGAGGATCTTGGCGATCCTGCTTGCGGTTTCTTTGTCTGTTTTCATGGTGGTCTATCTGCGGACTTGCGCCTGCCTTTTTGGGGAGGGGAAAGTTGCCCCGTTGTTTCCCTTGGCGTTTGCCCGTCTTGTGGACTGCCATGGGTTGTTGTTCCACGATGGGTTGGAGATCCCGTGAGGGTTTGCCGTGCGCGGGTTTGTCCCGGGCGGGGCGATGCAGGCCGTCTCCTTTGTGGGTTTTCGGCCGAGATTGAAAATTTAACGGACCTCGATGGCGATTTTCTTTTCGAGGAGCTTCTTTGCGATCCGTTTGGTGAAATAGATTTCGATGCCGGCGGCGACGAGCCGCTTCCCGCTTTCGCCGAGGAGCCCCATGAGAAAGATGGCTTCCGGGTCGACGATTTTGAGTTTGACCTTATTGGGGACGTAGGCCCGTGTGGCGAGCTGTTCGGGGACGATCATGAAATCGAGCCGGACTTTTTTTGTGGGTTTGGATTTCGGCATAAATCAATTCGCGTTGTAGTCCACGGTTTCTTCCCGGTGGCATTTGGGGCAGGTCTCCCAGTTGCGTGCATGCATGGTGGTGGGGGGCTCCCATTGTTTTCCGCAGGCCCCGCAGGTGAGCCGCCATTTGTTGGTTCTGAGGTCTGTTGATGAGCCAAGCAGTTGCTTGGCGAAGGGCGGGATTGGCCCTTCTGGTGCCTTGATTGTTTCTTTTTTGCGGGGGTTGGCAGGTTTTGGCATTAGAATAGGGAGTTGATGTGGGAGGTGACGTGCGCGTGGATTTGCTTGGCGATCTTCGCGATGAGTTCGTAGTCGACCCCCTGCCCGATCTGTTCGCATTGGATGTCTTGGGGGAGGTGGCCCATTTTGAATTCTTCTGGGATCCCGTGGATTTTGCGCATGCTGGGAAGGTTGGGGTTGAAGAGCCTGTCGTCGATTTGGAAGAGCACGCGGTCGTCCACGCGGGCTTGGGATTTGGGGAAGACCGGGGCGGTCGGCTGCAGGAGGTTGGCCGTCCGCAGCCGTTTTTTTGCCAGCGCTCTCTTGACGAGGTTGCTCTCCGTGACGTCTTGGCAGTCTTGCAGGATGTCCCTTCCGAGGAAGGCTTGGAGGCTCTGGGTGTTCCTTCCCGTGGGTTTGGGAAAGGAGAAGCCCGGCCAGGCGGAGGCGACGAGGAAGCCTCTTGGGCGGGAGGCGTGGGTTTCGAAGTCCGCCCCGTTGAGGGTTTCCTGCGAGATGTAGTAACCGAGCCGGCGGAGGATGGCTTTGAAGGCTCCCCCGATCTCGGAGTTGAGGAAGGCCGGCACGTTTTCAATGAAGATGATGGCCGGGGCGGTGTGCTCGATGGTTTTGAGGAGCGGGTAGAAGAGCTCGGCGTCGCCGGGTTCACCGGTCAGCCGGTTTTCGGTTTTGAGTTTTGCGCTTTTGAGGTTGGAAAAGGAGTCGCATTGGAGGGAGCCGGCGAGCAGCGTGATGGAGCGGTTTTCCAGCCCCTCGTTGATGAGCTGGGGGCTCAGTGTGAAGATATCCTGGTTGAATACGACCGGGAACGGGATGTTTTCGAGCGCTGTCTGGACGCCGGTTTCTGTGAGGTCCCTTCCTGCTGCGATGTCCCGTTTCTCCGGCGGCCGCCACTCGCAGAGTGCTTGGGGCTGGAAGCCGGCCTGTGTGAACGCGTGGGCGCAGATCCCGCTGGAGAGGACGGAGAACATGGGCAGCCCAGGTGTGGCTTTGGCTTTGCTGATGATCTGGAATCTGTGGTTGGGGATGGGGCGTATCTGGAGGCACCCCGGTCGCGAGAGGATCTGGGCGCGGTCCGCTCCGAGGAGCCTGTTGGTCCAGGTGGAGTCGGCGATTTCGATGACGGCCTCCCGGAATTCCGGGTCCCGCTTGGTGTATCCTCTGGAATACACCATCTGCTCCCCTTGGTCGGAGGGTTTGATTTGGAACCCCGGCCCGTCCGGGTTGGCGGTTTTGGTGATGCGCGTCCCTGGGGTGAACCCGTGGTGCCGCAGCAGGTTGGAGCTGATCCGCACGACGGTTTGTCGGCGGGAGGGGACGTAGGGGGTCGCGAGCTCTTTTGTGAAGGTGGCGAGCGTTGTCATTTTTTGGCGAGATTTTTGATGAGTTCGAGCCGTTCGTTGAGCTCCCGCTCCACTCCCCGGTTTGAGGGGAAGTAGAGTTGAACCGGGTCGGGGAGGTAGGTCTGCTGGACGAACCCGTTGGGGAAGTCGTGCGGGTATTTGTATCCCTCCCCGTTTCCGAGGCTGGCGGCCCCTTCGTAGTGGGAGTCGCGGAGGTGGTAGGGAATGGATTGGAGAGGGTTGGCGGCGACGTGGGCGATCGCGGCGTCTATTCCGACGCAGGCCGAGTTGGATTTTGGGGCCATCGCGATGTGGAGCGTGGCCATGGCGAGGGGGATCCTTGCCTCGGGCATTCCGATCGTCTCTACGGCGGATTGGGCGGCCGTGGCGGTCTGGAGTGCGGAGGGGTCTGCGAGCCCGACGTCCTCGGCGGCGTGGACGACGAGCCTGCGTGCGATGTAGCGGGGCTCCTCGCCGGCCTCGATCATTTTGGCGAGCCAGTAGAGCGCCGCGTCCGGGTCGCTTCCGCGGAGGCTTTTGATGAACGCGCTGATGGTGTCGTAGTGGCCGTCCCCGTCGTTGTCGTAGACGAGGGTTTTTTTCTGGATGGATTCGGCGGCGTCCTCGGCGGAGATGAGGATTTTCCCTGCGCTGGGCTCGCCGGTTTTGTAGGCGAGTTCGAGCCCGTTGAGCGCCCGCCTGGCGTCCCCGTCGCTGCGCTGTGCCAGGAGCTTGAGGGCGGCCGGCTCGGCGACGACTTCGGGGAGTTCCTGCCGGATGGCGCGTTCGAGGATGCGGATGATGGCCGCCTCATCCAGCTCGCGCAGCTGGAATATCTGGGAGCGTGAGACGAGCGGGGAGTTGATGGAGAAGAACGGGTTTTGCGTGGTGGCTCCGATGAGCCGGAGGGTGCCGTTCTCGACGTGGGGGAGCAGGGAATCCTGCTGGCCTTTGTTGAAGCGGTGGATCTCGTCGATGAAGAGTATGGTCTTTTTCCCGATGGCGAGCGCATCTTTGGCCGTTTCTACGGCCTTGCGGATTTCGGCAACGTTGGAGTCAGTGGCGTTGAGTTCTGCGAACTCGCTTTTGGTGTGGGCGGCGATGATTCTGGCCAGGGAAGTTTTCCCGGTATTATGATGGACTAGGAAGTCTCCTGTGAGATAAAGGTGGTCGCCGTTAAGTGCGAATCCAAAGTATTCCCCCGCCCCTTTGTTTTTTATTTCAAACCCTGTTTTCAGGGGATTTTTTTGTTTGGGAAAAGTGCTAGTTTTCTCGAGCAAGTAGTTCTTCAGTTCTTTTGCTGCTTTGGTTGTTGGGGTTAGATAGATGGTCCAGTAGCTTCCTGTTTTCTTTATGCCTTTGTATATCCAGCTGGCATTTCTGGGTTTCAGGGTGGCTGCGATACCTAGGCTTCTGGCCAGGAATGTGGTTTCCTCCGCAAGTCTTTTGATTTTGAAGGAGATTTGGAAACTCGGGCCAGTTTTTGTTTTGTGCCCGTCTGAGTCTAGGAGTCCTGCCAAAAGTCTCAGCCGGATTTTCCTGCTGTTGCATTTATAGCTTTGTGGGATGTGTTTGTTTTTGAGTGCTCCTGTGGCGCGGATATCTTCTAATAACGGGTTAATTTTACCCCTTTGAGTATGGTAGGCGTGGGTTTGGCATTTGCTGGCTCCCCGCCTGTAACTTTTTCTATGGCAGCCTTTCTTTTTTGCTAGTGTTTCCCAGTACGCAAATGCGTTTTTGTGTTCGTCCCTTATGGTTACGCTGGACGTATGTGAGCTGCCATTTCCCAGCCAATATCCAAATGCATAGGGGTCCATGGGGATTTTCTTTTCTGCGAATTCTATTCCGGTGCTCCATAGTTTCAGTCTTTCCTGTGTGACTTGTGTGGCACGGAGTAGATCGGGTATTGAGATATTTATTGGCGTGTCTGGGTGGAAGCTGCCAGCTCCTGAGAACTTTAGGGATAGAATGTGGTTTGTGTTGACAATAAAAGGTTCCCATTTCTGACGGGGTTTTATTTCTACAAGTGGTTCTGTTCCATATGCAAGTTCAAGCACTTTTCTTGGTTTGCTGTCTGGCCCCATGAGTTTATCCCCGATTTGTATGCTTTCCACGGGTTTTGTTGTGCCGTCAAACATGAGTATTTCGGTTCCCTTGGCGTGGCAGCCGGGTGGGCCGTATAAAACGATTGACGAAACCATATCCGCCTCGATCGAGCGGCGCAGCATCTTGCCTTTGGCGAGGATGTGTTCTTGCCCCTCGTAATCCTCCAAAGATTTCGGCCGCATGCGGAAGGCGAGCGGCTCGTGGTTCTTTGAGGTGAAGAGTTCGTTTTGCATTGGTTTTGTTAGACTGGCGGTTCCACCCGCAGCGATTCCGGATAGAAGGAATCGCAGGATGCGGGGCGGATTTGGAGGAACGCATACCGGGCGGCCAACTTGTTTTTCTTTCGGTAGCCGGCGCTCCCGACGCTGTAGTCCTCGTTGTGTTTTCCCACGATGTCCACCTGTCCGTGGTCTCCGAGAGCTTCAGAATAGAATTCCATCCGGTCGGAGAAGTGCTCCACGTTTTTGACTCGGAACCAGACAAGTTTCTCTCGGGTGATCCCTTTGTCTTCGGGATCAATTCCAGATTGCCGCAGCACGATGATGAGCTGGTCGGTCTCGGTTGCCTCTTTCGGGTGAAGTATGGCAAGTGTTTCTTTCCCCAGCTCTGTTTTGGCGGCTCCCCAGCGTTTTTGGGCGAATTTTTCAAATTCGCGGGCCGTGTGCTCCGGGGAGGAGGTGCGTGTGGGAAATTCGAGGATGAATTCAGTTTTTTGGGGTGTGAAGGCGAGGAGTAAGTTGATGATTCCCTTGGCGTGTTCTCGTGTGTGGACAACTAGGGATTCCGAGCCGTCTTTTTTCTTTGCTGTGAGCGTGTTGACTTGCATGTTTTGTTTAGGCTTTGACTGAGATCTGCAGAAGTTGGTTTTTGTTTGTCATGAGGACTTGGTTTCCGGAGCTCAGTAGCTTTTGGGATCCCGTGAGCGGGGAATCCTCCACGACCTTGACGGTGTCGTTGTTGAGGAATATCTCGATGTTCGCCTCGTTGGTGGCGACGCAGCTCCCCTTGTCCAGCACGGTGAACTCGATTTCCTGAAGGGGGGCGTTTGCTTCCTCCCGCAAGGAGTATCGGTGGGATTTGTCGAACACGAGGGTGAACCGGGAGAATGTTCCCCCCTTTTCGGCTAGGAGGATGGCGAAGCCCCTTTGGTATTTGGCGGAGAGGATACGGAGGCCGTCGAGTTCTTTGACCCGGATGTTGGCGGCGCATCCCTGGGAGGTGGGGAAGGCGAGGTGGCAGGTTCCGAGCATGTCTTGGATGACCATCCCGTCCACTACGATGTGTTGGTGGAAGATCTGAGCGACCGCTTGCTGGGAGGCGATCGTTTTTGCTCCAAGGTTCATGAACGAGTATTCGATCAGCCCTTTGGGTGTGACTGCGTAGAGCCGGCCCTGTGCGATGAAGAACCCTGTGGTTTCGCTTTCCCCTTGGAGTTTCCCGTCGAGGGACTCGTAGGTGAGTTTATTGGTCAGGGTGTTGAAGTTGATGAGGACCGGCGCGTCGTTCTGGGCCGGGCAGATGTCTTTCTGTGTCCGGCGGGCGGTGTAGCCGCTGGTGGGGGAGACCGCCTTGATTTCTTTCTGGTCGGCTTGGATGGCGTCTTTTGTCCAAGCGTAGCAGGTGCCGTTGATGTAGCGCAGGGCGAGTATCTCGGATTTGTAAGTCCGGACGGTTTTGATTTCAAAGTGCTCGGTCGATGCGATGATCTGGGTTTTGACCGGCCCGAGGATGTCCGTTGCGGCATCCGGCGAGCTGGGCGGGGCGATGCGTTCCCCGTGCTCGAAGATTTTCTCGAACCATTTGAGGTGTCCTTTTGGAATGACCGCCCAGTCTTGGGTGTTCGGGGGGAGCCGGGTGGCTTTGTTGAACACGCTGACTCCGGCTTCCATCATCTTCTGCCAGTCCTTCCCGAAGTCGGGGTGGCGGCCCTTGTAGGGATGGGTCGACATGTAGAGCTGGAATGCGACAACCCCGAAGGAGAACCAGTCGCTCTCCCGCGTCCACTTGTGGGCTTTGACCTTTCGGTCGCGGATGGACTCCATGATCGCCGTGGCGGGGTAGTGGGGTGTCTGGTAGCAGTCCACGTCGATGTGGTAGATCTCGTCAAATGCCGTGCTTGTGAGAAAGTTGAGCTCGTTGTAGTCGACGACGAGGATGTCTTTCTGGTGGATGGCGTGCAGGGTGTCCTGCATCCGTTTCACCAGCGCGTTGATGGTCTGCGTGTCTACCGAGTTGGATTCGCGGAATCCCTTTGTGAACAGCCGGCAGAGGTATTCGGTTTTGTCCACGTAGCGCATGGCGAATCCGATCGCCCGTCCGTGGGCGTCGGTGATCTCTGCGATCGGGCCCAGCACGTTGGGGAGGTCGATGGTTGCCAGCTCGCGGATTTTTTCCGGGGGGATTGCCTTGGAGGGGTCGTGGTAGATCTTGTAGGCCTTCCCACCCTTGACGTAGATGGTGCCTTCCCCGCCTGCGCCTTTGTAGTGGTTTTGGTTGAGGTCGACTTGTTTTCCGTTGGCGAATATTTTCGGGATGCTCATGGGGTTGGGAAGGCGATGGCTGCACAAGAGATGTCGTCGTAGTGGCTCCAACCTCTTTTCGTGCAGTTTTTTTGGAATTTGAGCAGGCGGCGTTTGACGAACTCGCCTGCGGTGGATTTGAATCCGGTTACCTCCCCGATGATCTCCTCTGTGGGGATGGGGTCGGGGGATTCCGGCGAGGAGAAGGTCTCGATGCCGTCGGAGCAGACGCAGACGAATAGAATGTCTGCGAGGGGGACTTCGAACCGGCTGTGCGGGTTGGGGGCGAGGGTTTCCTCGGTGGAGGTTCCGTCCGGGGCGCGTGTGGTTTTGATGATGACTGGCAGCGGATCTCCGAAGGCTTCCCGGTAGTTTTCCGGGCCGTTTTTTCGCAGCAGGTAGGATGGGTAGTAGGGGGCTCCTGAAGGAAACTTGGATCCGATATGGGTTCGTGTGCCATCCCTTGTGGTGTAGATGATGTGCCCGTCCCCCCAGAGGAACAGGGTGAGGGTGCCGTCTTTTTCCGAGGCGACGGCGGCGACGAGGGTGGCATCCAGCGCGTTCTCCGGGAGTTTAAGGTGTGGCTGGATGAAGCGCAGCTTCGGCTCGACCCATCCCCACAGGGTTTGGGAAAGCGGGTAGGGGTGGCTGCCAAATAGATCGAGGATGCCGGAGTTCGCCGTTTCGGCGACGAGCCGTGCCCCGACGTCGCTTTGAGGCGACATCGAGCAGCCGTCCGAGACGATGGCGATGCCGAGACCGGGGTGGCTTCCCGAGGTGCTGTAGTCTTGGCAGACCGTGTGTCCGGTGCCTTTGAGAAAAAGGGAGTCGGTTTCCATCACGAGATTTTTTCCAGGACTTCTGCGAGCCAGGCAATCCCCTGTTGCTGGAGGGATTTGTTTTCTTTTTCTTGGATCTCCTCCGAGAGGAGTTCTTGGGAGTTCGGGATGGCCGCCGGGTGGAATTCTTTGCTTACCGGATATTTCTCCCCGTTTTTGAGGGTGAGTAGGATCGTTCCGGTCCGGGGTGTATGCGTTGAGCATTCTGGCGGCTGGAGGTAGCAGGCCGCGATGTCGCTTTTCCGGATATGCAGGGTTCCGTCAAATTCGACGAAGTCGGACGGGAGCAGGTTTTCTACCATCTTTTTGAACCAAGCCCTTGCTTTTTTCTCCTGTCGGGTGTCGTTGAGTTCATCCAGCGCCTGCTTGTTGAGTTGGGGTTTTGCGTGTGCGGGGATGTAGGGGAGCTTCGGGGAGGTGATGGGGATGGTTCGCCCGCTTTTGAGATGCACCTCCATGTTGGCGCACCCGTGCTCGATGCCGTGGTATTCGCAGCCTTCAATTTCGCTTTTGAGGACGATTGTGTTCTTGTCGATGGTGGTGGTGTGGTTCATTTTCAAGAGAAATGGGTGGGGTTGCCCCCACCCATTTTTGTTGAGGGTTTCTGGTTTTCCTGTGGTTGTCAGAACGACAGGTTGGCCGATGGGCCGCCGGTGCCGAGGCTCTGGCTGGCCGAGGAGACGCTGCGGCTGATGAATTCAGCGAGTTTGGCGATGGCCGATGGGGTTGCGGATCCGATCCAGACGAACTGGTCGAGTTTCGCTTGGGTTTGGAAGTCGGCGAGGTAGCTCTGCACTTCGGCCTCGTCGCCCACTCCGATGAGGATGGTCTTGACGCTTTCCAGATGCTCGTCCGCCTTGGTTTTGTGGATGGCGTCGGCGATCCGTTTCGGGTCGCGTGCGATTTTGGAGGCGTTGTTCATGCCATCGGTGACGATGAAGACGACCGCGTTGGCGGCGTATTCGAGCTCGTCCAGATGTTTCCCGTAGGCGGCGACGGCTTCCACCCCACAGAGGGTTGCGTCGTAGAGGGCGGTTCCGCCGCCGTTGCAGTCCAGCTTGTAGTTGGGGGCTTGGATGTCCGAGAGGTTGATAAACCCGTGGACTTCCTGCAGCTGGTCGGTGAATGTCTGCACTCGGACGAGCATGTTCTCCGACCGCGGGCTCTTGGCGAGCGATTCGACGATCGTGGCCAGCGCCTTTTCCAGCTCGGGCTTGAACTCCGAGGTGGAGGGCGAGATGTCGATCTCGATGTCGGCGAGGGTGTATTCCGATGCCTGGAGGTCCTCGGTCTTCTTGGTGGAGAAGGCGAAGTTCGAGACGGTTTGTGCCACGAGCGTGGCCGCTTGGTTCATGAGTTTAGGCATGGTGTTATTTTTTGGGTTTGGATGGGACTCGCATCGTCGAGCCGCAGTTTTTGAGCAGGGCGTGGACGGATGCGAATCGTTTTCCGGTGGGTTTTGGTGTGGTTTCTTTGCGGGGTTTTCGTTTGCGCGGTTGCTTCAGGGCCGCTCGCAGGTGGGCGATCAGGGTCTTGGAGGCGCGGCAGACTTCGGGGTTGTATCCGTAGGCGTTGGCGAATTCCACCCTCAGGAGGGTTTTGATGGTGGTGTTGACGTTTTGTCGGCTTGCTCCCGCGGCGATGGAGTTTCCGAGCCCGATCAGCTTTGATACGGCCATGTTTAGAAGTCTGTTGTCTTTGCCAGCTTGATCCCCTTTTGCAGGCATTCTTGGATGAATGCATCTGCGAGCGCTTCAAATCCGGGGACAGGGCTCATTGCGTCCTCTAAGAGGATGATTTTTTTGGTGTGTTCCTCCCCAAATTCTGTGGAGATATCTCTGATGCTGGATGCGACGCAGTGGCTGAGTGCCTGTCCGCCGACGAGAATGCGGTCGGCGCTTTGGAGCCGCTTGATGAAGTCTGTGTTGATGGCGGTCGAGAAGTCTTCGGGGTCCACGACGTCTGCTTTGACGACCGAGTAGTGTTCGGTGAGCGGGTTGCTGCCCTTGGTGACGAAGTCGATCATGGCGAACTGGTTCTGCCACTCGCGCAGGGCGGCTTCGATGGGCTCGGTGATGGTGTGCCCGACCGTGCCGATGAGGCAGTGCGGGGGCCAGATGCAGAGCAGGTAGCGGCCGCCGGCTTTGAGCGCCTTGACGTATTCCACCTGGCGGGTCTGCCAGCCGGGGTTGGATGCCTTCCATGCCGGGTTGATTCCGGTCACGTCCTCTTCCGAGATGATCGTGAACGGATTGGGGTGTTTTCCGGCGGCGTCGATCCAGCAGATCGGGTGGGCGATGTGGACGGGTTGGTGGCTGTCGAGGGTGACGCGGATGTCGTCGAGCATGTCGAGCGAGCGGCTGATGAATTTTCCGAGGCGGATGCTGTCCTGGTCTGCGTCGGGGACGAAGAGTGCGCCGTCCGGATTGCAGAAGTCGCGTTGGGGGTCGATGATGAGGAGTTGTGTTGTCATGGTGTTGGTGTTGATGTGGATACCCCGATAGCTAGCCTCGGGGAGGAGCTGGTAACGTCGGGGAGGTTTCCCGTATTTCTACGGGTCTGTTTTACACATCGGAGCTTGCTCCGAGTGTAGTTGATGGTGTTGGTTGGATAATTTTCCGTTGAGTTTGGTTTGGGTTTTTTGTGATGAAAAGGGGACTTCGAAAGAATGTCCCTCTTTTTCTATGGGTTTATCGGAGCAGGAGGTAGATCCGCTCGTTGGCGCGGAGCTCCATTTCGTCAAATGCTTCTTGGGAGAGCGTGGATTCTCCTTGGCAGTGGAATTCGCGTGGCCCGATGAATTTTTGGAGGACGTTGCTTTTTTCCTTGTGGGATTTGTCCAGGCATTGGAAGCGCTGGTAGACTTTGTCGATGACTTGTTGTTCTTCTGGTGTGAGAGGTTCCATTTTTAATTGTAGAGGTGGTGGGTTCTGATGATGTCTGCGATGGGTTTTCCTGTGAGTTCAACAATGGGTTTCCCTGCTTTGACGAGCTCGCGGATTTCCGTGGAGGAGGTTTGGGTTGCGGGTGCCGGGAGGATTTCCCCCCGGATTTCAAGTTGTTCGATTATCCCGTCTGGAATCGGGTGTCCTTGGCGCGGGCAGATGAGGAACCCGACTTTGTTTTTCCAGCCTGCGAAGTTTTTCCACTGGGGAAGTTCGGACAGGATGTCCGAGCCGATGAGGAGGGTGATGTGCGGGTCGGTGAGCTGGTCTTGGAGGGTGTGGATGGTGTCCTCTGTGAAGCAGGGTTTGTTCTGGAGAATTTCCAAGTAGGAGATGCGTGCCCATTTCTGGTTTTCCAGCAGGGCATCCAGCATCCGGGTTCTGAGTTTTGGGCTGGCCGGTTTGTCGGCTTTGAGCGGGGATTGGAAGTTGGGGATGAACAGGACTTTGCCGCCGTATTGGGCGGCGGATTGTGCGGCCTCCAAGTGTCCGAGATGGGGTGGGTTGAATGACCCCCCGAAGATGACGGTCCTCATTTGATCGTGGGGGGAGCCCCACGTAGGAGGGGGGCGCGGCACCAGGTTTTGGGGTCGAGGTTTTCGTCGTCGACATGTAGGGAAGGCGCAAATCTGTCCCTTTTCCATTGGTTGCGGCACCAGAGGGTCTGGAATTTGTTGATCCAGCTTGGGATCTGGTTTCGGTGTTGGGGAAACGCGTCTGTGATAGCCTCTTTGATGGATTCGGGATCGAGTTTGTCGCGGATGGCGAGTTTTTCGATGGCATCGAGCACGGGGTAGGGCATGAGATCGTCCTCGTCCGTCTGGGATTTCCCGTCAGTTTCCGGGCGAAGTTCGGCGGTGGGTTTTTGGGCGGTGATGATTTCGAGTGCCGGGATGCATCCGATCCCTTCCGGCCCGTGGTTGGTTGCCCATTTGAGCCATTGGAGGAGGAAGGCTTTGTCGATGCCGGCCAGTGGCGAGATGGCGCCGCAGGTGTCCCCGTCCATGGTGGCGTAGCCGACTGCGGCCTCCGAGCGGTTGCTCGTGGAGAGCAGGAGTTTGTTTTCGGTGTTGGCGAAGAGCCAGGCCATGGGGCCCCGGGCGCGGGCTTGGATGTTTTGGAGGGTGATGTCGTCGCGGTCCCAGGTCAGCTTGCGGCCGATGGCGGATTCGAAGTTGGCTAGATAGTTATCCACGATGCTTCCCACGTTGACGAAGTGGTGGGTTGCCCCGAGTGCTTCGGCGATTCTGCATGCGGCGTTCTTGGTGGTTTCCCCGCTGTTTTCTGTGGCTTGGTAAACGGTCGTGAGGAGGTTTTCCGTGTCGTAGCCGTTGAGTTTTGCCATGTAGAACACGAGGGCTGCGGCGGCGGCCGAATCGGCTCCTCCTGAGAGGGAGATGACAAATCCTTCCGTGCGGCTTTTGATCATGTAATCCCGCAGCCCGAGCGTGATGGCCCGGGTGAATTCCTCCTCCTTTGGGAAGGTGGTTTCCCATCCGGGTTTTTGGGTTTGGTTTTCGGATGGGGATTTCTTTACTTCGGCGGTTCCCATCTTGTCGAACCCGAACTCGTTTTTGACGAGGAGGGGGTCGTGGCCGAGTTCCACGATCCGGCTGGCGCTTGCGATCTGGCGGTTTTTGAGCGTGGGGAGGTTGAGGACTGCGGTGGTGATGCGGGCTTGTTCTTGGTGGAAGCGCGGTCCCCGGGCGAGCAGTTCCCCGCAGGATGCGATGAGGCATCCCCCGTCATAAATGACGCGGCCGGCTTCGTTTCCGTTGAGGTTGGCGTAGACGTAGGCGCACTGGAATGCGCGGGAGCCTTCCAGGACGAAGCGTTCCCGTGTCTGGATTTTCCCGAAGGCGAAGTGGGATGCGCTGGGGTTGAGGATGATATCGACCCCTTGGCGGGCGAGGTCGTTTCCCGGCCGGCCCGATACCCAGGCGTCCTCGCAGATCTCGTATCCGATGCGGATGCCCCCGATGTCGAACCGGGTGTCCCCGAAGGGGATGTCCCGCGTGGTTTTCGTGCAGTTTACTTGGATGGTGTCGATGGCGCCCTGCTGCCAGGGTTTGAACCAGCGGGGCTCGTAGTGGATCCCGTCCCCGGCGAGGTGCTGCTTGGCGGTGAATCCGAGCAGGCGTTTGTTGTAGAGGGAGGCCACGCAGTTGAACACGGAGCCTTTGTAGGCGACGGGGAGCCCGACGCAGACGAAGAGGTTTGCCGTGGCCGGGAGGATCCGTTCTGTCAGGAGGCTCATGGCTTGGTCAAGGACGTGTGGGGCGAGGAACATGTCCTCGCACCCGTATCCGCAGATGCACATTTCCGGCAGGCAGAGGATGGCGGCCTTTTCGTGCTGCGCGTCCGAGATGCAGGCGAGGATTTTGGAGACGTTTCCATCCCAGTCAAGCGGGGTGGTGTTGATGGATGCGGCTGCGAGTCGGATGGTTTTCATTTTTCAATTGAAGACGTAGTTTCTGATTGCGGTTTCCCAGAGGGTGGTTGTGGAGAGGATGTCGAACGACCCTTGGTAGTCTTTGGGAAGGTCGGCTTTGAGCTGGTGGACTTTGGGGATCGAGTCGAGACAGACGATTTTTTCGATGACCGTGCGCTGCCCGTGGCAGGTGTCCAGGATTCTGCGGAGGGAATCATTTGGGAATACCCCGTGGGTGGTGACGGCTCTTACGTTGACGGCACCGGCTTGGAGGTAGCCCTTGGCGGCGGCGAGGAGGCTGCCTCCCGTGCGGATCATGTCGTCGTAGATGACGACTTGGAGCCCCTCGCAGTTCCCTTGGATGTTGTTGAGATGGACTTCCGATCCGCTCGTGCGGGTTTTGTCTGCCGAGATGGCTTGGACCCCGAGCTTTTTGGCGAGCGACTGCACCCATTTGGACCGTCCGCCGTCGGTTGAACCGAGGCAGTAGGGGGTGTTTTGGTAGGGCAGTGATTGGATTGCTTCCAGCACGAGGCTTTCCCCGTAGATGGGGAATCCGTTCGTGTCGCCCTCAAGGTATTCCGGGATGCCGGCTGCGTGGAGGTCGAGGAATAGGATCTGGTTTCCCTCTTTGGCTTGGGGGATGGATGAGAGGATGCGTGCGCGGACTTTGGCCTTGATGACTTCCCCGGGGTTTGTGGCCCGCTCCATGGTGGAGTATCCGAAGTAGGGGATGAGGAGGGTGAGGCTTTTTGCTGCGGATTTGGCGCAGGCGCTCGCCACGTCCACGAGGTCGAGAAAGTGGCGGTCGTCGTGGGTTCCGCTGAAGAGGATCACGTCTTTTTTACGGACGTTGGAGACGATCTGGTGGAACCGCTCCCCGTCGGGGAATGTGTCCTCTTGGATTTCGAGGCGTGGGCAGCTTGGGAGGATGGATTCGGAAGGGGTTTTGTAGTCCCCGAGGCCGGCGATGAGTGCTTGCATGGATTTTTGGTTTTGAGGGTTAAGGGAGTGTGATTTTGTGGAGGGTTTCACCGTAGCAGCCGATCACAGTCGTTTCTTCCAGCTTGGTTGTTTTTTTGATGTGCTGGTGTCCGTGGAAGATGAGCTTCGGCTTTTCCCGAGCGATGTAGGCGTTGATCGCGGTGAAGCCTTGGTGCACGCCTTCTGGGTATTCTTTGGCGCTTTCGCCGGGCCGTTCGTGCCCGATGTCGGCGGGGCAGTTGTGGGAGAGGAGGATGTCACACGGCGGGAGTGTTTCGATCTGCTTGGCCATTTCTTCCTGTGTGTAGAGCCAGCCATTGGTTGTCGAGGTCTCCGAGGCAGAGGACGAGGTCTATGGGCTCGTCGTATCCGCCTTCGTTGAGGCGTCCGAAGGAGTCGCAGAGGGTGACGATGGACAGGTTCATTTTGGGTATTGGAACACTTCTTTGAGGTAGGTGAGGTAGCTTTCGTCCTTGCACATGCTTTTTCCTGGGCTGTCCGAAAGTTTGGCTACGGGTCGATCGTTGCATCTCGTCATTTTGAGAACATGGTTAACGGGGGTGACCCCCGGAAAATCGCAGGTTAGGTTGGTGCCGATGCCGAAGCTGGTTTTGATACGTGGCTCGAAATGTTGGCACAGTTTGAGTGCTTTGGGTATGTCTAGCCCGTCTGAAAACACCAGTGCTTTTGTGCGCGGTTCTATTTCTAGTGTTTTGTAGTGGGCGATAGCTTTCTCTCCCCATATAAAGGGGTCCCCGGAATCGTGTCTTATCCCGTCGAAGAGTTTTGCGTAGTAGCGGTCAAAATCTCGTAGAAAGGCGTCCATGCATATGACGTCGGTGAGTGCGATTCCGAGATCTCCCGTGTAGAACTGCG